>Ga0307507_10001521_pt1 | contig 51805 bp, 50 predicted proteins | sample 7_EM_MG_FD_207223 | JGI IMG/M metagenome (GOLD analysis project Ga0307507, IMG submission 207223) | Populus trichocarpa ectomycorrhiza microbial communities from riparian zone in the Pacific Northwest, United States - 7_EM | ecosystem: Host-associated > Plants > Roots > Unclassified | place... | reverse complement strand
TGTGAGGCGGGACGACCAAACACAGGCGCGCAAAGAGGGGCAGGATGAGGCAGAGTTGGATAATATTTACGGACGGGATAACGTAATGGAAGAAGTTAGATGCGATCCTGAACCACAAAGCAAAACATACCAGAGAGAAGGAGCACAATCGCCTGCGAACAAAAAGCAACTACAGCGAGCTAAGCCTACCAAAACACCGAACACAGCGATTACCAGGTCTGGAAGGACGACATCAGACCGGCTTCGGAGCAAACGAAAAGTTAACGATCAACACTCCCACAAGGTCAAGAGGCTACAGAAAAAAACTCTAAAGGAGATTCCACCCATCCATGACTGCAAATTTCCGTTGATAGAGATATATCAAACCTTTGCTGACCGTAGCTCGTCGGACAATTCTGATAGGCTCTGGCTCCTTACTCGCTTGTTCTTCGCGGTTGCCAGCCAGGACGCTTTTGTGCAGCTACGGAATTCCTGTCTCACCATTCGGGAGAGCACAAGCACAGTTATTCTTTCTTCTAGTAACACAGTATCCGCAAACATGGAGTCTCTGGATCAATTGGATGTCTCACTTGCTACAGCTTTTGTTGTGAAGCGATTCCACCTAATTGGATTGGTGGAAGCTCGCACGCGGCTAGAACAGAATCACCGGCTTCAACCGGTCCGGCAGACCAGACGTTGGCGGAATGAAGAGCGAATATCGGAACTAGGTTACTGCGGCCGGGCTGCTTCCCGCGCTCTAGACGACATGCTATCCCAGGCGTATCCTAAACTTATGAGGCATACAGTTGAGTATGATAAACGACTAACCACCCTGAAAAATAGACTTAGTCAGGGACGCAACTGGCACATACTAGCAGCTCAATTTGGCACTGGTATCCTTGCTTTAGTCCCAACTGATGGTGATTTTGGTATCCACGACCGCGAGTAAGCTTCCTTCCTGCTAGCAGAATCTACACTAGGCTAACTTCCCATAGTATTGAAAGACTTCCAGTAGATGATTTTAAATTGCTTATTAATATTTTAGATAAAGAACGTGGTGGTTTTCTCTGTAAATGCAGCCAACAGATGACTCACTTTCTTAATCTCCTCTCGGGACCAATTCCAGAGAGAAAATATATGCTTGAGGATACGGATGGATCCCTCGTAAAGGAGGAGCCATTTGACTCGCTAGGTTTGATAGAATACCTAGAACTAGATGGGTAAATATTGGCGTAGATTTTTGCATTGTATAGGGATGTGTGTCAATTATATACATAGATCATTACAACTAAAAAGCTTAATATAGCTCTCACCATGTATATTCATGAACTTTACGCAAAGACAAATTTAACAGGCATTGTATTTAGGTTTAGGGCTTCTAGGAGGCTCTTGATCCTAGGAGAACTGATCTCAATTGCCTATTCCTACCTTTATTTTCTAGTATAATCACTGTAGAGGAACCATGAACAGTGCAGATGGTAGTAAAAGAATAAAAGATTAGAGACACGGCAAAGTGTAAGGCTTCGCACGCCTGAGGCAACACCAAGCCAGGTGCCCATGCTGCGCTACGCCGCGCATGGGGCCGGGATGATAAAACATGCACCTCACTCCTCACAACAAGCAATGACTGAGGGAGCACCCGACTGACCCAAAAAAGTCTTTTGTTTGACGCCTAAAATTAGGTACTCGATTTTCAAGGTCTACTCAATCCCCCGAACCTCCTCGACATCATCGCCTCCTCTCTAGCGCTCGGCCCCGAGTTGGGCAGCAATGCTGATCATTTGAGCGACAGGAAATTCTACTAATAACTCTCCACTCCGCCTGATTGCTTTTATGGCATCTCAAGTCCGAATAAATCTAGAATGTCTTCTCAATGGGCATTCTCGTCTTGTCTTCACGCTTGCTCCAGTTACTCTTGTTCGTATCGGCCCCGATCTCGACACAGCGCTCAACGGCCTCATTTCCAGTCTGACCGCTACACTCAATGAGAAAGGGAACAAGCCTCGCCATTTTGCTACAACGTATAGTCTTGCAAATATTACGATACTACTTGATTGCTTCGAGCCCGGCGAGGACATACATCTCCAACTTCTACAATTGCGCCTCCGAAGTGGCACACTTACAGCACACACTCTTAAAGATACGAAACTCTTAGGGCGTATTGACGACCAACTAAAAGCAATCCACAAATACCAACCAAAGCTAGAGGTTCCTTTCAGATGTGTTGAAGACTGGCGCGGATATGGACCTAGAGATCACCCTATTTATACACAAATGGTGAACGCTAGTACCTCCCAGGATGTCTGGCAAGAATTTAAAGCCGCTGTAAGTACTCTTAATCAAAGGCTCCTCTGATGGACATTCGGCTGACGATACCAAGTTAAGGAAGAACCGTTCAAAGCCTGAGAAGGGGAAATGTCTATTAGAGGCAAGAGACATTAGCCGGAATGACACAATGAAGCGTCGATCGTAGACACAGTAATTTGAGAGATGGAGTTGAGAAATAATGTTCTCGAGTTTTTCTGTCCAAGGCTGGAGGAATTTGGAAAGAGACTTAAGGTTTTATTCAACTTGGCTACATTTGTAACTATGAATAAAGAGTGCTACGTCGGGCACTTCTGACTTCAAAAGGCTTATTACATCGATTCCGGCGTCCCATACTCTAAATCACAGCCACATGTACCCTGCAATGTCCTTGTATTCCAGACATTATTTGGATTGTTTTCCGCACACTATACGCCGTTTTGTCTAGCCGTATTACACTTGCGCGTGCACTTATTAGAGTGAAAGTGACCGCAACTATACGAGAGTGTTTCCCAAACACACATAGTATGCCTTTAGAGACGAGTTAGCTGCTTTCTGTGGATAGTAAGGAACGATCTCACAAATTTAAGGCAGAATGCTGGCTCTTTGTAGGAATTTATAGTTTCATAGCCTTTTACGGAGTGATATTTCTTGAAGCTGTTGGTATGGAACAGAGCTAAGGAAAGTGGACTTTGGTAGGTACATAAACTATTAATACTTGTCTCTACTTAAATGAGGCTGGGTTTATGCATATTAGTGCAGATGTGTTGGCAGCAAAGATGCATAAAAACAGCTGCATGCAGCAAGAAAATGCACTCAGATATTCAAACTATTCCATTTCAAGGTGCCTGCGGTAAGGCTCTAAGATATTGAGTAGTAGCCTTGCAGGTGTCACCAACCGGTGAACATGGATCCTTTCACATCTCAGACATCAACATCTAGTAATGCTACCTATAAGTCAATGTCCAAAACGCAGCGAAAGTAACAGTATCCTGTAAATAAAATGAAGCAGGGGCGCCAAGCAGGCCATTCCACTATAGGCTTAGTGGGGGCATCCCAAGAGGATATTTTCCTGTAAATGCCTCCGCCAAGAGGATGGTGCCTGGAATATGCCTCCGAGCGAGCTCGCATGGCATGAACTGCCAATTTGGTAGCGAGATAATGAATATATACGCTCCGGATACCGCCCTTTATCCGGCTCTTTTACCTATCGCTACAAAACCTTTATTTATACAGAAGCTCAAAAGCGCTCTGCTTTGGTGCAGCTAAGTAGGCATGCGAACAACAAGTTGATTCCTCCTGCCGTCATAGTCATATCTGTCCGACTGGCATCATCAGCTGGTGCCTCTTCCCCGCCGGAGGCTACGTACCGTATCTTGTCCTTAACAAACAGAACTATGTTTAAGCTTAAAGATTTGCCATGCTTAGGTCCCAAGGGAAGCGGACGAACATGTCGATCACGCTAGCAGGGAGGGTGGCCGACCCGCTCTGGCCACACCCTTTGTGACGCCCTACTTTTTAAGGTTAAGAATAGAGAAAGCAGAGAAAGTGGGCAGCTGTAGTGTTGGAACGAAGAACTGTCATGGGCTTGCCGCTGTCGGTTAAGCACTAGCCCACGAATTACACAAGGCGGATAAGTGGCACGGTTGCTGAGTTAACTGAAACGTCGACCAAGCGACTATCACCATTAAACTTCGCGATGCGGCCCAACTCATGACATGACATACGGCTATGTCTACGTCGCAGACTTCTCTGAAGGACCATAAGCATATCGCACCACCTTCAAGCTTCGTAGGCACGCCTTTAACGCCTCCGCCAACCGACGAGAAAGCCTTCACGCAAGCTCCCAAGAGACAACGCGCTTTTCAAGATATCGAAGCAGAGAAACACATCAAGCAACACCCGTGAACAGAATTTCAGCTTACGCGAGAGGAATACGATGGGTTAGAACGCCGGCTTAAGCGGGACGAATCGCTATTCGGGTATATTAAGGGCAAGGTACGGTGCGTGGGCTGGAATTTTATGAGGTCGACATAGATATAGTATTCAATTTGATCTATCTTCCTATTAATCGCCAATTTTTTACCTACAAAGAGGCTCTATATAAGAAAGAGCAGCCGGATCTATCCGCAGCAACAAGCAAGGCTTGAAGCGCCCATAATAGAGAAAGGGAAAAGGAGTATATTAGCCACGAAAAGGCCAGAGCAGAAGAAGACAGGACAGTGAAGGCTAAGGAGATGCCCTTATAGCAGTAAAGAAGAAAAAGAAAAGAGAAAGGAAGAACTACAGCAAGGCAGGCCGACGGAGGAATCGTGGAGCTTATTCGCTGCTGGCCCTGAGGAGCGCAGCCACCTTTACATTCCTGTAGTCCAGGAACTTCGGGGGAGACTTCTTCTGCAGAGCCTGCTCCTCCACCTTTATCATCTGCTGGAGCTTCTGGACCACGAATAGGTCCGTCATTTTGGCCGTGGTGGCACCTCTAGCCTTCTGCAACGCGTCTGGCCACCACTTTCCCTCCATCCTCGCCATGACGGCGGAAGACTCGTCCTGGAAAGGACCGAGGCTGGAACCCTCGTCTCCGTGCATGTTATGCATCGACACAACGTCAAGCCCGCAGGTCTCGGCCAACTCTAGCGTCTGCTCCTTGCCACATCCTCTCTGGCGCAATCCTGCTGTGCCTCACGGCCTTCCGGTGCATCTGAAGCCTCCCCTCAGCATTGTAGCCGGTAGATCTTCAGGGCAGGGCACTCGGTGCCGTCGGGATACTCGGGCCCCTTCGCGAGCATGCCAAGATCCACGACGATCCTGCCATCCTTGGCCAAGAAACCGGATACCAGGCGTAGCAACCGCTCTTGCTGCTTGGGCGTCAACATGTCGAGGACCCACAGCCAAAAAAATGGCGTCGAAGCCGCCCTTCCCTTCCGGCAGCAGCTTCCTCGCCTTGTCCAAGACGGCCTTGTCCATGAAGTCACCCACGATTAGGTGGACAGCCTCGCCAGGGCCGCCGTTGCCGCGTTCAAGTTTGTAGGCCTCGACGTTGCTCGTGGCGTCCATCTCGATCAGCTCCTTGCAGACGTTTATGCCGACACAGACTCCGGAGTCCCCCACGCGGCGCTTCGCCTCGATGGCCACCCACGTCGATCCCGTACCCAAGTCTAGCACACAGTCTTTGGGAGAGAGGTTCGCGAGAACCACAAAAGGCGAGACGTCGCGGAAATGGGCATGGTTGACCGGGTCGTTGACGGAAACCCATCCCTGCATCCAATCGCTTACCTCGCAGGCGGTGTTGAATCGAACCATTGTTTTGTGTGTGAGGGGGAGCTTCGCTGACGTCGTTTGAAGCGCGCGTCGCAGAGCTGTCGTGATGGAGGGGTGGAGGAGCAGCTGCGGGAGGCTTGATTGGAGGGAGGACGGCGTGTGGCCGACGGTTGGGAGCCGCAGAAGCTGCTCTGACTAGTTTGGATGGAGGACGGAGTGACGAGGGAGGTGAGTGGTGGTTGGTGAGAGCCGAGGGAGGTGAGATGAGAGTAAGATGATGGCTGTAAGGAGAGTTTTTGTGAGCGTTAAAGGTAATATAGAACTTCAGGAAGCAGGACGGAGCTTCGCAGAAATGTCAGAGACGGTGTCACATGAGACGAAAAGAAGTCCGCGCGAGAGGTAGGGGTTCTTTTTACCCCCTTATTCAATACAAGAGCAAGAAGAAGCAAATCGTTGACCTACTGATGGGCTCAATCGTCCCAGAAGCGATGGTAGGAAGCTATTCAGCTTTCTAGACGCTGGAGGTGGCGAAGAAAAGGAAGTTGAGGTAAGATCTGGAAGCTACCAGCTCTAGAGCTTGATATCAAGGTTGTCGAGAGGTATTAAGGGCTAAAGGAGGGTTGATTGACGAAGCGCAAAGGTGTTGAAGGTGAGGAGCACGCGCGACGATATATCCGCGTGATGGCTCAGGTGGGTTAATTTCATCGTTGGCGCCGCCTTGAAAACAATGCCTTTATTAAAAACAATGCCTTTACTGACCTGCTTGAGTTTCTATTCCGCCATAGGTCACGTGTAGACGCGGATGAAAGCTCCGTCCTCTTCTAGATTTTAGCTATTCAAAGACCTCATACGTCGCTCAAGCCTCACTTTTCATCAAGATCAAGATTGAGCTCGAATCCTTTGTCTTGCCTACTGCTGCTTCCTTCTCTCCTCCCTTTATAGAGAGCGGCTTTGTAGGTTGTTTGCTCTCCAGTAGAGCTTCTCATTCGCTGGCGCTGCCCATATTCACTCAACAACCTTCTTCCTTTCCTGTCCTCCTCTACTGCGAGCTCACCTCCATTTGCTCTCCCTTAGCCTCACTGCCTCTTCTCGAGACTTCTAACCGCCGCAATCACTGGTAAGCTATTATATTCCTTAATATCCATTTTGTCCTCACTTGTTCTAAGGCTTCTCGTCCTCACCTGCCCTTGAATTCAATGACTTATTACGTTTCTGCTTCTTCTATATCTCCTTCACGTTCAGAATCAATGACTCAGCTTTAACCCCGCAACGCGCTTCACCGCGCGAGCGCTCGTCGCACTCACTAACCTCTCGACGCTCAAGAAGAACTTCTGCCAACAACGACACCTTCTCTTCGAGCTCTCTCGGCCTTCTCCCTCTTTTACACTAGCAGCCTTTTCCTCTTCTTCTTCGTCCCGAGGACTAGTTGCTGCCTCCTCTAGCGCTCCACAGTCGCGATTCGTAAGTGAACTACCTGACCTTTTCTTCTGGAGCGACCTGCGCTGTTTGCTGACGTCTTAACAGCTGTTTCGCACTGCTGCTGCTGCCTCTTCCCACTATCTCTCCATCTCTCTCGCTCGACCTCCAGATCTCGGAGACCTCCAGCTTCTGCCCTTCTTCGACAAAGGTGAGCCTACATTATTCTCGCGTCGCTTGCTAGGGCTGGACTGATCGACTGACGCACAAAATGGATAGACGGCAAATATAATGGCTGCGCTCCAGAAACCTGCTTGGGCTGTCGATGAGAGCTACCACACGGTTGCCGCCGTCAGTACCCAAGGCGCTCCTACTCCGCCCGAGAAGACTATATACGTCAGCGCCGGCTTCCACACCGAACTTGTTAGCCCTTTCCCCCACACAGCCGATGTCACACCCGAAGTCCACTACGTGGTCAACAACATCTCCGCCCGCTACGACGCTGAAACCGACACCGTCTGGGTCTGCAATGAATGCATCAGAACTGATCCGGAGGTTCGCTTCTACAAGAGATCGTGGATGACACTAGAGGCGTACTTGCAGTCCCCTCTGCCCGGCCAGCGGTATATGGAGCCGATGGACGTGTGGGAGGATGCTTCTGGCGGGAACAAGTGCTATTAGGGCAACTCCCTGGACAAGGCCAGGATTGTCGCCCTTTGGAAGGAGCAGGGATTCTGAGCTGGCGACGATGTGCGGTTTTCGAGGCAGGAATGGAGGTTATAGCCGTCGGCGAGGTCTTTTCCTTTGCCCTTTTTTCTTTCCTTCTTCTTCTAGATCTTGCTATCTCCTGCGATGCTTCTCTTCCTCTACCTTTATGCCTCGGTGCTCTTATAGCATTGCTGCTGCTTCTTGCCTTAACTTCGTAGAATATCAATAGATATCTGCCTACTAAAGCGGGACCCTCAAGCAAAGAATCTAAAAATGTCTAGCTAGTGCAAACTAACCTAGGATATTTTAACCCCCCCATAAAGAACCTTAAAGACATTTCAGCCATAAAGCACATCCAGCGCTTCCTCGCTAACCTGCCTCGACATAAAAACGGCTGTGTTTCTCTCCACGTTAAGCCACTTATAGTACTCATCTAGCCGGGGTGGAAGTCGAGGAAGTGCAAATCAATTGGCTCCCGTCGGACAAGGAAATAGCGGTAGATCTCTTGACGGATCTCTAACGGAACACCAAGCAGACCAGCCGGTCGGTAGTATAGCGATCGCTCGAACTTAATCGCAACTTTATATAGTTCTTAATATAGTTGCTTATTTTATTAACAGGAAAAGTAGGCGTCGGTAAGCTATTTCAGGCCTTTGAGAGGTACTTAGTGAGTATAGTAGTAAGAACCAAGCAGCCGTACTTATTGCTTTATTTAAGGAGTACGATATTAATGGAAATATTGGGTATTTTATAGCCGATAATACGGAGTTAAATAATACGTGTATTAAAGCAATCCTTTAAGCTCTCTATCTAAATATATTAGGGGTTGTTCGGTTGCAATATGGAGGCCTCAGATTTAGTTCATAATCTGGTGATTCGGAGTGATTTTGTCTGCACAGCCTCAAAAATTTAATGTTCCTCTCACCGCTCGCAAAACGCCAGAATAGTACGCTAAAATATTGGCAACTTTACCGTATACAGCTTCTGAAATGGAGCTCTTGGCGTCATTTCAAATTGCTGTCATAGGACTTGGCCGTGACACCCTTTTCCCACCATTTCCCACCTGTTCTACCACCGTCTTCTACCGCTGGAAGTCGTCCGCTGGCAACTTCAAGGAACTTCGACCGGTCGCGGGCATTACATTGTATACAAGGGCTATTTCTCGGAAGGCTTCCTAAATTCTATTAGAGGATTATCGCTCACGATTGCGAATAGATATATAAGTGTCTTCGGCACTCGTACGGGCCTCCATAGAAAGGAACATTTAACAATCAGGAGGTTAGTACAGTAGAGGGAGAGCCTTAAGCTCCAATTTTACCACCAGCAGAGGTTATAGCTACTCGGGCAGCTATTAAGAAGCTACTATAACCACCACCACCAATTAAAGAGACTTGGAGATAATCTTCAGCTAGCCGGCCCAGCCTCTTCCTCTTCTGCGAATATGCGACTTCGATTATAACCCCAGGGTATTATGCATCGTCATGCCAGAATGAAGCGTCCGGCTCATATTTCGACTTTGTGCTAGGCGGAACATCGTCAAGTGGAAAATATATCTCAGTTGATCAAGCTAGGCACACTTTCCGCGTAAAGAGGGCTGCCCTGTCTGATCCGCTGCGAATCACTTTCAGCTGACTTTGAAACCGACATGTCTCATAATTACGCTCTCATCAGTTATGGTGTTAAATTTTTTAACTTGGTCCAAGCGTAATAGTTATATTGTTGGCCTGAAATCTCAGGTCAGAAAAGAAGGATGAGGACTCTCTCTATTAAATGTGGCTCTAGGGCCTCTATATATACATAAGGAAGGTGTAGGAACCTGGGGGGGGGGTAGTAACTGAAACAGGTGGAACAGAAGGGGCAGCCAACCAAGACAAATCCAATCCTAGTCGACATATATGCATCCCTGGCCTCAGGTAGGGTTGGACTGCTTTACCAATCTCCCGGATGTCTTTCTGGAAATGATTCGCCTCTCTCCATCTCTATTCGAGGGAACTCTTCCGCTAAGGTGATTGAGTACGTCTCATTCCTTATTAAGGTGGGTATATACTTACTAGGATAAGCTAATGGAACTAAAGGAATAGTAAAGGGGTTGGTAAAGGGATTGGCCTGTGCAGCGTGCGGGTATAAATGTGTTGGGAATACAATATCCGGCGTAGCCTGGCTGTAGTTACCCGGCTCCTCCGCGGAGGATAATTCGTTGAGTCCCCCCGAATATTTAATTAAGATGCTTTCCTTGTTGACTTCTTCTTCTTTATTGCCATTTCTAAAGTCTTGACCTTCGTACTCACAATCCTTATTCCTCTCTCTACACGTACTGCATGGATAAGCTCTGTCACAACGTGCTTTGGATCTCCGGCAAGTAAGGCAGGCAGTTCGTTTCCGGCCAGTGTATCGCCTTACGTTCAAAGCAACAGGCTCCGCGTTAGGTTGAGAGCCGTCGACAGAAGTTTCTTCGGGAGTTGAAGGACACTGCTGAGAAAGAGAAGATTTGGTGGAAGAGTTGGTAAACCCGCCGTCCGTGAAATACCATATATCCGTAGAATGTACCGCATTCTGCATTGGTTTTGGTAACTGCTCTAGGCCCTTGTCCAGCAGCACCAAAAGTTCTTGATCTGGATTTTGAGAATTTCGTAAACTACATTTCTTTATCTCGTCTTCAGAGGCTCCTTTCTTTTCTAGCAAGCTTTGAAGCTTCTTATTCTCTTCTAACAGGCGCTTGACTTTTCTTTCAAGGTCTTCAATCAATTCTCTCTGGCGTTGGCGAAAACGGGCTTGGTTTATACGCTTACGTTCCCGTGATTTCTGTGGGCAAAACTCAGCATCGGATTATGTTGATTGACTGAACAGATATTTACCTCGGCCGTCTCTGGCATGGCAATATAGCAGCCGGATATCAGAAGGGGCTATATTGAAGATTCTTGCGGAAGAGAGAGGAACGGCAGCAGTGCATAAGTGTTTTACTTCTAACATCCCCGGGGGAGGGAGCATGGGTTATATAGAATCGCGGAACAACTCAATGTATTAGTACCCACCTCACAAATAGAATCTGATCTCCAATTTAAACATCAGCGATTAATGTAATGACGTGAGCAAATTCCTAGCTTACATCACCAGGCCACTCTATTTAAAGCGTTAAACCTTCTACGTTTCTCGTCTTAATTCTGCTTCGCATATTTAGGGTATAGGCAACAGGCATCCCTATCTTGATGTGGAGGCTAATAAGATCCTCTTGGTTTTAGTTACAGAGACACAGGAGCCATGGCAAGTTCGCTTCACCCTCCTCGAAATCTTCGTAAACGCAGATCAACGAGCGCCATTAGAGAGGCTCAGGAATCTCAAAAGAAAATAGAGATCACCACCCAGCCCACAACCACCACAGACACCATCACAGAAGCCGTGACGGAAGCCGCCTTCGACGCCGCCATAAATACCACCAATGATATCGCAGAAACATTTCTAAAATCCAACACAGAGGCCGCCCAAGGCGCCTCCACGAACACCCCAAATGCCACCTTAGGTACAGTAATGATTGAAGCGGATACCACAATAACAGCGGTGGACAAAGAAGCTCTTCTAAAGCATTTAAGGAAACCCAAAGAGCATTCCGTCCCAAAAAGCATCCATATATATTTTTATGCTCATTGTTGTTCTTGTGGGCAGGAGGAAAAAACAAATCGGGAAGGGACTAAGTGCCGCAATTGCCGTCACGAAAGATGCCCTCAGTGTGTAGGTTAAATGAAGATGACGGTTAACTTTGTCAGTCGGTTAGGGTGAGAAATAAATTGGGTTGCGAATAACAATAGATGGTACTGACGCTGTAATAAGCGGCAGCTAGAACGTCACATATTGAATAATAAAGGATTATTTACAGGGAATTCTCTTTGCACAAAGGGGGTTGGAATTTTATCGGTTAAACAACAATGTATTTCCTGACCTGCATCAAGAATAACCGCTCGGGATATCATATCTCAGGGCTTCAAGTGTTTCCTCGGATAAAGAAGAGATTTCTTCTGTTATCCTTTCAGTGGTCACGTCGATAGTTTTCGTAATGGAAATTCTCCTAGAACAGCCTTAGCCTAAGATTAAATCAAGCATGTTATTAACTCACCACGGCTGCGTATTATTAGATCCTCTGAAGAAACCTTCCGAGTTTGCTGTCAAAGCTTCCTCTATATCAGGCTGAGAAGAAGGATGTCTAAGGTTCGAGTTTGGCGCTACCGTGCTCCCTAAATAAGTCCGTTCCGAGGAGTTGCGATTCTCATAGGGTCCGTGGGTTTGTACACAGCATTGTACGCAAAGAGCGCCAACGTTCGTGGCGCACTCGAGCAAGCTATGCGCCTATATAGATCAGCGGACGATTTTAGAGGGTAATCTAGCTTACTTACCAAAAGGAATTTCTTATTGCTAATAAACGGAAGGGCGGTAATAATATCGCATATAACAGCGACAGTTGAAATAACCACAATAGCAAAAACACTTAGTTTACGGCTTCCGCGGGATCGCCACAAGCAGACACATAAAGCCCCCATGCATACTGCATGCACACCAAAACTTCCAACGGTTGCCAATACTAATCCTGGTACTCTATATGAGTTAAAGAGTGAGGAACCCACAACCTGGAGGATAATCGCGAGAGGGATGGAACAACAAATGAACCTATTTGGGCTGAATCCTAAGGAACACCAAAGCGTAAAGACCTGACCATACTTAGCATTTACTTTGACAGACTGTGCTCGAACATACCTCAATAATTATCCCACTAAGCCAAGAGCTCACGAATGACGCATGCATTAACCTAAGCAAGGTGATGGACGGCAACTTGAACCGAAAAATGATGAGGATAATAAGGACAACAAAGACGATCACGAAAACACCACAGCAAGTCCGTTGGAGAATGATCCAAAGTTGTGAGGAGCGCTCTGAAGCTGGTAAATACTGCCAAAACGCTGCCTGAGCAATAAAAAGGAGGCAAAGAATCCCTTCGCAAGTGAATGCTAGAATTAAATAATTTTGCATTATTTCTGGTTGGTGAGAACTGGCCAATAGGGAGTGTTAATGCAAGGTAACAAGGCAACGAGGCAATAGGGCGGTAGGACTGCAGGGCGAGATCTGTAAGAAGAGAAAGGCAACCGCATTTTCAGCCTGGTGACCGTGCAGTATTATAAGCATGCCAGCGAGCCTAGAACTTTTCATTTGAAACAACTGGAGATATCGAAACTTTAACTTGTCCTTTCGACGGCATCATATCCGAAACCCCCGACCGCGCCGACTGTGTGTCACTTGTCAAGATTTGGAACATAGAAAGCAAGAGCAGGGACATGAGGTTCGAAAGTTGTGGGGCATTCATGACTTGGGATCTATTGTGGCGTTCTAGTAACCATCTTTTTAAGATTAGGCGAGTCACAATTTCCCTAATTTTTGAAATCAGGGAAACCGTGACTTCTCCTTCTAACATCACAAAGCCAAACTCAACCGTGAGATTATGAAGGGCCAGGCTGAGGAGAATGCAGCTTTACAACATTGCCCACTCCCAACGTCAAGCTCCTACTATCTACAATCCAGGTTCGAGCAGCACTCTGTCCTTGTCCAAGTAATTACTTGATCGTTCACGACTCCAGACTTTCCAGGGCAGAGATTCCCCTCATTTTCTTGCAAATACAGCCTTTGTTGCGAACAGTTAGACACTATAGTTGGAAGACAGCTGGCTGCTAGAACCGCACACAACTACGTGTTAAAGAACTTCCACTATAACTAGGACTTTTCACGAGAATATTAGTAAGCTTTCTAAAGGTTACATCTCACTAATAACTGCTGAAAGTTAAAATTAGCTGCACCTCTTCGGACTCCCCACCTTTATCAGGACCAGGAGCGTCATGTCTTTAAGCAACAGCATCACGTCTTCGGGAGCTCGTCCAATCCACAGATTCGCAGGAGTGTGTGGGGAACTCAGAAGGCAGCCAGTAGTCTGATCGGTCGGGCCGGTCGCGGCTCTGTACCGGAGATGGAGAAGCGCGTCTCCCCAAACGTTTAAGAGAACTCACCCCAAGTATCGATAGTAGCGCGTCCGAGGACGAAGGTTTGAGAGCACCCACCCCAAGTATCGACAGTAGTGCGTCCGAGGACGAAGGGGAACATTCAGAACGCCTTACAACACGACAGAAAGACCAGCCCAAGCTAACAAATCAGCAAAAGCTCCTGCTTAAACTGTACGATGAAGGGAAGTTGAGCTGGCCTGAAATTACAAATAAATGGAACCTCATCTACGGGAAAACCAAGCCAGTCAAGATCCAGGCACTCAAGATGCGGCTGAGTAGGGCGCAGGACAAGAGTAGGGCGCAGGACAAACTTGACGGCCCTCGCCAGATCTCTGGTTCGGTTCCACGCTTGGTTGAAAATGCAGTGAAGAAGATTTGCAAAGGGTTTGAAAAGAAGTTCAGTATAAGTCTATCACTTGGGATTTGGGCGCAAGCAGAGCCAGGAATATCTATTAAGAAAGAGCTATTGTCAGATGAAGCAACAAGTCGTGCGCATGCATTTGAGATGCTCTTTTGGAACCAGGCGGAGGCCACAGAGGAAAATGTGAAAGTGAGCGGGTGGTTTAATCGTTTTCTTGCATCTTGTCTATTCATTGTCCGCTGCGCCATAGCCCAGGTAAGTATTGAAAATGGGCAACCTGCTTACACCAAGGAATCCTCCCGAAACAGACGTGCGCCTAAAATGGCAATGATTGTCAACTCGATTATTAATGAACTACTGCCGAAATGGGACTTGAAGGCTAAGTCTATATACTCGGCTCTTGCAAGTTAGCGTCACTTTATGTAACGTTATGGAGTAATTGCTAAAGTTGCGTCAGAAAAGACATACCACTTTAACGATGCTTTGGAGCTGAATGTCGAGGACCGCAGTCAATTTGTGAATATGGTAATAGAGGGCTTGCTGGAGAAGGAGAAGTTGGAGAAGGAGAAGCCGGAGAAGCAGAATCTGAAGCGGCAGAAGTTGGAGAGGAAGAGCGAATGTCCTGAGACGGAACCATTATTTGATCCTGCCCTCCTAATAAGCCAAATCTATGGCAAGAAGTAAGCTTTGTTCGGTCTCGACTATACATTTATAAGGCTGAAAGAACGTCTAGGTACTCCGAGATCTCCCTAATTCTTGGACTCACAAACTCAAAAGAGCCTATTTTGGATGGCGGAGTTTATATCACCTATCACCCTTCAGGTCTGCCACTTGATGGCGCCGCTTTCCCTGTTACTACTTGCCTCCCGTACAGGTTTCTCGGTAACGCTATACAGCAGGGGCCAGACCAGCACATATCTCCCCCAATAGTGGAAACCACCCCCACGGAAGGAGAGGAAGGAGGAGAGGAAGGAGAAGGAGAGGAAGGAGAAGGAGAGGAAGGAGAAGGAGAGGAAGGAGGCGAGGAAGGAGGTGCGGAAGGAGAGGAAGGAGAGGAACAATTTGAATTAAAAGAAGGATGGGAAGAAGAATGGGCGCTAGGATGGGAGGCCACAACCGTAGAAGATCTTTTGCCAAACGGGTTGGGTGAATTTCTTGATGGCTCGCCACTGTTATGGGAGACTGAAGTTATAAACTTCGATCTTAATCCATGGAACGTCGGTTCAGAAGCAGTAGATACCTAGCAATAATTGGACACGTCCTTTTATTTGTGTGGCAGGCAACACTATCACCAAACACCATGTATCCCAGACTAAACAGATTCTCATTCACGGGAGCAAAGGCAACTCCTCTTTACGCCGTTACGCATAAACTAAAGTCAAATATATCCCTCCTCCACCGGGCGAACGTATATGAAATAGGTCCCCCCGCCATACCATCGCATCACCCACTTTCAGCGCCATCGAAACACCTTTCCAGGAAGATCTTAACGACGTATCATAAGATCCTTCAACGAATATGTGCCAGCCATTTTCAGGATTAAGGTCTGTTAGGGCAATAGTGACAAAAACTTCTCCCTAATTTGAGCGGTAACCCTTATTGGACTCCAGGGCTGTCTTGCGAAATTCTCCGACGTGGATAGATCGTAACTGACGAGCAGGTTCACGTTTAAGGAATTCAGTGAGAGAGTGTTCCCCACCTTTATTCTATTTGTATATTAGCATGTTCTTGGCAAAGGCAGGGAGACTTACTCTGATAAACTCGTCTCGTATAGGGTAGCAGATAGGTAGAACCTCGTACTCGATGTACTTTTCAGTCTCTTTTTTAACTTTCGCGTTACCCTTTATCAGCGCCACTGCCTCTTGAGCAAGGTTTGGAGGTATTGCTTCCTGGATAACTGCATAGCCTGCGCCGCTTGCCATCGCCGTTTAAATGTTTCCGTAAAGGGGTGGCAAGGTTGCAGATATAAAAGTTGGTAGTAGGGCTTTTCCGCGGCAAGGCGTGACGCGGGCGGATTTACAGCTAGTGCTTGGCAGTTTAAATTTTAGTGCTTTCCACGTTTTCTGATAATTCCACACCGCAATTATAAACATCTTCTGCCGCTTTTATTTAAAATACCGTATCGGTTCTCTGGCCGGCTATTAATGCCTGCATATTTTTCTATTTGAGTTGGGTAGTTTTGTTTTAAGTGCGAACTTTCGCCAGGAATTACCAGTCATTAGGCTAGGCGAACAAGAGTATCCTATCATGATCTATCATTCTTTGTAACCAGGATCAGAACAACGCGTATAGGCTGTATAGATTTGATTCAATACAAACCATCAGCTATGCCTTCCAATTGTACTTCCGATGATGTGAACCTTGTTCAGCCGACTCAATATAACGTTCAACCAAATCGTGTCTCAAAAAAGCCTCCCCGGGAGCCTTGGCCATTGCCCGATCCCTATTAAATGCCGCGCTAAATGTGTCTAGTGCTTTGCAGGACATAATCGCAGAAGGAGGCTCTGCAGGGTGTAAACCATTTTATTTATATCTTCTGCCGCTTTTATATATAAAATACCGTATAGATTTTCTAGCCGTTATTAATGCATGTTTCTCCTATTTAAGTTGGGCAGCAAGCTCTCCGCCAAGCGCAGTAAAAATCACAGCACTGTAGAATGCTCCCTATTCCTATGTCTACCCCCTCGTCTTATTTTTTTTTAAAAAAAAACTAACTTGGAGAGTTTATATGCATTTAAAAAATATATGAATAATTTTTTCTTTGAAGCTCTAAGTACCTAGATAATCCCTAGTAGCCTTAGGCTTTTAAGGTAAAGTGTGACGGTGCTAGAGCGCGTTACCTGCCAAATTCTGCCATGCTGCTGCCATATTCTGCCAACCTACGATTGGCTCGCTTACCGCTAGCGCCTTGGCGACTGCCCCTTCATATATGTTTACTATGACCCCCTTCTTTTCTTCTCCTTAGCTTAGTATCTTCATTAGATAGCAATCCACAAGCTTCGGTTCAGGGGCATTTGTGCGAGCCGTCACATAAAGCTCCTAATAACTTTAGCCTCCTAGAAAAATTAGCCTCCTAGGAGCCAAGTGCTAGTAATGGCAGCCTGCAAAAATTATGCGGCTAAAGAAATATGCTGCCTGCAGAAAGTGTATGCCCGCAGCGCTTGGGAACAACTTATAGCCTAGGAGCATTACCCTAAGAGTAATTTATTTCTAGTGGCCTTTCCTATTATATAGCCCTATTATTTTTGGCAGAATATCTAATAGCATCTAAGCTCTTGGCCGGGGCATCCGGAGGGGAAATATCCCCTTGGGATGCTTACCAACTAAACCCATAGTGGAATAGCCTGCTTGGCGCCGTGCCCTATTATTTGCAGCGGACAGCATTGCGATCCTTCACCTCACGTTCCACCTTTTCCATCATTTCCTTCCCACCTTTCATCTCTACAACATCGCTTGAGAACATCTTGCCTTCATCCCCCAACCCGTTATACTTAAAATTTCCGAAGAGGATAAATTGGCGTGGGTCCGAAGTATAGCGGAAAGCAAATATATCCAAAACCTAACAGAGCTATTAGACTGTATAACAATTATACATATGGCAGCTTTTACCTCAACACTTTTAAGGTTATCTCTGCTGTAGCAGTTGTAGGGAGCCCACCGGATCGCTTCAAGAGGAACATGATCATGTCCTGTTATCCAAACCCAATTGTCATTTCGCATTTCTAACATCTCCATTGCAATACTGAGGCGACTCGATGTTTGGAGGTGTAATAGATAACTGCAAGTAGATGATAGCGCGAGGGAAGTTGATGAGAAGACGGTTTACGGGAGGCCTTTCATGATATTTATCTCCAGCCACCGGCCAATGGCGGCGTAGAAGGTTTGACCCAGCATACGCCAGACGGTGGATCCTTGCACTCAGCAGGAAGTCGATCTTAATCGCCATCTACGACATTTTGCTAAACCCAATAGATTCCAGATTACGGACTAATAAGCGCACGGCTACGTGAGTCGAGTAACATAAATAGACACTTTAATGCTGAGGGCCGCGTGCATACTCACCTTACCGCCGCGCTCTTCTTTGGTAATAATGAGAAGAAACATTCGACGCCTTCCCGCGAATATAGGGTTACAGATTGTCACTTAAAGTACGATGAAGCGCTTTACAGGTTGTTCAAAATACTTGTCACTGAGTTCACAATAAAATACGGCACATCTCCTGAAGACACCGACATATCTCCTAAGAACACCAATACCAGCCTCATCGATTTAGAAACGTTGGCAGTATTCTCGTGGATGGAATACGGATCATACGAGGAAGCGGACATGTAGGAGACATAGCATGATGCGTGAGGGGGGAGGGGATTGTGCCTATAGAGCTGCGACTGGCACTGCGACATAGACGAAGGAATGCGGAGGTAATCGGAGATACTTGTAAAGAGTGTTATGCCTACCGATCCGAATGCGATTAACAAACACATATTAGTTCAGTTCATTAACCTCTCCTGTTGGCGTCACTAGCTCAGCAATCTTGTATTGATAAGCTTTCTCATCCCAACTGTGAAAAAATAGCGTTAGTAGGACTATACTTGCACGCTTGTGAAGACATACACTTCGTTCACCGTCTCGTACTCCAATCTGGAAGCTCGCGATATCGCTTCAGTCTTAGGATCTTCCGGGGCTGGTGGCTCGACAATTGGGCCTCCTGGGGTAGGGGTAGAGGTAGACAACGTATTTGTCGCTGCAGCTACCTTTAGCAGCTCTAGGAATTGCAGTGCATCCTGGATAGTGAGGGGCTGAGCTGACGATAGAGTAGGGCTGCTCAGAGATTTATTTTTGTCCTCAGCTTCTCGGCTTTTAATTGGTTGGCACGCTTCCGAGCCTTACCACCCCACTCACACTTAGTTGCTCTAAGTCTGATGGAGCCCCCAGTTCATCTCGGCACTAATAGTTGTTTCCATTTATCACACTTATAGCACTTACCTGGACTCTAGAGCCTTGCGTTATGGCCTTGAACTACTTGCCCAACGGAGGTCAGCTGCAAGCCTTATCCGCTTTGAAAGATCTGGTATGGGAGTGGTCGTGTAAGACGAATACTTATTCACAGGAAAATCATACAATAGGGACAGCAGAGCCACTAAAAATGCCAACGAACGGCTTCTCATGTATGAGACTGCCCTGGATTCTCCACCCCAGCGCGTAGCGATGCATTTTACAGACTCGAAACGGCGACACCCCACACATGCTGCAAATGTTGTGATCGGCGTGCGCAGATGAAAGGGAGCCCCTGACGTGGGCGCTTTTGCGCATAAAGCTGGCGTATGTACCTTTGAAATGATAATCACGCATTAAACAGGCGTCACTGCTTACAATGGGAGATAAGGTTTCATTCGGGCCTTCGAGGCGGGTTGCGGCGAAAATAGTCACCACATCAAAAGGAAAATGAGTCCTTGCGATAAGGCTTGGCCACATCACTACTCACATTAGGAGATGACGATTTATTTAAGCGCTTATATCGACGATCGTTCCGGATGCATCTTCTCGCATGTCCACCACCCATATCCCGCTCTTTGAACAGTTCTAACCCAACTTGCCACTCATGTGTCCCTTATGGGATCATACTGTGGATGCCGTTTCTTGGGTTGATCAGTTGATTGGCTTGATTCCCCTTGGGGTTTTTGACTTTCTGCAGTTGAAATTTAACTAAGGAATTCCGCACTAATTATAAGATAATTTCAAACTAACCAGCAATCTTTTTAAGGACTTTAGGCATACGCCAGTTTATAACATCCCTATCTACTTCAGGTGTTTGATCAAGCCTCAGCTGCTGGTTTATACGTTCTCTAACTGCCGCCATCTCAAATGAAGGGACATCACCCCATTTACGCCACTGAAGGATGATGTTTCTGGCTTCGTCCTTTGTGAAATTCTGCTGATCTTTATTAATAACCGTATTCAAGCTGGTCTTATCTGTACTTGCCAGGAACTTTCTCCATTGGTCTAGGTCATGTTGCGCATATTGCCGCACGTCATCCGACTTATCATTAGCATTGACCATGATGCGTAGTGGCGTTATAAAAGGGGAATATCGGTGAAACCCCCAGGACCGATGTGTCGTGGTGGAAGCGGGGTTTCGCCACACGCTATCGGACTTTCTTAGCTTAATGTAGGACCACCCCTGCTAAATCTGCATGGTCCGTGTGGTCCGTGTGGTCTGCGTGGTCTACGTGGTCCGTAGGGTCCATATTGGACCTCTTGGCTGAACGCCACTCCTTTCAAGTCTTTGCGTCTCCCTGCAGCTAAGCTCCAGGCGTACTATGCTCTGTTAAACTCGCCCACTCATCCTTTATCGGCATAGAGGATACGGCAACCAACGATCTACAGGCAGTTCCGTCTTCATCGCAAGTGCCGTTAGTGTGACGGCGCTAGGGCACATCACCTGCCAAATACTGCCGCATGCTGCCACATTCTGCCACACCCTATTATTGGCTCGCCTACTACTAGCGCCTTAGCGGCTAGCTCTACATATTTGTTTACATCGGTCCTGGCAGCCCCTTTTCCTTCTCCTCGGCTTAGTATCTTTGTAAGATAGCAATCCACAAGCCTCACCTTGGAGGCATTTGTGCGAGCCGTCACAGTTAGCCAGTTTTGTATCGCTAGCGGTTGATCGAGTCCATATATGCAGACGGGGCTGATGGGGCGTGACCCCGGCTCGGCTCCGCCCAACTTACTTGTAATGGGTTCTGCGGTCCGTGTGGTCCAGGTGGTCCGCATGGTCCGCATGGCCCGTATTGGACCTCTTGGCTAAACGCCCCTTTCTTGCGTCTCCCTGCAGCTAAGTACCAAGCATATGTCTCACCGTTAAGTCCAAAGCCAGTGATGTACAGGCCATTGCCGGACATACTAAGACTCAATGGAAGCGGTTCCTGTTAAGCAGGATATAAGCACAGCTTCGACTCGCAGACTCACAAGCTGTTAGGAAGGCCTATTATCAGTTTTATTTTACCATGGCTAGGCATTTATGCTAATGTTTCAGCGCAACAAGAAGCAAACTAATCAAGCAGTCAACCCAAGACACTGGATGAGCCTCAGGATCCTGCAAACCAATCAAGTATTGAACCCAAAATACCGCGTAAGCTGCCTTAGGATCCTACAAAGAGCGGGAATGAGTGATAAATGGCCGGGACAAGGATGTACAAGGCGGGCGAAGAACCAATATAAAGCGGGTATTTGGTGGAAGGGGGATTCTGTCCCGAAGCGTTAAATCAATACCACTCGATACTAGTTTGCCACATAGCCCTCCTCTGTCCGCCTCATTCCAACTCCCTTGACGCACATAGAATCTGCCATGCACGCCCACAGTCCACCAGATGTTAACCAAGAGTTGCCACTATCCTAGTCCTTATCCGTTGGATAATTTCGCTCCACGTGCGTTCTTGTCTGGCATCTAGGCCCCGATCCAATGTTAGGTTTTATTGATGATTCTGCCTCGTTTTTGGTTCTTTGACTATTTGGGGGGAACTGGGTGCAATAGGTCTGGCAGGCTGTCTTGCTTGAAAAATTATAATAGTGAATGTATCTTATTCCATAAAACCACAAATCATGCAGCTATTTAAGATTATTGATTATATTTATTCTGTCCTTCTGGTTGTTTCTTTCCTTTCCTATACCGTGCAATCTATAAGATCGCAGCCGTTACTAGTTGTACGTAGGAAGCGGCCAACTTATGTATCGTGGATGGTGGCAGGAATTGTGGCCAGCTATGTGAGTATCTAAATTCTGCAATTACAAGCATATCTAATAATGGTCAAGGGTATAGAAGGTATTCTCCAGGCCGTATACTAGCAAATTACTCTACACGCATGTGTATGACGTCCCTATATGGAATTGTAGTTCTATACTAACTAGATGTTTAGGTCTTCACAGAAAGTTCAATACTCATATGGAGTACTGTTTGGATCCTTTTTTAACTCGAATTAATTCACCTAAGGTATTCTTATTTTGGCTCTTGCCTAATTACTTGTACCCTCGAAATCGCCTGTTTTATTGTCCTCGCCGTTGGCCAACCAATTAACGTCCATTAAGTTGTGCGCCTTACAATACCAATTCTGAGGATATTTCTATTGGTTGGGCTCTCTATCCCACATAGAACACCTCACCTGGCGAGCGAAGTGGAACCGCTACTTGAGCAGCCTCAAGCTAGTGACATTAAAAGCTGGCGGGATTGTATAGAGGATCTCTTGGTAGTTATACCGTACCTGCGGCCAAAGGACTCAAAAACATGGTCGTTGCTTTGCCTGGTGGGTGTCCTGCAAGTCTTAGCTAGGCCACTAGCGATATTGCCATTGATACAAACGGGTGCACTTATAGATGCTGCTATAGATAGATCTGGTCTGTATTCTTGTCCTTTCTAAGTGGCATTAACTAACCGCTAAAGGTTCCATTCCTGTTCGAGAATTTGTCTTGTGGGTAATGGCGCTACTTGCCTTCGTTCCAAACCGGTTCAACTCGTGCATAAAGGGGCACGTCATAGAATGTTTGATGCGTAACCTAAAAGAGCACGCCTTAAGACACGTCATGACACTCTTAATGGACTTCCATAGCAATAACAGCTCTGGGGAAGTCTTGGAGGTCATGGTCTTAGGAGAACGGTATATCCATCTTGCGGACAGTCTAATCCTCGATTTGATACCTTCCGCAATCGACATCATCACCTTCGTGGTTTATTTCTCGCACTTTATCGATGCATACATAGGACTTATCATAATAGACGTAATCGTCATTCATATCTGGACTGAGCTCGTCAAGAATCCTAAGCTTTTTCGAATGCATCAAGACTATAGTACGAATAGGTGTAAGGAAAGCCAGATCAAGTACGACACAGTTACATACTGGGATCTGGTAAAAACAGCCAATTGTCAAGATCAGGAGTGGCGCGGATATTCCTTTGTGTTAGTGGACAGCAACAAACTAGGATTACAGATAAAGTGTCTACAACTTTTTGCTGGTCTGTCGGGGGAGGGATCAAAAGCAATCGGCCTAGCAATCTCAGTACTAGTCTTGCTTCTTCGCCTTACGCAGGATACCGCAAGTGTGGGCGGCTTGTTTATTTTGATCGGTTCCTGGCCAAACACATTTACGTTTATAGGCTATCTCGTACGAACGTACAATATGCTGATGGGTTGCCTTAGTGCAGGAGAACGCTTTTCCAAACTTCTTCAAACTAAGCCATCTATCGTCGACAAAAAAGGAGCAACACACCTTGAGGTTACCGCCGGCCGCGTTGAATTTGACAATGTCTCATTTTCTTACGCCGACGACGAGCCAACGGTGAAGAAGATTAGTTTCACAGTCGAGGGCGGAAAGACTGTTGCGCTTATTAGACCAACCGGGAGCGGCAAGTCTACACTTCTTAATCTCCTAAAGCGGTTCATCGACCCTAGTAAAGGGAGCATTAAAATTAATAGCCAAAATATTAGCAATGTCACACTAAGAAGTCTGCAAGAAAATATAGCAGTCGTACCTCAAAATCTTGAAGTACCAAACAAGTCAATCAGGGAAATTGTATCGTACGGGCTCCATGCTAATGATGTTAAAATTATGGAAAGCTGCAAAGCCGCTTCTATACATGAACGGATCGTACATTGCAATGCTGGATACAACACGGTGGTTGGGAAAGGAGGTATCAAACTCTCAGGCGGTAAGCGCCAACGCATTGCCATCGCGAGGGCCTTTCTCAAAAATTCAAAGATTTTGCTTCTTGACGAAGCTACATCTGCTATAGATAATATAACGGAGAAATCGATTCGCGAATCGCTTAAAAGTCAGGGGAAAGGTCAAACAATTTTAACTGTTGCTCATCGTCTTAGCACAGTTAAGGGTGCCGATGAAATTATTTTCTTGGAAAATGGAGAGGTAAAAGAAAGGGGAAGTCATACTGAGTTGCTTAATCAACGTGGATCATACTACGAAATGTGGACGGTGACGGATAATATAGATGGAACGGAGGGGGTTGGAAGCTAGCATGTACGCCTTGCAGATAGCATATACGCCTTGCAGATAGCATGGTACACGTCAGTAGCCATAAAATGATATACGGCCCGCAGAATAAGAGCTTATGTAATATGCCAAAACTTCTGCCTTTTAGGCTGCCCCGCATATCCACCTATAAATTCCTGACTTTTGGCCTTCCTGTTCTTGATCCCAGCAAAGAATATCCAGCATGGAAAATCACACGCAACTGTTAGGGCAACTCAAAAAGCTTAATCTTGGTACCAGATCTAACCAGGAAGAAAACACTCTTATTGAATCCGCTCAAAAAGATTACCCTAAGAGTTATAAACCACGCATTGTGAGTTTTGCTATCAGATAATTCCACAGGCCCCACAATAACAATTTCAGTCGCCGCAGCAACGTTGGATTTGCGTATATATCCTTCTATAATAATATTAAAAGGCCTAATAGAAGGTACAGCAATGTTGTGACGGAGCTAGACTTGGGGAAAGGTGCCCCAATTGTGAGCATTTAAAGTGCGCACAGTGTGCTATGTAGGCCTCGACCACTATTGCTATTTTGGTGGTGCTGATATGGGCCATACAGATTTCCTGTAACGGAAGTTGCAGAGGCCAGCCACTCTCAGTCTCCCATATCCAGCCATCTGGTCTGGTATTGTGTAAGTCTGGCCATTTCAATCGTTAAGCTTATCGTAATCGCTGCTAGTGTTACTACAGAGATGGTCCGCTAAAACGTGGAACAACGTGTGTGTGTAAACATGAAGCCTGTAAGGAATGTCCGGTAGAAACGGAAAAAGAGCCAAATATAGAGTCGGATATAACAACTTGGTGCCTTATAAGCATACCGTATAAAGAGTCAGATATGTCGGATATAAAAACTTGGTACTGTGTAAGCATACCTGCTCATATTTGTGTAGCACTGCTAACAGTAAGAGAGTGTCAATGTCGAGCCAGACACGAACCTGTTGAAGGACCTATTAAAGTTTGCGAATGTACGCACCTTCATTGTTCCAAGTGCGAATATGAGTTTCGTCAGGGAAAGTAGCTACAACACTAATACCGGGAGCCGTAAATAAGAGGGGTAGTAGCGATAAGGATCTGGTCATGGTTTATCTTCAGTCTTAGAGTCGAAAAGCACTATATATTCGGCGCAGTTTGTCAGATCAAAATTAAATAGTGCTAGCTGTCGGAGGATAAATTTAATGCGCGCTTACGAATGCTCCTATGTCCATATTCCACTACTCCAACCATCGTTCCTTTCTTCCTCCGTAACGATTTCCTTCAGGTACCATCGATTGATTAAGGGATTCTATAAAAAGAGCGAGCTGGGTAGTCAGGCGTAGCGCCCTCCAAACGTGCAGCCAGGATCTTAACGGATTTAGCGGCTGCGGCTTCAGTCCTACAAGCCAGGAGGTCGTAGGAGCTGGGGGCTCGTGGGAGCTAGGGGATCCTACAAGGTAGGTAATCGTGCGAGCTGGGCGATCGTGCGAACTGGGCGATTGTGCGAGCTGGGTGATTGTGCGAGCTAGGTGATCGTGCGAGCTAGGTGATCGTGCGAACTAGGTAATCGTGCGAACTAGGTGATCATACGAGCTAGGCGATCATACAAGTAAAGTGATCGTGCAAGCAGAGTGATCATGCGAGCAGGGTGATCTAACCTAGCGCCCTCTATTAACGCCTAGCATGTGAATGGGAAGCAAATGTTAGGAAAATACCAGAACTACAAAAAAAGGAAATACATAAGTCCAAGATCTAGAAACATTGAAGAAGTTCCCACATATATAGACTTTGCAACGACTCGCACCCCCCTCACACATACTTGGAGAAGTTCACACGTGAACAGCCCTATAAGCGTAGCCATAAGTCTAAGCCCCCTCGCGTAACCCAACCACCCCTCCCCACCACACCGGAATAGATAAACAACCGCTGGGTACCATAAGCAGAGAAATGATTTAAACAAAAAGAAAACACTATAGAATAAGTTATATCGTCTGCTTAAATTACAGCTAATCACAAAGAAAGCCACAAAAGAAAGACAAAGTCGAGAGAAAGATGGAGATGGACATGACAGGTTGGCCATACAAATGTCAGTGGGGATGCGGAGGAGGAAAAGAATGTCACAGGAACCAGACATTTGAGAAAAGACTCAAAGAGAGATGCAACTACTGCAAGGAGTCGTGCAAGAACTACGTCACAATAGATCATTGCGACAGCGCCAGCTGCAAGGGAAGTTGCCGCTTCCACCGCAGCTGGGACGAAGAAATGAGAGAGAACGCAGCAGAGGCCGAAACGGGAAGACCGAGAACCCCGGAGGCAACAATTGAGAACACCCCGTACAGGCCGACTCCACGGAGATCGGTGCAGGTAGACGACACGCCGGTCAGGAAGCTGTTCCTGTCTCGCAAGAGCTCCCAACACCCGCAGGGGACCCCCTGCCCGGACGAGGTGATGACCACGGTCGAGGAGGAGGCGGACACGGAACCCCTCAGGGAAGAGGACAAACCCCTCCAAACTAGGCAGGAGGAAGTAGGACACACAGTCACAGCGGGTCAAGAAACAGCTACAGGAAAGGCTGTAGAAGGGACAGTCGAGATAGGCACAGGGAGAGAAACCACTAAGCTGCCTCCAAAGGAACCAAAACCCTCAGCCTTGCTAAGATCCCTCCTGGCCATCCAGGAAAACAAAGAAAAATCACGGCTGAGAAAAGAAGCAGTCCTCAAAACGTTCGCTAAACGTTTAGCCAACGACTTCCAGAACATGGAGAGGTTAACCCAAATGAACTTGGGCGAGACCATGAAGAAAGTGTTCACGATAGTCACGGACGCAGTGTACGAGATGGATGGATTGGATCTAGATCCAAATCCAGTTAGCCTCAAATCCATCAAATCCATCGGATCTGGATCGAGATCCAAACTTTATCCATATCCAGGCTTCAATTTTGCCGTATATTAAGCCAATTCTGGCGATTTTCGCCACTCATATAACATAACGGCCCAGTGGTTTTCAGTATAATCTGACTACAGCTATTTGCTAAGCTCCACCACAGCTATCCACCAAGTTCCACCGCAACTGTCTACCAAGTTCAACCGCAACTGTCCACCGAGTTCCACCGCAACTATCCACCAAGTTCCACCGCAACTGTCTACTAAGTCCACTGAGTTCCACCGCAACTGTCTACCAAGTTCCACCGCAACTGTCCACCAAGTTCCACCGCAACTGTCCACCAAGTTCTACCGCAACTGTCTACTAAGTTCCACCGCAACTGTCCACCAAGTTCCACTGTAACTGTCCACCAAGTTCCACCGCAACTGTCCACCAAGTTCCACTGCAACTGTCCACCAAGTTCCACCGCAACTGTCCACCAAGTTCTACTGCAATCTGCGGACCCTGACTTTTACCAACCAATTAGGATTTTCCATGCCCGGCATGGAAAATCGCTATTAGCTCGCTTACTACTAGCGCCTTAGTGGCACTCGCGAGGATTGCTCAAATTAATAACCTCCGCCTCTTAGACCTAATTGACTCTAGAGGAGTCAACTTTATAGGCTCAAGTAGAGTTATATTAAGTCTCAAATCAATAATCTTATTCTTGTCCCAGGAGTAGAGACATAAAGTTGCCTAGATCATACTCTGCTCGAGGTGGTTGCGGCGTTTTATAATCATCTAGCTAAGACGGCTAAAGATACATTCTGGCTCATCACTCATAGCTAGAATTAATAGGAGATCAATGGCCATTTAAGCAAGGTGCGGGTACTATTCGCGACCAATAGTTCTCCACCACTTAATTGGGGTCTCGCAATCTTCAACTTGGTTTTACATACAATAGCGATCATATTCATCCTACACGGCAGTAGAACGTCATTAATAGCCGCTCTTCTGAAGACCTTTCATCCTATAGGCCTCCATAATATTAAGCTCACGCTTAGGCTTCTTCTTCTCCGGGGATAGAGCTTCTGAGATGGGCTATTGCTTATAGTCTATAAGCCATAGATGTTTAACTAATTTACGGGCAGACATAATCCAAGTCTTCTTATACTCCCACTAAGCTTCTACGTACTACCAATTATATCTAGGATAGAGGACGACTGCGGCAATATAGGCTACTAACTCATCGATCTTTACATAGTACTGTTAAGCCTTGTCAAGTGCGAACTTGATTTATATAGCAAAATGCCATTCTCCTTCAATCAACAAAGGCGGTGCGGATTTAAAGCGTTTATATACGGAGGTAAGTTCTTCAGTGATACATTCAATGTCCTACTAAACATTAACTAGCCTGCATAACTTGCCATCACCTGGTTGGCCTTATAGGTCCATAGTTGCAACCCAGCATAGTTTAAGTAAATTTTCATACTGTGTTAGAACCTCCCAATCGTCCACAGTAAGCGCATCTGTAAAGATTACATTCTAAGCACTGTCCTAGTCTTCTGGCCAAGTAGATTCTGGCCTCTCTTTTAGTCGTTTTACGCGTTATTGCTCTGACTGTATAAAGTCTTCAAATGGCGCGCAAAGCTGATTTAGTGTACAGAATTCCTTATAAGTACTATTCCAGCGGGTAGCGTTAGATCGGAAGAGGTCTCGGGTTGTTATTGTGTCCCATTAGTCCTCTAGGAGGATGCTCTAGAGATACGTCTTCTGGCCTAATAATTTGTTAATACTATTAATTAACTCATACTTTTAGAACTACTTACTTTCATGCCACCGATGTCTTCTCTAAGGGCTCATATATACCCATACAATTAAGTTATAAGCTTTGCCAACTGGTCCTCACTTCCTCTATATCCGTAACTGCGCCTTTATGTCCTTAGGTACCATATCCTCCGCTTTAAATAAATCTAGGTTATAACCGTACAAGAGGTGGCGGGCAATGATATTAATAATATAGCCTAAACAACGTAGCCGGCGCTCAATTGGATCAAAGTCGAACTCCTTTGCAATGGCCATCATCACCGTATCATTATTGGTCGCATTATCTAGCATAAAATACCCAATCTGCTCATTCTTAATGCCAAAGTCTTTAATTACGGCAATCACGCCTTCTGCGATATCAACGCCAGCATGTAAGCCAGTCTGCTCTAGAATAGCAAGAAGAGTTGCTCAAGGCTCAAAATCTTTGTTAAGAAAATGGGCAATAACACCATTAAGCGAAAGAAGGTTGCCCGACGTCTATAGGTCAAAAGATAAATGGATCTTACTGACCGCGCGTTATAGCTCTCTCTTCACTGCCGCCTTATGGTAAGCATAGCCCTTAATAATCCAAGATCTGACTGACCATCCACTAGGCATACATTCTGCTGCTCAAGGCAACAGATATTCAATAAACTCGCGAAAGACTGGCCCATCAACTTGCCTAAAAGACACGTTGTCATAGACGATCCATTAAAGAAGAAGTCACCTAAACGTCTTCTCATTAAATGCACGCGCCAACTCATTGAGAACCTGCTGCTCCCGGGGATTATTCACATCGAGACCTTTAAGTACAGAGATTAACTTTGATGTATACGGCACTTCCTCACCCTTCTTATTGAATGTACGACCATGGACCACTCAAATATGCTTCATAATATTAGAGCTTCCTTTACGGGTGTTCCAGGAGTGGGCCTCAATACTATACTTACAATGACACTCCTTGCAAAGCCACCATCGGTCGCTGGTCTCATGGTTCTCTATTAGTACGCCTAACCGCCAGATTGGGGAGGAGAGCTTACCATTACCTTTGGAGATTAGGATAATATAGCCAGGTAATCTGTTCCAGTCAACCCAAGACCAATCAAACTGACTCTCATCTTCAGGAGGAGCCTCGCCAGCGCACGCTTTAGCAGACCAATCAGCACTAAACGTACTAAACGTTAGAGCTGTTGTAAGAGTTGAGATCTCAGGTATATCGGGATCAGGCGTCGGCGTTGTTTAAATTGTAGTAGATTAATCAGGCTCGGTTATATCAGAGACTTGATCTTCTAGCCTCACTATTATGTCCAACAAGTCGGGAGACCAGGCGGTACGGCGGTAAGGCTGCCAGGTAGGGCCATCTCGTGGCTGGAGGTGTGGAGGTACATTTAAGGGAGGTGGTAGTAGTGGAGGTAGAGGTGGTAAAGGTGGTTTGGTAACAGCCTTCTTCTTTCTTAGCTTTGGAGGCATAGTTAATGGTAATAATAAGAATAAGAGGTAAGAGACTTTATTATTTTTACTGTTATCTAACTATGTAACGCACAAATGCACCAGTTCACCCCTTTTACGCCATCTAATGGTCAGTGCAGTGATCAATGCATTACAGCGTTGCCTCAACAACGCCACAAATGGATAACTATTGGATCTAGATCCATATCCACGCCACCAATGGATTAGGCGTGGATTAGTGGATCGATGGATCCCGATCCAATCTCGATCCATCCATCTCTTACACTACACGGACGCGATCAACCAGACCTCCTCCTTCGGGGCAGGACAGACTCCCCCAGAAAAGAGGGGCAAAAAGGATCCAGAAAGTGGCGGCAAGTCGTCGGTACCCTCCAATGAGAAGAAGACACAAGCACGCAAGCCACGGCCGGTTGAAGACGCACACGGAGGCGAGGCCCCCAACGACGCAGCTTCAACGAGTAAAAAGAAGGAAGGGAAAAACGACGGTGCCCATACGCCAGCTACCCCCCTTTGGACGCATATACTGAAGAAGAGCTTCAGACCTCAGAACCAGTCAGAGGAGAAAAAAGCTGCCAATGGAACGTTAGCGAAAGCAGGAAGTAGGAAGGACACGCGTGTTTTCCTACGATTCGAGGGAACAAGACCAGACGAAGTGGTAGTCGAACACGCGGTTAGGGGTTGCCTAACAGAAGAAGAGAACAAAGGAGTCATGCGGGCCAACATGACCAGGAACGCGGTGGCAATCCTAGTCAAGTCGGAACAAGCCGCCAAGTCATTAGTTGACAAACAGGAGATCATCAAAGCAGCCACAGGGGCGATGGTCGTGCAGACAGGAGAGAGATGGAACAAGTTCCTCTTCAGAGGGGTAACGAGGCTAAGAATGGTGAAGGGCAGCTGGGCTGCGCTTGCCGAAAGCGACGTGAGATACGAGGTGGAGAAGAACCAAGGACCCACGGACATCAAGAAGGTGTGCGTGATCAAGTTGGCCGGCTGTGAGGAGAAGTGTAACGTGATCGTCTTCACCGGCGAAGCCACGGAGGTCAAAAGAAACACCACGCTGTTCGGGGACAGAGTTGGTGCAGTAAAAATCACGGACAAGACTGGGCCAAGATTCTGCAGGAACTGCAAGTCGTTTCACGTTGGCCTTTGCAGAAAAGAAAGCAAGTGCGAAAACTGCGGAAAGGCAAAGCACGGGGCATGCGATAGAGAAACAAGGTGCGCCACTTACCTAGGCGGACACAAGAGCTCAGACCCGAGATGCCCACTCAGACCGAGAAGAACAGGAGACCAGTGGCACTACCCGAGCGAATGGATCATTCAGGCGAAGAGGAAACAGGTCAAGGCCGATCTCAAAGCAAAAGTTAAAGAGGCAACCGCAAAAGAAGCCGAGAAGGCCAACCCCGCCGGGTTGAGGTCTAACAAAGGAAAAGGCCCCGCAGAATGGAACTAAACATTCTGGGCAACAACACGGCCAGGTCAAGACAGGCCCAAGCGGCCTTCTTGGCACAGGCAGTGGACAGGAAGACAGACGTCATCCTGTTACAAGAACCAGCGGTACTAGAGGCCCAAAACAAGGTCACAATATCACCAGACGGGTACGAGATGTACAGTCCGTCAGAAGACTGGGGGAAGGAGAGACCAAGATCTCTGACTTTTGTGAAAACCGGCCTCAGGGCGAAGGCCCTGGAGAGGAGGACGAGAGACGTGACGGGAGTTGAAGTGGAGGGTGTCAAGGTGTTCAACGTGTACGTCCACCCAGAGGAAAAGAATGAGGGCCCGACCGCCGAGGCGGTGAGGAACATACCGACTGGAGGGAGGGACGTGGTGGTGATGGGGGACTTCAATAGGTCCTTCCGCTGGAACAGAGGAAGAGCCCAGAGATCGATTACTCTGGATAAGTGGGCGGCGGGGCTCAACCTACTAAGCGACGCCGAGACGCCGACAAGAGGGACCGCGACCTTGGACTTCGTCTTCAGCAACGTAGCCGGGGCGTCAGGGGGACTAGACGAGATGCAGTCCGGCTCGGATCACGGGGTGATGTGGGCGCGGACGGCTCTGGTCGGGAGAAAGTCGTTTAGGACGAGGACGAAGGTCAACGTACAGAAATGCAAAGAACAGTGGGACCAAGAGGGAGAATCGCTGGCAGAATGGACAGACAGACTGGCGAAAGTTGTCAAGGCGAACTCAGTGGAAAAGAGGACCGCGGTTAAAGAGACCCCGTAGTGGAACAAGGACCTCACCGAGATGGTTAGAAGAGTTCAAGAAAGAGACCCCCTAACCGATCCGGTCGGCAGGGCCAAAGAAAGGAGAGCCTTGAGGGGCAGGGTAAAGAGAGCGAGAGCGGCCTTCTGGAACAAGGCCGTTCAGGACGCAAGGTCCGAGCAAGACATCTACAAACTCGCAAAGTGGAGGAACCACACACAAGCTGGGGCCCCCAGGCAGCTGGCAGGACACGAAGGGGAATCAGAGGAGACCCAGGTCACACTTATCGCGAAGGCGCTAGTGGAACTAGAAGAGACAGGAGCCCCGAACGCGGAAGAGGACTTCAGGACCAGGTCAAGGAGACCAAAGGCCCCGGCCAAGTGGACAGACCTCTCGCTCAAAGAAGTCACGGACGGGTTCCTAAAAGCAAAGAGTGGAGCGCCGGGTCGAGACAAGATCACGGTGGACGTGCTCAGACAGTTGGAACCGGACATGAACAAGGTTCATCGCCTAGTCAACAAAGACCTAAGAGAGGGCAAGGCCTCCATGAGGGACGCGGAACTCGTCCTCATACCTAAGCTGGGAAGGGATTCGAGCACGGCGAAAGGGTGGAGACCGGTGGCACTGCTCCCGACAACCGGCAAGGGGCTTGAAAGGGCTCTGGCCAAGTGGCTCGGAGAAACCGGACTCACGAAAGGGTGGTTTGGAGAAAACCAAGCGGGAGGCATCCCAGGGAGGTCCACGACGGACGTGGCTCTCAGGATGATGGCCGACTTGGAAATGAAACAGGAAGGCAAAAACAGCCACAAGGCATGGAAAACGCTGGTATGCATGGACGTCAGAGGAGCCTTCAACGCGGCGAAAAAGGACTACGTGTACAAGGTCCTCCGAGACAAGGGGGTACCCGAGAACGTGGTCAAGCTGGCGGTTGACTTCATGAGCAACAGAACGGTCCACCCCAGGAGGGGACGGGTGAAAGGGAACAGCATACACCTGGACGACGGACTAGCGCAGGGCTCGCCCATGTCGCCGGTCCTGTTCAGCCTTCTGCTGAGCCCCGTAATGATAGGGCACAGGTCAAGATACTCGTACGCGGACGACGTCGCCATGATAGCGTGGGGGAACACAGCGGAAGAGTCCCTGGCGAACGCAGAGACGGAAGCCAACACTCTGGCAGAGGAGATCAGGCGGGTAGGCCTGGAGGTCGATCCGGCCAAGACGGAGGCGATGACTTTCCACGGTGTGAGAACGGAACCCCCGAGGCAAGTGGAGCTCGTCGTGGCAGGGAGCCCGGTCAAAACGAGCCGAGAGATTAAGTACCTGGGAATCGTCGTGGACAACAAGTTAAGCTTCGAGTCCCACGTAGCGAGAAGAACGGCAGCAGGCTGGGGAGTAGCTAGACTGATCAGGAACCTGTCGTCAAAGATGGGGATGAGAATAGAGGCCTCGGTCAAGATGATCAAAACAATACTGGTACCTACGCTGACGTACGGGTCCGAAGTGTGGTGGAAGGGCAGAGAAAACGACGAAGGCGAAACGAAGGCCTGGAGACAGGCGAGTCTGGTCAAAGAGCTGGAGAAACCGTTAAAGGCGTGCAAACGGTTCGCCCTGGGAGCGGACAAGAGCGTCCCGCTCAAGGTGCTAGACTGGGAGACGGGAGTCCCGAAGATGGAAGACATTCTAGAAAACCTAAGGGACAAGGCCTCCCTAAGGCTGAACAGAGTCGCCATGGATCACCCCACCGTTTGGAGGAAGGCAAGAGCCTCCAGGATATACAAGTTGAGGAACTACGTGACCGAGGACGTAGAAGAACCCTGGACTAGGAAGGCGAAGTCGCACCCTGTCCACGCAAGGAGGATAGAGGAGCCCGACCTGGAAAAGAGCTACCTCAGACAGCCCACGGGGACGAGGTGGGTGTTTGTATCCGTCGGAGAGGGAGCAGCCCGATACCAAGTCAGGGATCAGCTGTCGAGGGTGATAGCCAAGGGAGAGGTACGGGCGGGACCCCACAACACCAGCACAGACGCAGGCTTGAGGGCACTCGTGAGAGCTTACGAAGCCAAAGGAGAGATCAAAAACGGGCTCGTCCTGTTCCACACGGACGACGAGTCGGTGGGCAGGGAGTTGAGCAGACAAGGAACCCCAAGAACAAGCTGCGAAGCCGTCGCGAAACTAAGAGGCCTAAACCCCAGAGTACACAAATTCTTCCTATTAGATAGATGCCCCGAGTACACTAGTATGGAAAGGGAGGAACTACCCACAGCCGAAGAAATAGAAGAAATCGAAGAAGGATCTAACGCGTGGCTAGAGAGCCAATGCACGGAAAGGAAAAAGAGGAGAACAGGTTGCACATGGGAGGACGGGATCCCCCACCCAGACTACAGAGAAATGGAGAAAGCAGGAGGGGGGAGAATCCCCAGGCTAAAAGGAGAAAGAGACCTGGTGAGACACGCGCTCGCGGAGCGGACAGGGACAGGCAGATTGAACGAGCACAGGCTTCTCAAGGGGAAGGGAGAAGTACGGTGTAAGTGCGGTAAACCTCGAGAAAGAGGTCATTATCTAGAATACAAAACGTTCAACGGAAGCAAGTTAGCAAAGTACACGCCAAAGAGTGCAAGGAAAAACCCAGGAGCATGGTTAGCAGGGGAAGGCGTAAAAGATCTAATGGATTGGTTGTCGCGGTCAGGGTACCACAACGGTTAGGTGAAAGGAAGTGCTTTAAGCCGTGAGGCGGAATCAACCGAAGAAGAAGCAGAGACGGCGAGGACGGGCGGAAGGGCCGGACCTTTGTCTCATTTCGTGAACAGATTGTAGTCCCCCCTAAGGGGGCAGGCCGTCAAGGCCGAGACTCATGGTTGGACAAGCCGCTAGATAGTCTTTAAAATTTCACTCACTCACTCACTCATCGCTTTCAAGGTAGTAAATAAATTCATCCGAGTGAAAGCATAGATCATCGCGAATGCTTTGTAGCTCGCTATAAGTCAAGCGGGCAGGGACTCTGGTGGGAATGGTAAAATATTGTTTTGTTTCGCGATAGGCCAAACAAAGAGAGGCCAAAGTTTTAACCCTTTTACCAGCTTTCATTAGAACTCTTCTTTGCATTTTTATCCTTTACTTACAGATTTAAGACTATAAAGTCAAGGCCGCCGTATTCAACCGTCGCCCATATGGCCTCGTCGCTCAACACCTCTCCATTGCTGCCTGCCCCTATTTCTTGATCTTCAGTGCTGAAACCATTTTCTCTGCCGCACAATGTCTCTGCGTCCCATTCTTGATCCTCATTGCTAAAGTCACTTTCGCAACTAGTCCACGCCTTTGCGTCGCTGTCGTCATCTCTGAAGTCGGGTTCTCTATCCATAAATGCCCACTTAGTAGCTAGCAATTCAGGGACAGTGCACTCGCAGGTACTTAAGGGTTGCGGGATACTACTCAAGGAGTTTTGGTCAATGCTGTTTGGATATAGAATATGTTTGTGGACCTCTAAGTACCGGCTGCTCAGCGCCTTAAGTAAAAGATCTCCCCTAACGCAAGGCAGATTAACAGGAGTTGATTGCCGCCCGTATAAGGCGGAGCGCTCATAAAGGGCTTAGCCATAATGCCAATTAAACCACCCCGCAGGCACCAACAGCTCCTTTGCCACAGATGGGGGGTCAATATATAAGATTGACTGGCTAGGATAAGTCTACTGCTCAGGCAGTGTCTTGCCCTAGGAAGGATGTGCGTCGGAAGTAGATCATATAATGCTATTTCTGCTAAGAGAGGCGTTATCAGGGGTCATTATTAACTTCCAATTCTAGTTCATAACTTCATGCGAACGCTTCTAAACCCTACTAAGGCGTGCGGCGTCCGTTGGGGATCGTCAGCTATGTAAATTCAGCAACAGCTCAGCCAATAACTACTCCGAGCAATGCCTCACTTGTGGATCACTCCAGGCGCCTATAGTCTCGGGCGCAGACGATACGTAAGCTGAGAGTAATCACAGCCACTAAATATTGTACCACAGACACCACATAAAGTGGAAAAGAGCGGCTGGTGTACTCCGCCTTTCCTTTCTACCTTTTGTCCTAACTCCGCCCCAAGAGAGAAATGGAATATAAACGTCGTGCTTCTGGCTCTCATATGCCATTAATTCGACTCACCTTTAAATCTGACCTCTTGACCATACATCCCTTACCATCTTTATAAGAATACCAGACATCATGTATGTTACCTTAACCAAGCTTAGATACGTTGCTAACATAACCTATAGGTCCTCAATCGATACTTATAAAAACATCACGGTATACTATCGCCCCGAAGATAACATACCTGTTCGTCAACTTGCTGGAAACCTTGAATCATCCCAGAATCGCATTGACAACAAAGACATAGCATCTGTCAGCGGGGAGAAGAAACAATTGCGGCTTTCCAACCCTATGCAGAAACAGATGCCTTGTACGCCTGCTCAAACACCTAATGAGGTCAACTCTTATAAAATCGACGACAATACGGAGGGTGACACACAAGAAGATACGGAAATGTACGCCAATTACCTTAAGAGCCTGGAAGGCCGCAGCGAAACCAAGACAGTCTCACCTGAGCCAATAGAGAGCCATGGCGAGGCTAAAACAGACTCACCTCAACCAAAAGAGGTTTATATTAAAGGTTTGCCAGTGCCTCCAGGTATGTTTATAAAACACCTATATTTATTTAGCAATACTAATAAGTAAGCAGGGAATAGCTCAGCTAATCTTACGACGTTTCTTGGAGTTGCATCTCCCCCATCTAAAATATTAACGATTTCCGATGCCATGATTTCGCGTAGACAACTGAAGTATCTCGTCTCGTGGTTGCCTTCTTGTTTTATAATAAAGGACTTAAGACGTCTCCAAAGCCCTAGTCATAAATCATTCGTATCTACGTTCGGCCCTATCGCAGTAATATGCTGGTATCCTACCTGGGTTTCAGCCGTGGACATACCACCAAACAGACTTGCATTATACTATGCTGAGAATCCCCGTCTCTTTCGCCGTCATGCTGAGATATACAAACCACTTGAAGATGTTATAATAGAGATAGCCAAGAGGGGCAAACCGTACAAGCAAGGAGATCAACCAGGAAAGGCATTAGAGGATTTATCAGAAGAGATATTAAGGAGAAGGGTACGCAAGAGAAAGGTAGATCCCACCATAGATAGAGATCCTAAGAGGTCTAAGGTATAAGAAATTTCTTATAAGGAAGATTTTTGCAATTATATTCTTATCTTTCGGCATTGAGAATTAAGGCGTTAATTAGGATTTCCTTAGCTCGGTGTTTTATTTCTATCTAGTTGCTTCTATATCAAGAATATCTCGTTATCGTTTGCGTGTATGGACAAGTTTTTGCATATTGGATTGAAGTTAAGAGACTCGCTTACAGTACGGAGGTGCGTTTCAAAAGTCTTTACCACCAAGAAATTGACCGCCCTAGCTCACCGCCTTCTAAATCCAGATGTCCTCCCATTCTAGGGTGCGAGTTGACTCTGAATTTCATATTAATGGGGTGGGAATATTGAGAATAAATATAGGATCTACCCCTTAATATTGGCCCAAGTTTCAACTAAAAACAAGATCTCGTTCTAAGAACTGGATCCGATTCTAAAGACCGTATTTTGATTTTAAAGACTATATGCCGATTCTGGGTTCCGGCTTAAATTACAACCCCAAAAACCAGATCCGGTGAACAGCCCTATAAGCGTAGCCACAAGTCTAAGCCCCCTCGCGTAACCTAACCACCCCACCCCACTACACTGGAATAGATGAACAACCGCTGTATACAATATGCAGAGTCCTCCCTTAACGCAAGGCAGATTAACAGGAGTTGTTATGCCGCCCATATAAGGCGGAGCGCTTGTAAAGGGCTTAGCTAGAATGCCAATTAAACCACCCTGCAACGCACCAACAGCTCCTTTGCCACAGATGGGGAGTGAATATATGAGGTTGACTGGCTGAGATGAGTCTACTGCTCAAGCAGTGTCCAGCTCCGTAAAGGGTGGGCGTCAGGAGTGGATCATATAATGCTATTCCTGCTGGGTGAGGCGTCATCAGGGGGTCATTGTTGGCTTCCGGTTCTAGTTCACAACTTCATGCAAACGCCTCCGAACCCTGCACTGTTGGGGCTGTCTGAAAGCTGAGTTGCCTGTTCACCTTGTCTTGACCTTGGGCCAGGCTCGTCAGCTATTGATTTGTTGAGGCGACAGGAAGTTGCGTCGAGGCGCGTAATGGGGCTTAAGTGAAGCTACGCAACTGGATAGGCATTGCTGTGCGAAGCAACGCTTAACCGGCTGCCTCCATATCGCCGTCTCGGAATGATTGGAAGAAAGGGGTTGATGTTAGCCCTTGCCGTTCAATGTAACCCTCCTGTGGAGGCACAGCAAAGTGGGGTATAGACGGGGAAGGATCATGCTCCTGTCGTGGCTGTATCATAGTGCATTCGTGATGCTGTGCTAGTATCCCTGAGTCAGTGAATCGGCTCGACTTTTAAGGCACAGTCGAAGCGGAGCCCACCGTCAGCTCTCCCATTAGCCAAGCGGTAGAGAGGAGCAGGATATAAAAGGCCTCTATATCCTTCGACCAGACCTACATCAAGCACAGTATCCTTCAAGGAAATCCCTCCTTACTTTCTCGCAAAGACACTCCGTGACCTCACCAGCACTGGCCACTCTGAAATGCTTCCGGTCTCGGCCCCAAGAGTTCGAACAAGCCTTGGTTTCGAGTCCTCAAGTCGAGCGAACAGTCCTTATAGTGGGAGCAATGCCTTTTCGTTAACCAGCTGGTTATCTTGGCCGTGGTCGTAGTCTCTGCAGCCATATGCTGCTGGGGCGAGTGGTGGTGACTTGTACCTTACTCGGCCGCTTCTTGTCCCCCTCCTCTTCATCACCTACGTCGAGAGTCCGTCGCCGCTTCTGGCCCTTCTGCCATACTGTATTGGGCACAGCATCTTCTGCAGCGGCGGAGACTTCTTGGGCAAATCTGACGTGCTTCTTAGCAGGGCGCTCTTTCTCCTCCTCGTCTTCCCCTGATATCCTCCGCCGCTTCCTCCTATATGGTGTGGCCGGAGGGCTTTCGGCGGACAGCGGTGGTGTCGGGAGCCAGTCTGCTTGGCGTGGCCTCCGCGGCCTCCAGGGCCGGTCTAGTGCTGCCACTGGTTTCCCCAGACCGACTCTGGCGTCAATATCATTACCGCCTTTGTCTTCGTCGTTGTCGTCGTTGTCGCTGCCATCGTCAGAGGTGGCCCCCTCGAGCTCTTCCTGCGCCTTCAATTCGGCCTTGCGCTTCTCTTTAACCTCCGGTGGCGTGTGCCCCATGGGCCATTCGTTGGCGGCGCCATAATACATAACACTTCTACATATCTATTCGGTGATAACCGCATCGAGGTGCTGTTTAAGTGCGGCAGCGAATTGGTCATCGTAGGCTTCCTGGGATACCGGTGTACCCGCGCAAGGAACAAGGTAGGCACCTTGAGTGGCAACAATATCAAAGCAGTCCTGCAAGTTCGCGCTGCTGTTAGTTTGATGGGCCGTAATGCGAAACTGAATCAAAAGGATGCAGGCTTACGATGAGCAGATCTTGGCTAGCCGTGGTAGTGGGTGGGCTGTCTAGCCGCGATGTCATGGCCAGCGATGGCTGTGTGCAGGGACGTCACGAGTTGGGCTGTTTTGGGTGGAGGTTGGAAAGGTAGGGAGGTAAGCCTTCAAAAAAGGTCGGAAATCCATGAGTCAGCACGGGCGCGGCGAGGAAGCGTTATCACGTGATCTAATATGTGGGGCACGACAAGGGGGTGGCAACCCCAGGCCTCACTACAGTTGGAAGCGACAGAACACAGGGCAGCGGCATCATCGTCAAGAGAAACGGGAATTCAATTGCTACAGGCACTGGATACAGTATATACACTAGTGCTACCAGTCTCTCTCTTGCACAACTATGACATGCCAGCTAGGCGGCCTTCCAAACAACGCTCGCTTACACCTCACCATCTTCAAGGCCATACTCCAACCGTCGTCTCTTCGCCCGCGGAGATTCGGGTAGCAGCGGGCCCCAAGCTGGGTGCTGGAGAACCTCGTCGATATCGGGGCGCTGCGCATAGTTGTTCACTACCCACTGGTATCTCACCATCTCAATAAAGAGACCGCCGACTGCAAGTTTGGATCAGCCCGTCTGCCACCAGAAGCCATTAAAGCTCTGTGACGTGGAACACTTACGATGTATATAGCCTCTGGCCGGCGACGCGCACGCACTCTTATGATCCCTGGCCATTTTGTCAATGGCATTCTAATGACTCTTCTGGAAGGAAGGGCGCAGCTTCTCGTTGTCCTTACCATCACGCCATGGGTTAATAGAGAACTTCCACAGGTGGTAATTGTACATCAGCTCGAACAAGATGATGCCCATGGACCAGATGTCGATGGAGTGGTCGTAGTCCTCCAGCTCAAGCTCGGGAGCGAGATAGCCGATCGTGCCGACTGTGCCCGGCTCGGGCCGTAACGACCCACCTGCCTGGATCTGCCTGGATGTGCCGACGTCCAGCAGGACGGAACGGAGCGGCTTGCCAATGAGGCCGATGTTGGTCGGCTTCAGGTCGCGGTGCAGCCAGCGTCCGTCATGCATGACTTTGACACCCAGCAGTGCGGCGCGGAATGCAGTCGCCGCCTCTATTGTCATGCCCTTGCACCCTCTGTCGAGCTCATGCGTCAGCTGCGTTCTCTTAAACTATGATTTCAAGAACACGAGAGGCTTACCCCTTGCTCCAAGTCCCCACCAAGTCGCCGAAGGTCTGGGGCGTCATCGGCTTTAGGACAATGGCAACATTGTCAAAGGCCGTCTTGGAGGAGAACTCCTTACCGTTGGAGTAGATCACCTCTGCCATGCGCAGAATTCGCTCACCGTCGTCTGACTTCTGTGCGAGATTAGTCACTTCCCAAAGTGTCTCGATCTCTTTATCCACACTGTGACAATTTCGGAAAGTCCGCTCCACCACTTTGATGGCGGCCACGTTGGCTGACTGATCCGAGGCGAAGAATACTCTTCCGTAACCGCCCGCGCCTAGAGCATCTCCCAGTGTCCACCTGCCCATCGTTCTCTTGTTGGGGAGTGGGGTCGGCATCTCGACATCGATATTAGCAGCCGCCGGCCCGCCGAGAGCGCGAGCCATATAGCGTCTGCGCGCTTCCTTGAAGTTGTCTTTGGCAGCGAATTCCGTCCACTGGAAGTGGTATTCAAGCTTATTAAGCAGTATCTTCATACTATGCTGGTTCAAGTGATACGGCCGCCGCGTGGCTGCGTCGCCATTGACCATCAGCTGCGCCGACGGAGACCTGGAGCAGCCCATAATGTAGAGGCCCTTGCTTTCAGGAAAGAAGTTGAACCGCGCATAGGGGTTCCGGAGGTTGATGTCGTGCGACTTTGCGAAAGACCTAGTGCAGAGGAGCAGGTCGATGGGCATGGTTTCCAAGGGGCCCTTTCCCGCCGCCCATCCCCTCTCCGGCACGGCCGGCGGAGACTGCAGCCCCAGCAGATAACAGCCGACCCAGACTATGCCGAGCTTTTGAAGCTGCTCCTCGGTGTCAGTATCTGGCTCCGTAAGGGTTTCGCTCGCTTCGCCATCAGTGTCATACTTGGTGCGTTCTATCTCGCGTCAAAGGCGAACTATCTCATCGTCGCATGTCTGCTCGGGCTCGACAAGCATGCGGCGGAGGGTGGCTTGAGCGCCATCTACCTGGTTGTTCTGGCGCCGAGACGTGAGGGCGTCATAGACGTCGCTAAATGCTAGCCTGGCGAGGGCATTCGCGGGTATAAGGGACGCAAAGGCGCGGTCTGACATTCGATAACAGATAGGGTGCTTACGGCAGACTCCGATAAGGGATATAAGCTTCAGAATGCCGTGGGAAATGTGCACCTTTTCAAATGCGACTGCTAATTATAGAACCCCTTCCTGGCGGTTCCGTAACGTAGAGGCAGCTAGACTGCAACCACTTGATCTTGCTTCCTCTGGCAGGTATAAGATATGGAACGTCCATGCACAGCATCTTTGGCGTATCGCGGTCGTCTCACCTCCCACCAAAGTGAGGTAAGCTAATGCTAGGGACATGCCCTGCCCCAGGTACTATAAAAGGTAGGATCTAAGCTCAACGATTTGGGATCTACCCAGCAGAGAAGGATCTTTAAATCCTTAGGGCCTTCGCTAGCTGGCTTCTCGGCCTATTGTTATAGCCGGAACGTGCAAGGCTAAAGCCGGACGTCACTGATTCGTTAATAATATAGGTCCCCACCTCACTTCACTTTTGCTCCACTTCACTTCACTTTACGTACTCCACTTCACTTCTCCTGTCCCCTGCAGTACGGCACATGCCCCCCCTTCCCCCCACGCTACTACTTTCCTTCTCCTGCACTCCACTCTACTCCACTCCACTTCACTTTGCCTGACCGACCTGATTACACCTTTGGCATCGCGCCTGTCCAGCACATGTGTCGCCCTGCTTAGTAGAGCAAAAGTTTGCTACAGGCAGCCACACAAGTGGTTGACTTTCCATTAGGACTTCTTAAAAAGTGCCTATCTCACTAGTAAAACTGTGTCCAAAACTTCCAATCTTTGCAGGGTTGTAGCCGCTTCGGGGTTCACCTCTACGTGTAAAATACTACCAACCAACCAAGTCACTTCGGGGCCACAGACCTGCAGCGGCGGCTATTGAGACTCTGTTAATAAGATTCGCTTCCACGTCCTGGCATGGACAGAAAGACGCCAGTCGCGAATGACGTTGCGCGGGATGACACGGCGCTTCAGCAGCTGATCCAAGACAAGGTAAGTCTTATCTCAAACCCCTATTCCCCACACACCCCTCCCCCTTGCAAGAGCACCAATAATTGGTGCGCCAGTTCCCGTCCACCGACCCTATAATGCTCGGAGACTGGGAGGTCGGGACGGGTCGGTTTTCCTCTCTTCAAAAGGGCTTGCCGCAGGGGCGGAAGCTCTGCGGCGTAGTGGTCAGGGTGCACAGCGAGAACGGCGCGGTGCGGGTGGGCGGCGAGATGTACAGCAACGTCAAAACGGAAAACGTGGAGACGGGGCGGCATCTCAAGGATGAGCATTTCCTCCTCGTCGTGGACGCTGGCAACTGGTGCATGACACTAGGCAGGCCGACGTATCGTCTTATATTAATGTAATAAAACACACTACTAGCTTTGTTCCGCTGGCTAAATATAGGTGACCTCCCTCTGCATGCCGTGCTCCACGACCGCCTTTGCAATGCCCAGGCCGAACTCCATCCTTATGCCCCATTCCGCCGGTCCAAACTCGACAGAGGGTGGAGAGCACTCGTCGAATGGGCAGTTGATCTGCACTGGTGCGTCCGTGTATTTGTCCTTTAAAAAATCCAGCAGGTCGTGCAGGGGCATTGTCAGAGACACCCCTCCCTGCGGCATCGCCCCATGGGGTAGATCGTCGTGGCGTTCCGTCTCCTGGTCCAGGCTCTCTGGCCGGTCTGGCGGTGCAGGGAGCCGAGCGGCGTAGTGCTTGATCGCCTGAGCCAGGCCCTCTGGCTTGGCCACGGTGCGCCACCAATTGGAGACAGCATTGGCGTAGATATCGGTAGTCGTAGCGCGTGCCCGTTTGCCGCGCAGGTTCCAGCGTAGTTTGCTGAGCGCATCTAGGGTGGTGCCGATGGCGCACAGGAAGAAGACTTCGAGGGAAATGGACAAGAGCTTGACGAGGATCGTCCTGGCTTTTTTGCGGTGATTGTTACCAATGATCGTGTCCGGGTCCTCCCCGACGACGGCTACTACCTTTGATAGCCTGTTTTCCTCGAGATCTTCCAGGGGGGATAATCTGCTTGAAACCCTCCGAATCCCGTTATCGAGCACGGCGATAAGGCTGGTGTGGTCTGTGAGCGCAGGGGTGGGAGCCATGGAGCCATCTATGGAAAGGCTCGAATGGCAGGGAGAAGAAAAGTAAATGAAGTGAAGTGAGGTAGATAAAGTGAGGTGAAGTAGGTAGGTACGTGAAGTGAAGTGAAGTGGAGCGGAGTGGAGTGATGATGCAACGCCATGCAGCTGTGTATTGGTCCATGCCCCCTGTCGGGAGGGCTGGTATAGCCGAACCAGCCATAAGTTCCAAAGGAACCACCCCGTCTGAAAGAGATTAGAATTCTGAGTTTTTCATTATACAATTGCTTGCGAATCAGACTCCGATTTTTGTGCATACTATGGCAGATTTGCGCACTTTGGGCTGATGACTGATGTGGGGTCCTGGAAGAGACCGTATGGAAGTACAGTACGAAGTTTTACAAGGCTTGCCAAGAACTGCGAGGACCGTGCGGCGCCAACCATTTACGATAGGGCGGGCAGTGCAAGCACCGGAAACCCCGACGAGCTGTTGCCTTTGGTCGTGACAAAGGGCAAGTTTACTCGAGACTTAGGGGCCAGAACCTGGCAGCCTTGAGGAGCCCGGAACTGGGCGGAACCCTGCAGAAACAGGACTGAAAACTGGGTCCTGATCAGGCAACGTTATTGACAGGTTTGATAGGTGGAATTCTGTGGATACGGAAGAGCTGGCTGAAATGAAAAAGGGTGCAGTGGCTGATGAAGAGGATTTTCTTAAGACTGCAGGTGATAACTTTTCACTGTACTATCAGCCACTGATCCCTTGGGTCAACAGATTGCGGAAGGTGGTATTTCCAGGCGGTGGGAGGCGAAAGGGAAAGGATGAAAAACTTCCTTCTCGAATAAAGGAGGTGCTTCGGGAAGCAAGGAAGGATCTAAAGGTGCTAGCAGAGTAGATAGAATAATATTTCATCACTCTTCCACCGCATGAATGAAGTTTCGCGGAGATTCGGGCGGATAAGGCCAGGCAGCAACCTTTGGTTGAAACGCATGTAAAACAGCGTCGGGCGAGTCGCCTAGGCTAAATAAACTCGGGAAAGTGGATAACCTAATCTTCCGCCGGATCGCCAAGTCCCCACACCCTACTATCCCGTATGGGCTTCATGTTTCCACAAAACACGCAATCCAGATATTAGATTCCACGTTTCGGGATAAGGCTATGCATCCAATTTTTGTTCGGAACGCGGGGCATTTCGCTTCGTAGGGACGGGGGTTAGAAAAGAGAACTAGTCCTATTACGGTGAATTACTAATGGATGTCTAATTGGCCCTTTTCCTGAGCTAGTCTAGTTTTCACTTAGCCCTCCTACGCGGCTGCTTATATCAGCAGCTAAGGGTGCACGGATGCACACTTTCTGGATAGTCTAGGATCCACGAAGGTAGACGATTCCAATTTGCACTTGATGGGAGGCCTCGATATCCGCTCGGCGGATATATTCATTGGTATCGACGTGGGCGTCTGAGGGTCGATTGGCGTTGTATTTATGCTGGGGGCAGGCGGCTTAATCGCAGACTCTTATAAGGTTCTCCATGGTTGATCTAAGCTCACACGTAGCAAGGGCTGGGAGAAGAGAGCAGTAGAGAAGGGGGTTTGATTTTGGGGGGGTGTGATTTTTAGTGGTGGTTATTTTGGTGGTCTCTAAGAGGGTCCTATTTAGAATGTTTTTGACCTTGCGACAAAATTAGGTGCTCTATTTTTAGTCTCCTAGAAGCCCTAGGCTCCTAGGATTAATCCTCCGAGGAGCCTCCAAGTCCGAGTAGCCAAGTCCCAGTAATGGTCTCCTAGTAGTCCTGGACCTAGGATTAAGCTCTAAGGAGCCTCTGGGTCCCAGGAATAGTCTCCTAGGAGCCTTGGGTTTCTAGGGAATATGTTCTTAGGAGTTCCACAGCACCCCACGACGGAATAATTATTTCCCCTAGGATCGCATCCCTCCTGGGATCGGCCCTCCTTGGATCGGCCCGCCTGGGCCGAGAGCCCTCCTAAGATCAAATCTCTTGGACATTAAGCCCTCCTAGAAGCTCTACCCAGATAGGAGCAGCCTGCAAAAATTATGCAGCTAAAGAAATATGCTGCCTGCAGAAAGTATGCAGCCGCAGCGCCTGGGAGCAACTTATGGCCTAGGAGTATTACCCTAAGAGTAATTTATTTCTAGTGGCCTTTCCTGTTATATAGCCCTGTTGTTTTTGGCAAATATCTAACAGCATTTAAGCTCTTGGCCGGGGCATCTGGAGGGGAAATATCCTCTTGGGATGCTTACCAACTAAACCCATAGTGGAATAGCCTGCTTGGCGCTGTGCCCTATTATTTGCAGTGGACAAAACATGTCGATCCAGGTCGGATCTTGCCGATTACCCTGTTCCTGTTCCAGTTGCCTATCACCTTAACTCACCACTCTATCAAAGCTACGTGACGCAAATTTATTGGAATGTACATATATTACTAGCTAATGGACAGTGTAGTTAAGCAACGTACCGCCACCAACTATTGACAAGAATAAATATCAAGAAAGAGAAAGGGTAGCTAAATTCTAAACGTATATCTGCCCACATGCCAAAAGGGCGTGCGTTCTGTAGAGCTAAGTGTAGGATTGCAAATTATCAAACTGACCTCCTCCCATAAAATCACGATGAAATTCTACATTCGCAGTACCATGATGACTGGCAAATACTATGTGCAGGATATTTTTAGTCGAGTCGAGTTTGATTATTTAGATCACGCTGATGTTATCGCTAAACTCTTAAAGCTTCTGAATCGAACTCCTATTATAATGCTGTGGAGTCCTGATAGGCTTTCGTTTGTAAATGGGGTTGACTGGTAAATAGGGCTGTTAATTGGGCTTGGTCAATTGGGTTTAATATCGGCGGGGTAAGCTTTTCTAAAGCCGGATCCCTAAGATAGGCGTTACTGTAGGCCTTTGATATGATCTCTTGCTTTACTCACTTTATTCTACGTCCGCCCATTAAACATAATCCTGGGTATAGCACTGGGACAAAGCGGGATGTTTTCAGTCGTCAGAGGAGGTTATTATCCAGCCAATAATTGTATAAAGTTAGATGTACAGAAAGTTCCTTCGGCTGTGGTACTAGGCAATGGCAAGGGAGATGTATTGGTGGCTGGTTAATGCCTTGAGTCGTGGTTGAATAGCACACGTAGCGTAGCCCGCTTTGCATGGATACGAAGTTTTGGCTGCTGAGCGCCGACACCCTGGATTCTATGGGGGTTCGTAGTGGATAGGCGGTGTTAGGTGCGGCGCGGGCCGAAGCTGGGGAGGGTTAGCACGGTCGATAGCTTATCGATAAGTGATTCGTGCTCTGCCTCGCCTGGCAAGTGTTGCTCAGCCTTGCCTGAAGACATGGGCAAAGCCGCTCTCCATCCGCCTCTCCTTCACAACGCAACCGAGTCTCCGCCTGCCTGCTATCCATCTGCCGCTCAAAAATACACAACACCTGATCCAGCATGGCCGCTAGGAAGAAAGGCCTCGTATTCCGCGTTACCGGTCTTCAGCCTGACGTTGAGCTGAACACAGCGCTGAAGGCTGCCATTGACGACAACCTGTTGGAGGAAGAACAATCAAAGCTACATGTTAGTGCGGCTGTTGTGCCGTCTTGCTATGACGATGAGCAAAGGGTTGCGCTGGTAGAGTTCCACGGCGGGGTGCCTACATTCCTGTCCGAGCTGGCAGCGGACCGGCTAGGAGACTGGCAGGTGGAGATGGGCGACATGGACATTAGCTTTGACTGCCACTTTTTCGGATTCACCCAGCTATACACGCCAAAGCCAGATGCGCCAGTTACTGCAGAGTAAGTACCATTTCTTCGATTAGGCAACCTGCTCCCGCTGTTCTTAAGTGTTGCCTTCTAGCTACTAATTTACGGCGCTGCAGTATAATCGCCATCACCGGCCTCGACGGACATGCATACGGCTCATGGAGGGGTAAGGGAAACCTTGGGCGGATGTGGCTACGCGACTTCCTGTCCAAGGACCTGCCATGCTGCCGCACGATGATCTATGGCTACAACTCGAAGCTGTCAAGCCATGGGATCGACACGATTATGGACTACGGCCGGGAGCTACTAGAGGAGCTCAAGAAGGTCAGGAACACAGAAGAGGTAAGCGTTGTTACGACGTGCTGTCACGAGAGCGTAAACATAAGGCTAATAGCTGCAACACGCTAGCTGAGACGCCGGCCACTCTTCTTCATCGCACACAGCTTTGGTGGTATTATCCTTGCTCACATAGGTCGCCGCTGTGACATATATATGCGTAAGGCTAAGCAGCATAGTGCCTTGTCAAGGCGGTTCAGACAAACGAAGACGATCATCCAACGATAGCAGCCCTTTACAGAGCTACATATGGCATTCTTCTGTTTGGGATTCCACACAAGGGACTAGTGGTAGATGATATCCAGAAAATGCTAGCTGGGCACGACAATCACCCGCGAAATGCGCTCCTTGAACAGATCAGATCTAAGTCTGACTTGCTAGCCTTTCAGCTCGCGGATTTCAAAAATCTCATCCGGGACCGGAAGATTGTTAGCTTTTACGAGAGGGAGCAGACTAGACAGCTCGAGTTTGTATGATCCTCCAGTAAATAAGACTCTAGGAGATTGCTAATAGGGTTGGAATAGGACAGCGAAAGCAGACGCTGGAAAAGGACTGGCAACTTCGTTACAGCGGTGGATACCGACTCGGCTCTTCTCCAGCTCCCAGACTCCATGGAGGAAAAGATCCCTCTAGACTCCGATCACTCGATGATTGTCAAGTTTGATAATAAGAATAACCGAGGGTACAGCAGTGCGCGGGACAAGCTTAGACAGTTTGAGCAGAGTGCTCCGAGAGTGGTCGCGGCTCATTTTTGTACGTAGCTTTCTCTTCTATGCTATAACTATGCAAAGACTAGTCCTATTCAACCTTCCTTATCCAAGCCTTGCTTCTAGCTAATAACGACCGAGTACTAGTGCAAGCACAAAACAGACCCAAGCCTTCTTGCATGGTCCCCTTCCAGAGAGATAGCGCGTTCGTGGGCCGAGAGGACGTCCTGACAGAGATACGAAAGAAATTTGAACAGGTAGCATCACAGGACCACAGACGAGTGGCCCTCGTTGGACTAGGAGGTATCGGGTAAGCATTACTGCACGTCGTCTAGTCAAAGGTTGAGCTTATTCCATCCTAGGAAGTCCCAGATTGCCATCGAGTATGCGTACAGAGTCAGAGAGTCAGCACCGCAAACCTGGGTGTTTTGGATACATGCGAGCAATACTGCTAGGTTTAAGCAAGCCTATAGAGATATAGCTATCAAGGCCAGACTACCAGGACACGACGATCTAAAGGCTGATATCCTCCGATTGGTTTATCATTGGCTTTGCGACGAAAGAAACGGCCAATGGCTTATAGTACTCGATAATGCTGACGACGACCGGGTCTTACTTTCTCCTAGCGCCGATTTGGATGGCGTTGCGCAAGGAAACAAGCTCTCTAGTGAAGCAAGACCATTAAAAAGCTTCCTCCCCCAAAGTCCAAATGGATGGATACTGATTACCTCACGAAACCTTGTTGCAGCAGTAAACCTTGTGGGGATAAAGCACAATGTTATTCAGGTAGAGCCAATGGTGGAGAAAGATGCACTAGCACTGCTAAAGACTAGGGTTTTGATTAGCGAGTCGTCAGAAAAGGATGGAAGAGCGCTTGTACAAGCTCTAGAATGCATTCCTCTTGCTATTACTCACGCCGCGGCGTATATCGCAGTAAGAGAGCCACGGATTAGTGTCTCGATGTATCTTAAGCTCTTCCACGAGAGCGAGGAGAACCAAGCACACCTCTTGAACATCCACGAAGCAAGAGACCTACGGCGAGATGATAATGTATCAGACGCAATCCTTGCGACCTGGCAGATATCCTTCGAGCAGATCCGGAAGACGAGGCCGGAAGCCGCGGATCTACTTTCCCTTATGACCATGTTTGACAAACAAGGGATTCCTGAGCACCTACTATACAACGGCCGAAACAGACTGCAGTTTGAGGATGCAGTAGCGCCATTAACAAGCTTCTCTCTAATTAGGACCCAGACAGGGAAGCAATCAGAGCAGCCGCCTGGGGAGCAGCTATTTGAGATGCACAGCCTAGTGCAGTTGGCAACGAGAAAGTGGTTAGAGCTGCACAGTTAGGTAGACAAATGGCAACAGGTATCGCTCCAGGTTATGGCTGCGACTTTCCCAAGTGGGCAGCACGAGACATGGGCGGCTTGCCGGGCCCTTCTTCCACACTCAAGAAAACTTCTCAACTACGATTCGAAGGGAAAGGAGGCAACGCTAGATCAAGCTATGATTGCGGTTAACACTGCATGGTATCTTGTTCTTGTGGGGGAATATGCAGCAGCGGGGAATATCAATCGAACTGCAATATTAGCGAGGGAAGAGGTACTCGGGCCAGTGCACCCTGACACGCTCACCGGTGTCAGCAACCTTGGGTGGGTGTTGTGGAGGCAGGGCAAGTATGAGGAGGCGGAAGGGATGCATCGACGAGCGCTAGAAGGAAGGGACAAAGTCCTTGGGCCAGAGCACCCAGACACGCTTACTAGTGTTAGCAACCTTGGGTCAGTGTTAGAGAGTTAGGGTAAGTATAAAGAGGCAGAAGTGATGCACCAGCGAGATTTAAAAGGAAGTGAGAAGGTCCTCGGGCTAAAGCACCCAGACACGCTCACCAGCGTCGGCAACTTTGGGTCGGTATTGTGGAGGCAGGGAAAGTATAAAGAGGCGGAAGGAATGCATCGACGAGCACTGGAAGGATATAAAAAAGTACTTGGGTTAGAGCACCCAGATACGCTCACAGGCGTCAGCAAGCTTGGGTCTGTATTAGAGAGCCAGGGCAAGTATAAAGAAGCGGAAGTGATGTACCAACGAGCACTAGAAGGAAGGGAGAATGTACTTAGGCCAGAGCACCCAGATATGCTCACCAGCGTTAGCAAGCTTGGGTCGGTGTTGTAGAGGCAGGGCAAGTATAAGGAAGCAGAAGAGATGCATCGACGGGCACTAGAAGGATATGAGAAGGTCCTCGGACCAGAGCACCTAGACACGCTTACTAGCATCAGCAAGCTTGGGTTGGTATTGGAGAGTCAAGGGAAGTATAAGGAGGCGGAAGCGATGCACCGACAAGATCTAGAAGGAAGTGAGAAGGTCCTTAGGTTAGAGCATCTGGACACACTCACTAGCGTTAGCAAGCTCGGGTTAGTGTTGTGGAGACAGGATAAGAATAAGGAGGCGGAAGAAATGCATCGACGGGCACTAGAAGGATATGAGAAGGTCCTTAGGCCAGAGCATCTAGACACACTTACCAGCGTTAGTAACCTTGGGTCGGTATTAGAGAGCCAGGACAAGTATAAGGAGGCGGAAGAAATGCATCGACGGGCACTAGAAGGATATGAGAAGGTCCTTAGGCCAGAGCATCTAGACACACTTACCAGCGTTAGTAACCTTGGGTCGGTATTAGAGAGCCAGGACAAGTA
>Ga0307507_10001520_pt1 | contig 51808 bp, 17 predicted proteins | sample 7_EM_MG_FD_207223 | JGI IMG/M metagenome (GOLD analysis project Ga0307507, IMG submission 207223) | Populus trichocarpa ectomycorrhiza microbial communities from riparian zone in the Pacific Northwest, United States - 7_EM | ecosystem: Host-associated > Plants > Roots > Unclassified | place... | reverse complement strand
CTCTGTCTATACTACCCCTTCAACCCTAGGGTTATAGACATTAATAATTTATACTAGTCCCCTATATATCTAGATGGTTATAACTGCAATATCTAGGTTAACTGCCTGCTATAACCATAAGGCAAGGCTGATATTTTTGCTAATCATAAAGCATACGCATATAGCTGCTTTTGGTTTATATAGGAGCTAGAATTCTCGGGGGTAGTATGTTAATTATATATAGGTATTATAATACGGCTCTTATATAGTAAGAATATAGTGTTTCTCTAGGTTTAGACTGTCTAGTAGGGGCCTTGCTAGACAGTGGTTCGTATTGCCGCAGTTATACTATATAATGGTTAAGTGGCGGACCCCCGGCGGGGGTCCTTCGCCTCTCCTTCGCTCCTCGCTTCTTCCGTTTCTACTTTCTCTAAAATGTTTAGAACTACTGTCTCCTATATTTGCTCCCTGGCCACTACTTATTTTATATGGAGCTTTCTATTCCTATATCTTATGTTCCTACTAGCCTTTCTAAATCTGAGTCTATTATTGCCTCCGGTTTTTCCCCCGTTCTTGCCGGTTGGCTATATGCCCCTTATAAGCTAGCTGCGTGTGTTATATTTACCGCGTTAAATCTAATTCTTAATTATCCCGGCCTTAAACTTGCCGTAGCCGTCCATAGGGGTCTTCCTACTGGGCGTCCTCTCCCTTATGTCCTATGTGTCCCTTATGTCCCTATTCGGTCTGGTAATATCGTGTAGCGTTGCTTTTGGCCCGTTAAGGCTTGGGATGGCTAGCTTAGCCCCCTAGTGTTAAAGGTAGGAAATGCTGGGAAGATACCTACGTCCCCCTAGCTTATCGCCTGTTGTTTCCATTTATATAACCTGGCGTGCAGTTATTCCCGTAGCTATTAAGCCCTTTTCTTCCGTCTCCTGTATTTAATGCAGCCTTCTCTCTCCCACGCCTTATGTGTACTTTGGTGACAGTTCGCGCATTTTATTTGGTCTTAATTTATATATTGTCTTATATTATAGGGGCCTGCACAGTGGCCGCAGCACACCTGTGCTGCGTATGTGGATTGGGTGTGTCCCTATTATATATAGCGATAATATCGTTCTAGGCGTAGTCTGTGGTTATAGAGCCTTATATTATATATAAGGCCATTTATAATTATTCCTTTTTAGATAAAAAGTTTTTGCATTCCTAGTGTATATATGCTAATAATAAGGGAGCTATACGTTCGTTTATTATTTCCCTAGCGAGTCTCTGGCGCCCCTTATATCCTCTTATTGTTCTTATTATATGTTTAGTTTATATTTTTCTGTTAAAGCTATTGGATCCGGGTAATTATAAGTCCTAGTATAAGGCGTTCCGTTTATTTTACTATCTCCTATATAGTTACTATATTGTCCGCCTAGCGTCCCCTTTCTACCCTAAGGCTTATGGGAACCGATAGGACTTTAACTAGGTGATCTTTACAAAGCACTTTTATGCCAATACGCTCTCCTAGCCTGTCCCCTGCCCTTACGGCCCGTTCCTTTGCCTATTAGTCCTTTAGGGTAACTCTAATGTCTCCACTCCTAAGGTATTAGACTGCGACGGCGTTATAGACCTCCTTATAAATCTTTGTAAGAACTTCTGTTTCTAATTGTCCCCTAAGTTCCTCTGCCTTTTCTATATTTAGTCATATTGTGATTATATACCCGGTTGTTGTCTTTAGGGGGGTAGGTTCCCTATACTATAGAAGCACAGCTACGGCGGCCCAGGTGCGGTTCGCCTATAGGGGGGGGTTTTATTTATCTTCGATTTTATTTAGCCGTTAAAGGATTTAATTAAGGGTTTGCTAGAGGGGCGCCTAAGATTTACTAGACTGGAGCCATTCTACTAGCTGTATTAGTTCGTAATAGCTAACAAATGCTCCCCTATAGTTCCGGATACTAGACGCGTCCAAAAGGCTTTATATTTTGTTAGATGCCTTCTTAATTGGGGTATTTCCGCTTTCTGGTATAGTATTCGCCCGTCCTTATTATTGTTGTGGGGGGCCATTATTGGGTATGGGTCTGGCGGTTATGCGCGACTGCGTACCACCGTCGTTCCACCTGTGCCTCCCCTGTAATGTATGCATCTCAGGGGATTATCAGGGTGTTTTTCAGGGTTCTTTTGGTTGGTTTGGTCTTTTTGGGCCGGGTGTAGCAAGAGCTCTAAAAGTTCTCTTATCGGCAAACCCTTCGACGCTAAAATATACCCTATTAACTCCATAGAACTTAACCTTATTAATAAACTGCTGCAGGCAAACCATACGGCCCCTTCTCTACAGGAGTGCCGCGAAAAGGTAAAGGATGCTACTAGCCCATAGTCCCTCAAAAACGGACTGCTTAAGCACCAAAAACAGCTAGTGGTAGCAAAGGAACAGAATTTACGGACTTAGCTCATTACCAAAGTATATACTTAGGTCTCTACGGCCCACCCTAGAAAAAATAAGACCTATAGAATTATTAGCGACCACTACTACTAGCCTAGAATGGTTATAGATATTAACCGCTATATACAGAACTGCGACAACTGCCGTAGGTCTATAATTCCATAAGATAAGACCCTAGGGCTATTAAAGCCACTCCTGATACCAAAATGCCCCTAGTAGTATATCTCTATAGACTTCTACGAGTTACCTATAGACCGCAACAAATATAATATGGTTATAATCCTAGTTAACCACTTTAGTAAGCGCCCGTTCTTAATCCCCTATTATAAGAATATTGATACTAAAGAGGTGGCTTAACTATATATCCACTATATCTACCGAATTTACGGACTACCAGATACTATCATATCCGACTATAGGCCGCAGTTTATATCAGCCTTCTGGAACAAGTTTACCTAAATCCTAGGTATTAAGCTAAAGCTCTCTACAGCATACCACCCCCAGATAGACGGTTAGACGGAGATTATAAATTAATACTTAAACCAGAGACTCCGGCCCTTTATTAACTACTTTTAGGATAACTAGAGCGGACTACTACCTATAATAGACTACGCCCAGGCAACCCTACCCTATAACTCTACAGGGTTTGCACCTATTTAGCTAGAAATGGGATACTTACCCCATATAAGCTTTAACTAGAAGAGACCGGAAGGACCACAGACTATACGCGAAAAACTATCTTATAAGGAAGCATAGCAGTATGCTAGACGCTTAGAAGAAGTATAAATAGTAGCCTATAAGAACCTAGAGAAGGCCTAGAAATTAATAGAATAGCAGGTAAATAAGCATAGGCGTGAGCCTAACTTTACTATAGGCAATAAGGTCTGGGTTATAACAAAGAACTAGAAGATAGAATGGCCTAGCCATAAGCTAGACTATAAGATGGCAGGACCATATAAGATCCTTAATAAAGAAGGCAACTTATATAAGGTTAAACTCCTAGACTTAATTAAAGTCCACCCTATTTTCTTACCAGATAAGCTACGGAAAGCTATAAATAACCTACTACCTAGATAAAAGAATAAGCCTCTACTACCGATTTAAGTTAATAGCGATAACAAATAGGAAGTTAATAAAATACTAGCCTATAAACTAGTACAAGGAACGCTAAAATACCGTATCTAATGGAAAGGTTATAATTTAGACCCAACCTAGTACCCTGCCTAGAACTTTATAGGTTACCCCCAAAAGCTTAAAGAATTCTATAACTAATACCCTAACAAGCCAGGACCCCCGAAGTATCTAGACAAGTAGATAGAGTGCTAGTATAGCAAAGATAATAAGCTACCTATCAAGCATACAGATAAGAACACCCCACGGACATAATACGGACATACAAAGCCTGAGGGCAGGCTTTTTCGGAGGGGGGGGTAATATTACAGCGCTAGTAGAAAACAGTGGATTATAGTAGACGTTATAGTAGACGCCGAGTTATATAAGTCCACGTAACTAGAGGACCGCATAAAACTTTGCATAGCGCTGCTATTCTTCTCCCTTCCTTTCTCTAGCTTTGGATCCTCGTTTATAGACTACTAATTATACAGGCTTGCGCGTCCCTCATGCCGTGCTCGTGCCTTGATTGACTAAGTCGCTAACAAAGCTATTACTTAGAATACTATGTGCCCTATAAATATGCATATAACTATTTAAATTTAATATAATATAAATTACCCTTGCTATAAACCTTAAAACAAGATAATAAAGCCATAACTACTAATTATGGTAAAGAATGCGAAGATGTTTTATTAAAACCTCTTAAAATTCAGATAATATAAGCCGCACCCTTTATTTTATTAGTAAAAAGATAAAATTATAAAATCTTTGCTATAACTATAGAAGATATTAAGAAAGCACTAGAACTAAAATAGTATATTAATCCTTAACCTCTTATACCTAAAGAGTACTATAACCTAATTAATAAGTTTAAAAAACGATTTGTAGACCAACTAGCCCCATACTAAGATAAGTATAATTTTAAGATAGAACTTAAGCCTAGTATAACACCAAAGTTTAGTCCGCTATATAGTATATTATAAAAAGAATTGCTTATAATATAATAATACCTTAACAAGTATCTAAAAAAAGGATTTATTCGCCCTAGTTAATCTCTATTTGCTTTACCTATACTATTTATTAAAAAGCTAGGAGGAGGCTTAAGATTCTATATTAATTATTAAGCTCTAAATATAATTATAATTTAAAACCAATATCTAATTCCCTTAATTTAAAAGACGCTTAACTATTTAGTAAAGGTATAGTACTTTATAAAGCTTAATATAGTTGCCGCCTTTAATAAAATCTATATATAAGAAGGAGATAAGAAGTATATAGCTTTTTGTATATAATGGGGACTCTTTAAATACCTAGTAATGCTATTTAGCATAAAGAATGGTTCTAGTATATTTTAGCAATATATTAATAATACGCTTTATAAATTTCTTAATATATTTATTACCGCGTATATTAATAATATCTTAATCTACTTGTCCTTGCTTTCTAAATATTAGAAATATATTAGAATGGTTCTTAAACGCCTATAAGATATAGGCCTATAATGCAATATTAAAAAATGCAAGTTTTACGCATCTAAGGTTATATACTTAGGCTTAATAATAACCCGTAACAGAATTAAAATAGACTCTAAGAAAGTTGCCATAATTATAAACTAGAAAAGCCCTAGTAATATATAAAACATTTAAGGATTTCTAAGATTTGCAAATTTCCATTAATGATTTATTAGCCACTTCTTAGAAACTGCTTAGCCGTTAGTAAACCTAATAAGAAAATATATAAAATTTAAATGGACCACTAAATGTAAATAAGCTTTTAATAACCTAAAGCATTATTTTATAACTACTCTAATTCTTACCTACTTTAACCCTAACCTTAAATGCATTATTAAAATAGACTTATCCAATTATGCGCTAGGGAGAGTATTATTATAATATAATAAGGACGGTAAGCTATGTCTAGTAGCCTTTCTCTCCTAGAAACTCGCCTCTATTAAATTAAACTATAAGATATATAATAAGGAACTACTTGTAATTCTTAGATATTTTAAATAATGGCGTTCTAAGCTTAAAGGATTGTTATTTCTAATATATATATTAACAGACTATAAGAACCTATAGTACTTTATAACTATAAAGTAATTAACACAGCGCCAAATTTATTAGGCTAAATACCTCTTATAATTTAACTTTAAGATTATATACTAACCAGGCAAACTTAATTAAAAGCCTAATATATTAATATAATGATTATAGGACCTACCTGTAAATACTATAGATAAATAGATTATAAATTAATTATAGATCTTATTGCCTCCTAAACGTTTTAAAAAACTACATTCTATATTCTTAGATATGGAACTTAATAGAAATAAATTAGACGTTAATAAATAGGAGATAGAGGTTGATAAGCTAATAGAATATAAATATAAGAATAATATATAGATAATATATATAATAAAGGCAATTTAAACAGGAAAACGATAGTATAAGGATATTATACTTACTAAATGCGAGATTTAAAATAACCGATTGTACTACTAATAGAAGATAACAGTTCCAAATTCCAAACCTTTATAATTTAAAATACTCAAATTTATATACAACTTCCTTATAGTAGGGCACCCTAGCCATATAAAGACCTATAAAATTATTTAACAAGTATACTACTGGCCTATAATGTACGACTATATACAAAAATACGTTTAAGTATATAGGATATGCGTATATAGAAAGGCCTCTTATATGAAGAAGTAAGGAGTACTTTAACTACTACTAATTCTAATACAAAGATGGCGTAATATCTTAATTAACTTTATAGTTAACTTGCCTAACAGTAATAGGTTTATAAATATTATAGTAGTTATTAACCGCCTTATAAAAATGCGATATATAATTCCTATAGACTTAATTAATGCGATATTAGTAGCCGAATGTTTTATTAAGCACGTCTTTAAGCTATATAGACTTCCTAATTTAATAATATCTAACCACAGAAACCAGTTTATTTTAGACTTTTGGCAAGCTCTATATAAATAATTAAGTATTTAAATATAACGTCTTAGCCACCCAGACGAGACAGCCACCCACCCGAGACAGTGCACGGGCCTCCTAAGAAAATCAAAATCAAAACATTAAAATACTCCTCTACTACACCACCACTATGTCTTCTACTACTCCTTAATTGCTGTCGCTTGACCAAGAAGATCAAATGCAAATTGTTCTTTAATTATTGGAAGCCAATCCTAATCAATCTGGCCGTTTGCTTGCCCGAATATACGGTCTATCGCCCTCTTCTATCTACCATCGTCGTAACGGCCGCCAATTGAGCAAGGAGTATCACCAAAAGCTTTAAAAGCTCTTAGTTATTAAGGAGGACTCCCTAGTTAAATAGATCAATACAATAGGAGCCTAGGGTTGGCCACCTTGAATTTAATACCTTAAATCTATAGCCAAAAGTATCCTTGCTGTAAAAAAGCGTCCTTAAGAGCTTGGCTAACACTGGTATAAAAACTTCCTTACCTAACACCTAGAGCTCAAAGTTTGATTTGCCTAAGGCCTTAATTAAAAGCAAAAGGACACTAAAGATCCAGAGATTATTAAAGAGTGGTTTAATCTCTATAAAGCTACTATTACTAAATACGCAATTTCCCTAGGCGACCAATATAATATTGATAAGAAAGAAATTGTAATAGGGTTAGGCAATAAGGTTAAGGTGCTTATTCCTTAATTGGAGGCTTAAGCCTTTATTACAGAGTCAGGCAATTACAATTAGGTGTCTATTATTAAGTGCATATTAGGAAGTTAATATTAATTGCCTCCCTACCTTATCTTTTAGGGGAAGCAAATGCAACGATCTTAGATATCACCTAGACTTAATCACAAGACAGTAATTTAAGTAAGTAATTTAGGGTGGACAAATTCGGATATTATAGTTAATTGGTTAAAACACTTTAACTAATATACAGAGCTATACCTTTAAGGAATTTACCGCTTATTAATTCTTAACGGACACGAGAGCTACATGTTAATGCAGTTATTAAGTATTGCAAGGCTTATAAGATTATCCCTCTCTGTCAGAAATTAGCGATGAGGTGCTGACTAAGCTCTGGACACATTGTGAGGTCAAGCTCTGCATGCAATCTACATAGACATCAACCGCATCTACTGCATCACGAATCAATCAATATTCATCGTCTGCGTCATCTCTATCATCAATTAGACCCTCAAGAGAGCTCCGCTATAACCTTATGACCTTATAATTCCAACAGGTTATAAGCCCGGGTAGCAAATCTCTCCCAGGTAGCAATACCTCCTGACTTAAAATCAATCCCCAAAAATAACCTCCTCTACCTTAACCTCAACGACACCTACGTACAATCACAAGGCTGGTAAAATCGTCATTTTCAATGGAGACAACTTTGCAGACTAGGAGCGCACCTGCAAGGCAGGCCTAATCATGTTAAAGGGCTGGGATTTTGTCACTGGTACAGAGGACCTAAATTAAGTTACTTCAGCTAACGGAAGAAGAAGACAAGGGGAAGCAAATAAGATTATCTACAATTTAATAGGAGACGACCGTCAGGAAGAGATGCGTGCAATGATAAAGGCATATGATATTTAAGGAATGTGGGAAGAAATAAAGAAGTTTAATAAGGCTAAAGACGAGGTCTATATCTCTAGACTTCGCAGAGAGTTCTATAGCACTATATTCAACCCTATAAAGATGCGAATTGTTAAGTTTATCCACATACTAAATCGATTTAAGATTAATCTAGCCTCTATACCTCAACTACTTACTAATAACAATATTAAAGAGCAACTCCTTCTAGCCCTACCAAGCGATATTATATAGTAGAATGCAAAGACCTGGTGTCTATAAAACAAACAAGACCTTAAGAGTTGCATTACCCTTCTTTAGGAGCATAAGACTGCTCGCCCTATACAGGTACAAAATGCAGCACTTATACAAGAGAAGAAAGACAAACCTAGGGGGAGAAGGGACAACCAAGGTTAATTAAGAGGGGGTAGGAGCAGAGGTCGCCCTAGTAGATTCAATTATTCCTTATCTTGTTATAGCTCAACGTCTCAAGTAAGCAAGGGGCTAAGGCAACTAGAGAAAGACAAGTGCAGAGCATGCTATTAGAAAGGTCATTATTAGAAAAACTGTCCCCTGCTTAAATAATTCTAACTTAACAACACCAAGAAAGAGGATTAAGGTACCCCTAGGGTAGAGGAAGCAGGAAATGTAGCAATAGCTAAGGACAAATTTAACAGAGACTCTAGTTACAAGAACTATAAGTAGGCTAGATACTAATTAAGTCGGACACTCAGATTAAGACTAAGTGGGACACTTAAATTAATAAGGTGGGACGCCCGTATAGATGCCGACAGAGACTCTAGTTGCAAGAACTACAAGTAGGCCGACATACTAATTAAGTGGGACGCTCAGATTAAGACCAAGTGGGACACTTAAATTAATAGGGTGGGACGCCCGTATAGGTGCCGACAGAGACTCTAGCTGCGAGAACTACGAGTAGGCCGACATACTGATTAAGTGGGACACTTAGATTAAGACCAAGTGGGACGCTTAAATCAATAGGGTGGGACGCCCATATAGGTGCCAACAGAGACTCTAGTTGCGAGAACTACGAGTAGGCCAGATACTAATTAAGTAGGACGCTTAAATCTACAAGGTGATGCTAAGGGTGGGACGCCCATACTGTACAGAATGCACACCTATACTATTATAAGGGGGAGAGTACCAGAAGGAAGGTCGTTACTCCTAAGTAAGCTAGTTCTAAAGCACAAGTACAACGCCAAGGGAGAAGTAATTCGTAAGAAGGCAAGACTGTGCATTTAGGGAGACAAGCAGACCCCCAACATCGACTACTTTGAGACATTTGCGTCTGTCGTACAATACGACACCTTTAGGTTCCTAATGGCAAAGGTGGCGGCTAAGGACCTTAAGCTCAACCACATTGACGTCAAAACTGCATTCTTGAACCCGCCGTTGCAAGAATAGATCTACATGCAGATTCCTGACCTACTAAGAGACTTTAAACCTAACCTTAAGGAGGTAAAAGACGTCTACTTAAAGCTAAATAAGTCACTTTATAGCCTAAAGCAGGCACCGAGAAAATGGTTTTAGATGGTTAAGAAGTTCTTTAAGAGTATAGGTTTAAAATTAGCTAATGCTAACCCTAATCTCTTTATAGGAAATAAAGTATATATCTTACTATTTACTAATAATATGCTGATTGCAGGCAAGCGCTAATACCTTAATATTACAAAGACAAGAATTTTAAGAGAATAGAGATGCAAAGACCTAGGTCCTATAGAAGTATTTATAGGCTTCCAAATTAATTAAGATTGTATAAACTAAACCCTTAAGCTATATTAGACGATGTATACTAAGAAGCTACTTAAACGGCTAAAAATAGACAACTGTAATCTGGTTAAGCTACTAATACTAGCTAGCACTGTTCTAAAACCTAATATTAAAAGCACTCTTAAGTACAACAATACGACGGTGTATTAACAGATTATTGGCTCTATAATCTACCTCTTAAACTGCACACGTCCTAATACTAGCTACGCTGTTAGTTAGTTAGCTAGGTTTATAGCAGTACTAGGATAATCGCATTACCTCTTAAGTAAGCAGCTACTACGATATCTAAACGGCACTCTTAAAACAGGAATTACTTACTTAAATTAAGCAGTCTACCTTCCTCTATGCAAGCTTATGTTACCTACTAGTTATAATATCTTTATTAATACTATGTGGGGAACAGAATATGATCGGATATCATTCTAAGGCATAGCAGTCATACGCTATAGGGGAGCGGTAATCTGGATGGCTTAAAGGCAGAAGTCAACGGCACTAAGCTTAATAGAAGCAGAGATTATGGCGGTATTAGAAGGAGCAAGGTTAGCAGTATAGCTTAAGAAGCTAACGAGAGATCTAGGGGAGAGAGACGATAACAACAACCCTTTTATCCCTACCCTCTACTGTAACAATAAGGGTATAGTCGACCTTTCGTACAACACGAAACACTACTAGAAAGCCAAGCATATCAAGACTCAATATCTCTTCGTACGAAACGACATGATTTAGCGAGGTTAACTTAAAGTAGTACATATACTAGGTAAAGATCAACTTAAAGATATGCTTATAAAACAGCTACCAATTAACCAATTTACGAAGCACTGTGTAACGCTAGGAATTAGTAACTAACAGAGACGGTAATGGACGGAGACGGAGCAAGTTACGGAGGTTTTTCGCCTACTATAGGTTTTCCCTCTGTACGTAGGCCAAATGGCACTTGCAAGGTATTTGGGAATAGCTTTATAATTGCCTATTTGGGACAGACGAGGAGAGCGTCGTTAGCATAGGGGAGTGTCAGAAATTAGCGATGAGGTGCTAACTAAGCTCTGGACACATTGCGAGGTCAAGCTCTGCATGCAATCTACATAGACATCAACTGCATCTACTGCATCACGAATCAATCAATATTCATCGTCTGCGTCATCTCTATCATCAACTAGACCCTCAAGAGAGCTCCGCTGTGACCTTATGACCTTGTAATTCCAACACTCTCTATCTACCACCTTATTTAATACACCTACTTTAGCCCCTAGATGTTGGTATATTTAGCCCCTTATTAAAAGCCTATTAAAAGCGCCTCTATGACTTCGCCTTTTATGGAGCTGTTAATATTACTAAGCCTAAGTTCCTTAAGTATGTAAGGGCGCGAAGAGGCTTTAGGGAAGATTTGAAGGAACAATATAAATTCTATCTAAATCTAAGGGTATATAGCTCTTGCTAAGTACAAGACGTTGCGTAAAGAAGAGAAGGGAATAATAAGAGAATTATATAATTAAATATTTAGGGGCTTGGTGGTTAATGCGTGCGCATATACGCACGCGGTCTTTAATGGATTTTGGTAGAATTTAGTTAAAGCTTTAGAATTTATCTATTAAGTATTTCACTAAGACATTCCTATTATAATTAGGCTAGTCCTATTATAGTCCCCCCCCCCCCATTTAGCTAAAGGTTTAAAATAATTTAACTTAGTTAAGAATTTATAATTTTATTACGGGTTATATTTTAGCGCTAGGTGGTGGTCTTAGCAAGGCAAATCTAACTAATTAGATAACTTTAACTGGCGGTTAAAGTCCCTTAATATCTTACGTGTTACGTAACCGTGTTATAAATATTATAATACCTTTTAAGTTCTTTTTAAATTTGAGTTTCCTACTATTATATTTCATGTATTTATATTAGGTGGCAGTTGTTTACCTTTATATTATATCTATTTAGCTAGAGCAGGCCACAAAGGATAGTCTTTATAGAATTCTTTTACTAGGAAAGGCGCGTCGGCCTTAATCTATTTATAGGTTTTCTAAGTTTATATTTTATATCCTTCCCACTTAATAAAAAGTTTAAATTATTTAGATTATGTTTTTTATTATATATTATTAATTAAGTTAATAAAGTAAGAACTATTACTATTATTAATAATTATAGGAGGTGGCGGTGGTACTTTATAAGTTATAGGATTGTCTTTTAAAGGTTGCAACAAGCTTATATAAAATATTAGGTATATTTTTATCTTAGTTAGCAGTTTAAGCTTATAGGCGTACAGGCTTAGTTTCTTTTTAACTTAATACGGGCCTATAAACTTCCAATTAAGTTTCTTTAAGGGCTGTTAAGTCTTTAGGTTTTATATATTTAGGTAGGCCATATTACCTTCCTTAAAGTCCCATGCGGGAGCTTATCCTTTATTTACATACTATTCCTATAATGTTTAAGCGTATATTAATTTACTTTATAATTGTCGGTAGATATTCGTTTTATATATTACGTGCGTAAAGCACGTGATCTACGCGACGCGTATATATATTATCAAGACGTATAGATAGAACGACAAGAATCTAACTACACACCGCACTGCACGTATATTACGTCTATTGCACTATATTAAAGCATATCAATACTGATTAGTGAGCGCGCACAAATTAGGAAACACGCAGATAGCTTAAAAGACAGTTATACTATCCACCTTACAGCAGATTGGAAGATAGTTATACTTATCCACCTTTCATATCAGCCTATTTTAGTTAAAGAGAAGAAGAGAAACCACCTAGGAGTACTTATTTAGTATCTACGACAACTTCTAGACATCTCATTCTATCTATTTCAGAAGAATTACTGCGCAAAACACCTTACCCTACTTAAACAACTCGAACCGCCCCCTTAACCGCCTCCTCAACTACCTCCTTACTGCCTCCTTAACCGCCTCCTTAACCGTTCCCCTACCTTTACCCTATAAACACCCTCACCTACCTAAATAATACATAAAATACAAGATATTAGGAACAGAGAAAGACTAGGAGGAAGAAGTAGCTAAATAGAAAGATGGAATTAACCCAATGGAAGTCACCAAGGACAAGCTAACCAACTATATATAATGTAAGATGTACGTACATATAGAGATACACAACTAGCTAAACTTAATACTCTAGGAATTGTTCTAGGGAGATTTTAAGGACTTTACGGTTAATATCTTCACGCAAATCCACTTATACTGGCTTTAGAAACTACACGATTGTCTAAATACTAGAGAAGTATGGGTTAATACTAACCACAAACAAGGTAAATCACTCCCTTAATCCTTATACGATATAGCATAAGAAAAAGACCAAATAGAATAGACTAGAGAAGAGATAAACGCACTTAAGAAAAAGTTTAACACCGGTATTAAGTTAAGAAGTATCTAGTATTACAAAATATATAGAACTCTAGAAAAGCAATAAGCAAGACGTTCCTTAGTGCCTATACTTACTACTATACCTTAATCTATAATTACCTCTTCCTTTACACTATCTATTACGCCTTAACCTGCAACAATAACACAGCAACTCTATAAATAACCTATGGACAAGGAGAACCGCCCTATTACTATAACTAGCTATAGAAAGGAAATTGCGAATACAGCCAAAATATATATAAAGGAGTAGAAATACGGTAGTATAAACAAAAGCCTTAACTATAAATTAATAATATTCTATAACATCTATAATTAAGCGGATGTACCCTAAGAAGCTTACCTTAAGGCATTCCCTACTATATTAAAAGGACTAGCTTTAGACCACTTCTATATAAACTAACTATCCCGCCTACTATTCGCCAAAGCTTATAAGCACCTTTGGAATTTCTTTAAAGGACTAGGATTTTAATGTAAGAACCTAGATAAGTGGAATACTATTATACTTATAATAGTAATAGCAGAAAATATAGATAAGCCTATAAGCAAATACCTCTAATTGCTAATCTATAGACTTCGTCAACTATAGCACGGCCTTAGACCTACCTTATAAACTATAGACTTCCTTTACAACAAAATCGTCACTTCTTGCTAGGGAATACTAGTATGTAGATATACAGTCTCTAACCTACTGGATAACCTTAGAGCCCTTATTAACAAACTCCAATTGTCTATTATAGTGTATAAGAAAGAGTATGTAGAGAAGATATAAGCTTTCTTTACGGACCGACAATTCTATAGAAGAGATAATAACTATAATTACAACAACCGCAACAACCGTAGCAACCCCCTATATAACCGCAACCAATAGAAACCACGTTGCTTTATATATAATAAGGAAGGATGTCGCTTATAGAAACATACTAAGGAGGAGCAAGAAGAGTCTAAGACTAAGTTTAGAAATAAGTTTAAGGACCACTTCTAGGAGCGAATAAAGTAATATATAATAGACTATAAAGGCAACAACGATAAGGACAATAATAAGGATAATAAGATTACCAACGTATTTAATACTCTAGTAATTAACATGGACCCTAATACTCTACTAAATAAGGACAACCAGGCCACAGTATACTACACTTTATACAGTAAGATTAAACTAGATAATGCGACCGCTACAGCTTTAGAACTGGCCAACAGAGCTTATAGCTACGCAGTTATAACTATTAATACTATAATAGATGCATTTACTATTAACATAGATTTATTTGCATATAATATAACCTTACGCTACACCTTAACAAACTTTATGGGTGTAATAATTAACACTAGAGCCTCTAAACGTTCTATAGTAGGATATGGTCAGTTTCTTATACTTTAAAAGATTGATAAAGTATAGTTAAACAAGTCCACAAAAGGCATAGTTAGTGTATAGTTTAGAATAGGTTCTATACCCTCTATTAGTTCTATTAAGGTAGATATACTAATAGGTATAGTAGAGTTCCACATTGTTAAAGTTAATACCCCTTTCCTGCCCTGCCTAGCAGATATAGATAACTTATAAGTATACTTTAACAACCTAAAGAATGTCCTAATAACCCCCCTTAAAGACCATACCAGTTATACGCCAATTCGGACACCTGTTTCTACTATAGAATACTTTATTGCATGCGTTTATTACAGAGTCTTTTAATTAAAACCCATACTATTTAACTAATGTAGAATTACGACGCCTATACCAACGCTTTAGATATCTATTAGTAGAGCGACTTAAGAGAATATTAAACTATGCTAGCTATAAAAACAATACTAATTAAAAGACCCTTAAGTATATTACCCGCTACTGCTTATACTATTAAAAGCACGGAAAGTTACTAGGCAGATTTAGATTTACCTTAAAGGATAATATTAATTTTAACTACTGTATTATTATTAACATTATATACATTAACAGTAAGCCCGTACTTTATATTATTAATAAAGGCACCTAATTTCAAATAGGTAGATAGCTATAGAATATTAGCGCTAAGCATATATAGGATATATTATAAGCGTGCTAGATTAATATATACCTAGGCCCCCTAGATATAATTGCACATAATATAAAAAAGAACTTCATTAGTAGAGAGTTTAAGCAATACGCGGTTAATATAGGCACTACTATAAAGAGCGTACCGGTTGAAGCTCACAACTTAATTAGTATAGTAGAGCGTTACTATAGCCCCTTATAACGTATATACTATATTATTACTTCTAAGATACTAGGAATTAATAAGGATATAGCACTACAAATAGCCTTTAAAGTAATTAACGACTCCATAGGACTAGACGGCCTAATACCTATATTATTAGTATTTAGAGCGTACCCCCAAATAATAGAGTCCGATATACCTTTACCTACAGTAACATAGCATGCAATTGCATTTAAGAAAGCCATAGAGAAAGTAAAAAAGATATAAGCAGAGCGCTAGGTCGCAGATATACTTAGTATACATAATAGCCCCAGTACTACCGCAATTTATAATCTACCCCTTAACTCTTTAGTACTAGTCTAAAGAGAAGGTAATACAGGATAACCTAGATACTAGGCAGGACTATATAACCTACTAAACATTAAAGGAGAAACGTGTACTGTTAACTTACCTAGCGGCCCTACAAAGTTCCACAGTACTGCTATTAAACCGTACTTAATAAACCCTAGAAATATTCAGGTTAAAGATATCTAAGTTAATAACACCCAAGTTAATAATATCCAAGTTAACAAAACTGTCCGTATATACGAACCGTCCACAAAGACTGCCTCTATACAGAAACTGTCCCTTACCAAAACTAGAGAAGCACAACCACCTTACTAAGGAAGAGGAAGACCCCGCAAGTATCCCCTTTATATTAATACTGCTAATATCACTGTATTCTTACAAGAGGATAGTAACTATAAGCAGTTTAAAACGTCCCATTAAAAGGAAATTATAGAACTAATTAAAAAGGGCGTATTTAAGATAATTAACCCTTAGGACGTACCCGTAGGAGTTAAAGTCTTTAACTTATAATTTATAAATAAGATTAAGAACCCTAGTACTAATAAAGCCTTTAAGAAATTAAGACTTATTATCTAAGCGTATAATAATCTTAAAAAGGGTATTATACTAACCCAGTTACCTACAATTTAACGAGTCAGCCAACGCCTTATTTTATATATTATAGCTATACTACGAGGCAACGGCATATAGTTATACCTATAGGATATCTCTTAGGCGTATATCTAGTCTCTTATAAAGCTAAATTAAGACTTCTATATCTAACCACCTTATAAATTAGGAAGCCAACTAGGCATTAGAAAGAACTCCATCCTAAAGGTAATTAAGCCTTTATACAGTGTTCCAGAAGCAGGCAATTACTAGTTTACAACCTACTATAATCACTATATTAAGGAGTTGGATATGAACTCATTAATATACAAACCCTACCTCTTATGGAGCAACACTCCTAACTACTTTGGCATTGTTGGCCTCTAAACTAACAACACTCTCTTCCTGGCTAATACCACCTTTGCGGACGCGGAGCAATAACATTTAGAAAAGGCTCACTTTCTTATAAAAGAACGCGAGCAACTTATAATTAAGCAGTTACTTAAATTTAACGGATGCATTATTTAACTCTCTTAGGAAGGCAATATTATAATAACCTAGGAACACTAGTATAAGAACCTAAATACGGTCCACACTAGCAAGATAGCTATAACTATAAGCTTAAAAGGCATTGTCCGTAATGCACTAACCATAAAGGAATAATACGTTGCGCAACGCGCAAGAGGCGCGTATGTTGCCTCTATATATTAACTAGAAGCTTCCTTTAATCTCTTCTTTACCGCCTAGGTAATTAACCCTGAAAAGAAAAATATTACAGCACTTAATAAATAACTATAATTGCAGATTAACAATCTAATAAGAGGCCTTACGTTTGTTAAATTAGATATTAATATATTACGCCTACTTGCTTTTACTAATGCCTTATTTGCCAATAACAAGAACCTCTTATTACAAATAGGATATATACTGGTATTAGAGGACGCAATATATAAGGCTAATATCATTTACTGGTTATTAATTAAGTGTAAGAGAGTCACTAGAAGCGTACTAGCCTTAGAACTCTACGCAATGGCCTATAGATTTAATATTGGCGCCGTAATTAAGTTAACTATTAAATAACTCCTATAGATCGAACTTCTACTCATACTTTGCACCAACTTAAAATTACTCTACAAATATCTTGTTAAACTAGGCACTATACAAGAAAAACGTCTTATAATAGACATTATATGTCTTTATTAGTTATACAAGTGCAGAGAGATTACGGAAGTTAAGTAGATTAACGGTAATAGTAACCCTACTAACTTAATAACTAAGAGTAAGGCATCTACGGCTCTTAAGAAGTTAATTAATACCAATTACTTAGAACTGTAGGCTATAGAGTAGGTTAAACAAACGCAAACAAACTTAGACTTAACTTAGCGTCATGACGGTGCTAAGGCACGCTACCTACCATATTCTACAGACCCTGAATTTAACTAGCCAATTAGGATTTTCTATGCCTAGCATAGAAAATTGCTATTGGCTCACTTATCACTAGTGCCTTAGCGGCCCTTATAATATATCCACCTACTACCCCTAACAATTCTTCTTCTTCTCCTTCTTCTCCTTAGCTTAGTATCTTTATTAGATAGCAATTGTTATAGGATACCCCTATAACACCTTATATACGTCTACCTAGTTCTACCAACTTAGCAATTAGAGACTGACTATAAGACGGCAACCTAATGGTAATCTACGGCAATCTAATGGCAATTTAATAGTAATCTATGGCAATCTAATAGCAATCTAACGGTAATCTGCGGCATTCTGCTATATTCTGCCAAGTCTACTAAATCCTGCCAAGTTCTGCTAGGACCACTACCCTTTCTTCCTGTTCTTTTACCTTCTTTCCTTACGTAACGTCTTAACTTTGTTATACAGTTTATTAATCCATAAGCTCCGGTTTAAAGGCATTTATATAAGCCGTTATAAGCGTTATATAACTGGGATAGGATTGAAGGAAAAGCTACTATATACTATAGACGGAAGAGCCAGCTATTACGTATACGCTATAAATAACGGGAATAGTATAATTTGGTTTCCTTTAGAGTTGCTCCAGTATTGGTAGATATTCATTTTGTATATTATGTGCGTAAAGCACGTAATCTACGCAACGCGCATATATATCATTAAGACGTGTAGATAGAACGACAAGAATCCAACTACACACCGCACTGCACGTATATTACGTCTATTGCACTGTGTTAAAGCATACCAACAATAATAGTTCTATTAACTACTTTATTTAATTAGTAAAGTTATACGTATTAATTAACTAGATCTGTTTAATCGTGGGTCCTATTATATTAATTTTAGGTTATAGTTTAAATCTAAGTTAAGGGTCTTATCTATAAGTTACGTAAAATAGCGTTATACCTATTAATATATTTATTATATTATTTGCAGTAAACTTAGCTAAAGGTAACCATTTTTCCTAGTTGTCTTATAGGTAGGAGTAGTATATTTATAAATATTGTTCCATAATTACGTTCGCAATTTTAGTTTAACTATCCATCTTTAGATGAAATATAGTTAAGAGTTATATTTAAATACTTAATTATTTATATAGAGCTTGCCAGAAGTCTAAAATAAACTAGCTTCTGTGGTTAGATATTATTGTGTTAGAAAGTCTATATAGCTTAAAAACATACTTAATAAAACATTTGGCTACTAATATCGCATTAATTAAGTCCATAGGAATTATATATCGCATTTTTATAAGGCAGTTAACAACTACTATAACTGTCGGGAATAAGCGGTCGTCACGTGACGCCGCGGCACTAGCGTGGCGAGGAGTCTTAAGCTCCTCGCCCTTTCTCATTCCAATCAAGAAGCATATTAACCAACATCACTATAACCTACTCGAGTAGTTGTTATTGGTAAGTCACCCTATGTGACCAACACTGATTAGTGGTTAAACACACAGTTAACTATAGAGCAGCTAGGTTATTGACAGAAGAGATAGTCTCGTGCAAGGGTTCCTGGCGATACTGTGCTATCTTAGGCTTGCGGAAAACCAGTAATAGAAGTGTCACTAAGTACTAGGAGATACTAAGTTGCGTCTATTATGCAGAACAATTACGTTTACAAAGATTTGGTTAAGTACTTTAGGTTAGAAGTGTTACTAAACCTAGGGTCCTAAGTTAACGTCCAAAACGCGTTAACTACGCCTTAAATTGCCTACCTTTTAATAGTAAATCTACGAGATCCTATAAAGCCGAAAATCCTACCTACCTTTAACGTACGATACCCCGTCGATTCTACTCCTATTATGGCGTTGACCTACCCGAAGAAGTACAAGAACGACATTAACCTAGAAATATAAGACAAAGACATTAACCCTATAAACGCCAAGCAATAGGACCTAAACGGATTCTTACTATACTGTATAGCACAATACACAGACAGCGAATACAACAATACTGTGCTATGGTATTATATAAAGGAGGACTTTGTTAGATAGATAAAGAAAACATAGGCCCTTGCGAAGAAGAATATTATATAAGACTTCCGTAACTTCCTTTAGAAGAATGGAGTATTTGTCCCTATAGATAGAGACACTATTAGAGATAATATTTAGGAGCAAGTTATTAATATAAAAGAAGAGCACAAATAGACTCTATAAGAGATTGAGCACTAACTACGCAATATAAAGAAGCTTAACTTATAATAGAATCCAAATAATATACTAATAGAGACACGTTCTAATTCTATTACTCTAGGCACGAGTTCTTATGTGCCGTATCTATTACTTCTACTAATTTAACCCGTAACTTTAACTACTGCCCCCTAAGAGCAAGCGTAAGACCCCCTTGCTTCGCGATTTAATAACCTTTAAACTCTACTATAGGAAGATTAGGTACCACGCCGTGTTCTATTAAGCTCTATATCTCTACTGCAGCCTATAAAGTAATCCCCACCTTAATCTCTAATGTAATTTTAACGTGGCCTAATACCGCTTGGAGGCACCTTAAAAATGCTTACAGAGCTTATAAAACTCTATTTGGACTAGGAGAAGAGGTTTGGCGGGAAACTATATAATATCCTTAATTTAAAGCTGCGTATCTTCTATAACTGTTGCTAGAAGGTTGGACTGGAACCTAACTAATATTATAATACTTATTCCGTTATGCTTAAGGGCCGCGCTAGTACCTTCTATTATGATCGTTTAGTAGGAAAAGGATACGATTTCAACCAAATAATATATAAGACAAGATGCCACTTTAAAACAGAAGAGAATAAGCAGTAGTATATATTAGAGTGGAGAGAGACTACCTTCCTAAGAATTATTGCTATAAACCTAGATACCTCTTAACTCGACTATCTTTAAAAGCTCTTTAATTGACTTTAGATAATTTAGCGTGGTTTATCTAAATTATATTAAGAGGACTTTAGCCTACGTAATTAAGTTATTAGCGCATACTAAGGTGTTAAAGAATGTAACCTTGCCCTCTTTAATCCTGCAAATACTTATAAAGGAGTGTATGCTTAATTAAGATCCTCTATTGGCACCGCTTTGCGCTCTTAAGAAGTATAGCAATTTAATACCTAACCTTAACCTACTTTAATCGACCTGACCGACTAACATAATTATAACTGGACTAATTGAACATATAGTAGCTGGGGTAGGGGATACAGCAGAGGGTACAATTAACGTTAACTATAAAGAAATTGTGGAGGTCCTTATGGAAGTTTATCTTAAAACAATTAATAGAAGAAATGCTATGTTTGTAAGAAGCTAAATTGCTAGTTAACTAGGCACCCTCTTAATAGATAAAAAGAGGTATATAATAAGTTTCGCTAGAGCGTATAAAATGTTGGAAATTATAAGGTTACTATAGCCTACTTCCAAAGCTTCCTAGTTTAATATAAAGGCGAAGAAGATCTTAAGGGTAAGGTTAACGAGGCCAAACAGCTCCTTATAGATATAGAAATTAAGGACTACTCTCCCAACCAATACTTTACCGAGTATAGTAAGGTAAATAGCATATAAACCGTCACTATCCTTAACGACCAATCTACGCTCTATTCTGTTATAAAGTTAGATATCTTTAACAAGCTAAAAGAAAGTTCTGCGTTCTCTTTTAATAATAGATACTCGGCGAACGTCTTCTATGGTATTATGCCAGATACTAGAGCCGTAGGAGTATCTATAGTAGGAGAACCTTAAGTTCAAACTCTTTAGCAGCTTAATAGCTCTGTTTAGATTAACTAATTAACAGCAGGCTAATATATAATTTGCTTTAGCAAGGGTACTATAATCTCTCTTAGCACAATTAAGGTCTAAACTCTGTTAGGATATATCACTTTCTATATTATTCCCGCGAACACCCTGTTTCTATTCTGCATCTAAAATATGGATAAGTTAGGCATCAAGCTCGATAACCTTAAAAATATGCTCGTTTAGGGAGATAATCGGGTGCCTGTTATATATAAGTAGGGTTACCCTTAGTTACTCCTTTAATAGCTAGAAAGGAGCGTTGCTTAGAGCCATTTAACTAAGTTAGAGTTATGTTAACTATACTATTGCTTTAGTTACCTATTAGTTTATAGATTGCTTAGGGTTCTTTAGCAAGTAGGTTATAAAGTTAAGGCTAAGACAATTAAGCATCTTATAAAGTACTGCTATTACTGCCAAATAAACCAGAAGTCCCCTAGCCAATTTAAGTTCACCCTTAAAGATAACTATAACTTTAACTTCTATATTATTATTAATATTATATATCTTAGCGGCAAGCTAGTACTCTAAGTTATTAACCTCTTAACCTTCTTTTAAGCCGTACGTTTCCTGAAGGATATATTAGCTAGGAACGCATAGGATACTCTTTAATTATACTAGATTAATGTCTACCTAGAACCCCCTAATTAAGTTATTTATAATATAGGAAGGAACTTCTTATCTATAGAGTTTCGGCAACAGGTGAAGGCAATAGAAATTAAGGTTAAGGAAGTCCCTATTAAGGCACACAATAGTGTTGGAAAAGTAGAACGATATTATACGCCATTACAATAAGTATATAAGATTATTTCTTTAGAACTAGAGGGCGCTAGCAAAGAGCTTATCTTATAGATGGCTATTAAGGCTGTTAATAATTCCGCTGGCCTAGATAGGCTTGTACCTATATTGCTAGTCTTTGGCGCCTACCCTTAAATAACTAATAATTCTCCACTATCCCTATCTGTTATGTAATAAGCGGAGGCTATTCGCAAAGCAATAAAAGAGGTACGACGTCTCTATGCTATACGCTAGATCAATAACGCACTAGGAATAAGAAATGGCCTAAATACCTTAACTACGCTTGATCTGCTACTCTAATCTAAGGTACGCGTATGGCGTAAAAAGGGAGGATAGTCAGGCCTATATAAACTTATTATAATTAATAGTTAGACTTACACTCTTTAAATACCCTATAGACCCACTTAATTCCGCTTAACCGTTATTAAGCCCTATTATAGAAACAACAGTTTTAAGCCTTTATAGAATGCCCTAGAGGATACCCTAAAGGAGAACTATAATTAATGTACTCTAGAAGGCGACTATAATCCTAATATAATTATAGCAGATATACCGCAACTATAACGCGGTAGAGGTCGCCTAAAGGGATTATAAAATTACCAACACCTTATTAATTTTAAAGAGCAATTTATTACCGCTATTAAGAGTAAAAACAAGTTATTAATAGCCTTTATAACAGCTAAAGAGAAGGCTAACTTTAAGCTCGCAAAACAGCTTTAAAAGGAAGGCTATATTATAACTCTAGGAGCTCCTTTCCAAGCATCTAATAAGCAGGAGATTGACGGTCTTATTATAAAAGGAGTTTTTAAATTTAAGAAGTATAACCCTACTAAGTTTAATAGAGTTCGTATCTTTAAGTTAAGAATAGTTAATAAAATTAAGGGTAAAGCTACTAATACCCCATTTAAGAAGTCAAGACTGGTTATTTAAGGTTATAACAATAACGGCAAGGAAGTAATTCTTATACAATCCCCTATAATTTAACAAGCTAGTTAGCAAGTTATTATTACGCTAGCTCCCTCCTTAATAAAGAATAAAATAGCGGTTTATTTATAAGATATTACTTAGGCCTATACCCAATTAGAGACGCGCCTTTAGCGCTTAATACTAGCATACCTTCTAGAGTAAATTCGCTACTAATATCCCAAAGATATAATTATGGTTGTACTTAAGCCATTATATGGAATTGCAGAGGCAGGAACTTATTAGTAGGCTACTTATAGTAAGCACTATAAAGAGAAGCTCTTAATAACTACTTCTATATTTAATCCCTATTTCCTTATTATAACTACGGGAACTCTGTTTGGAATCGTTAGCATATAAACTAATAATATAATTATCTTAGGAGACAACCAATTCTTAACTCTTAAAGAAGATAAGCTAGTAAAGGCAAATCTTATAACAAAGCTAAAGGAAAAGCTTAATTTAACCATACTATTACTCTTTAATAGATGCATCCTTTCCCTAAACAAGGATTCCATTGCTTTGCGCCAGAAGGGCCAAGGTAAGAAGATTAACGTTATTAACATTAATTCTCCAAAGTAAGGATATATAGAGTAACGCGCTTGTAGAGCTTATATTGCTTCTATCTATTAACCTAAGGCTTTATTTAATCTCTTTGTTGCCACCCAATACCAGGAACCAACTAAGGATGATGTTCTTACCCTAAATAAGCGTCTTTACTGGCAAATAAATCATCTTGATTAGGGACTACTCTATATACCTATTAACTTTCCTACTATTAAGCTCTTTGTATTTGTTAATAGATCGTTTGCAAATAACAAAGATTTTAGCTCCTAGCTAGGATATAAGATTATTATTATAAACAAATCTATTAGAGAGAATAACTTTATAATCTATGGCAACCTTATCTATTAGAGCTTAACCAAGAGTAAGTATATTACTTAAAGCGTTCTAGCGTCAGAGATATATAGAATGGTTAGTAGAGTTAATATAGCAATTATAATTAGAACTACCCTTAAGATAATTATAGATTGGCTTAAACTCCCTACTATTCCTATAATTGTGTGCACCGACTTATACTCCCTCTATAAGTGTTTAGTCAAGCTTGGTACCACAAAGGAGAAGCGTCTTATAATTGATATTATAGCACTTTAGTAATCCTATAAGCGTTAAGAACTCTTTAAGATCTAGTAGATTAATGGCTAAGACAACCTAGTAGATGCGATGATAAAGGCAAACCCAAATAAGGCACTAGAGACGTTCGTTAACACAAATACTCTACGTATACAAGTTAAAGGTTGGGTTAAAAGGGAGTAGGAGATATAGTAATTTAAGAGCAACTAATTAGGATTTTCTATACCCAGTATAAAAAATCGCTATTAGCTCGCTTATAACTAGCGCCTTAGCGGCCCTAATATGATGTCCATCCGTGACTCTAAGTAAAAAAGCACCACGTGCTAAGAGGCAAATTTTAGGACAGCAAGACTTATATTATAATAGCAATAGTAAGTGAGGAGGTTCGATATTTGTTACGCTAGTTAAGCAGTATTTATATATAGATGGCAACCACAAAAGAAGAGTTGCCAGTGTCGGGAATTAGGCAAGCGGTCGTCACGTGACGCCGCGGCACTAGTGTGGCGAGGAGTCTTAAGCTCCTCGCCCTTCCTTATTCTAATTAAGAAGCATATTAACCAACATTACTATAACCTACTCGAGTAGTTGTTATTGGTGAGTCACCCTATGTGACTAATAATAACATTTATAAACCTATTACTGCTAGGCAAGTTAACTACAAAGTTAATTAAAATATCGCGCCATCTTTGCATTAGAATTAGTAGCGGTTAAAGTACTCCTTACTTCTTTATATAAGAGGTCTTTCTATACATATACATTCTATATACTTAAACGTATTTTTATATATAGTTGTACATTATAGGCTAGTAATATGCTTGTTAAACGATCTTATAAGTTTTTATACAGCTAGGATGTCCTACTATAGGGAAGTCGTGTATAAATTTAAGTATCTTAAATTATAAGGGTTCGGAATTTGGAACTACCATCTTCTATTAATAGTACAATCGATTATTTTAAATTTTGCATTTAGCAAGTATAATATCCTTATACTATTATTTTCTAGTTTAGATTGCCTTTATTACATCTACTATCTATATATTGTTTTTGTATTTATATTCCATTAGCTTATTAATTTCCATTTCCTATTTATTAACTTCTAATTTATTTTTATTGAGTTCCATATCTAAAAACATAGGATATAGTTTTTTAAAATATTTAGGGGGCAGTAAGATCTATAATTAATTTATAATCCATTTATCTAAAGCGTTCGCAGGCAAGTCCTATAATTATTATATTAATACGTTAGGCTTTTAATTAAGTTTACCCGGTTAATATATAATCTTAAAGTTAAATTATAAGAGGTATTCGGCCCAACAAATTTAGCACTATATTAATTGTTTTATAGTTATAAAGTACTATAGGTTCTTGTTGTCTATTAACACGCGTATTAGGAATAATAATCCTTTAAGCTTAGGACGCTATTATTTAAAACATCTGATGATTGCAAGTAGTTCCTTATTATATATCTTATAGTTTAATTTAGTAGGGGCAAATTTTTGGGAGAGAAACGCTACTAGACATAGTTCGCCATTTTTATTATATTACAACAACACTCCCCTTAGCGCATAATTAGATAAGTTAGTTTTAATAGTATATTTAAGGTTAGGGTTAAAGTAAGTAAGAATTAGAGTAGTTATAAAGTGGTATTTTAAATTATTAAAAGCTTATTTACATCTAGCAGTTTATTTAAATTTTATATTCTTCCTTATTAGATTTACTAATAGCTAGGAAATCCCTAAGAAGTAGTTAATAAATTAATAATAGAAATTTACAAATTCTAAAAATCCTTAAATATCTTATACGTTGCTAGGGCTTTCCTAGTTTATAATTATAGTAACTTTCTTAGGGTCTATTTTAATTCCGTTATAGGATATAATTAAGCCTAAGTATATAACCTTAGACGTATAGAACTTGTATTTCTTAATATTACATTATAAGCCCGCGTCTTATAAGTATTTAAGGACCATTCTAATATATTTCTAATATTTAGAAAGCAAGGACAAGTAAATTAAAATATTATTAATATACACGGTAATAAATATATTAAGGAATTTACGAAGCGTATTATTAATATATTACTAAAATATACTAGGACCGTTCTTTATACTAAATGGCATTACTAGGTATTTAAAGAGTCCCTATTATATATAAAAAGCTATATACTTCTTATCTCCTTTATATATATAGATTTTATTAAAGGCGGTAACTATATTAAGCTTTATAAAGTACCGTGCCTTTACTAAACAGTTAAGCGTCTCTTAAATTAAAGGAATTGGATATTGGTTTTAAATCATAATTACATTTAAAGCTTAATAATTAATATAGAATCTTAAGCCTCCTCCTAGCTTTTTAATAAATAGTATAGGTAAGGTAAATAGAGATTAACTAGGGCAAATAAATCCTTTTTCTAGATGCTTGTTAAGGTGTTATTACATTATAAGCAGTTCTCCTTATAATATACTATATAGCAGACTAAACTTTAGTATTATACTAGGCTTAAGTTCTATCTTAAAATTATGTTTCTCTTAGTATAGGGCTAGTTAGTCTACAAATTGTTTTTTAAACTTATTAATTAGGTTATAGTACTCTTTAGGCATAAAAGGTTAAGGATTAGAATATTATTTTGGTTCTAGTACCTTTTTAATATCTTCTATGGTTATAGCAAAGATTTTATAATCTTGTTTTTTTACTAATAAGATAAAAGGCGTGGCCTATATTATATAAATTTTAAGAGGTTTTAATGTAACATCTTCGCATTCTTTACCACAATTAGTAGTTATAGATTTATTATATTAGCTTAAAGTTCGTAGTAAGGGTAATTTATATTATGTTAAATTTGAATAGTTATGTATATATTTATAGGGCAAGTGCTTTTTTAAATAATAACTTTAGCAGTAGGTTGTATAGAACTTTAGTGTTTCTTTAACCTAGCTAATTAAAGGGTTGTGTTGTTTTAGCCATCTATATCTAAGTATTATTTTATAATGCTTTAAGGGTGTTATAAATAGGGAAATGTATTTAAGGTATTTACCTATCCGCAATTTTATAAGAGCGTAGTGCGTTAGTTCACTATATATTAAGGGTTTGCTATTAAAGCCTTATAAGCCTTAGGGCTTATTAAGTTTCTTTAAATTTAGGCGTTAAGTTTTTATATAGTTTATATTAATAAAGCCTATGCTAGTAGCTCCGCTGTCTATAAGGATTTATACTTCCTTCTATTTTCTAAGTGTTTGAATTTTGCCAAGTATATTAAGGGAATTATGTTGTGTATTAGCGCTAGAAGAGCCTAGATACTTATACTCTTCTACTTTTTATCCTAAGGCGCGACTTAACCTTAGGATAATTTATTTTCTAAGTTGACTAAAGGCAAGGTACTTTATGGCGTCCGAGTATGATTTGTGGAGCGGGTATAATTTAAGGGACGAGTATAACTTAAGGAATGGGTACGATTTAAGGATTAGATATGGCTTAAGGAGTAGGAGGAACTATAGCAGACCTTTTTAAAGAGGTAAGTTTGGTAGTACTTTTAAATATATCCTTTTTTACTACATCTAAAACATTCTCTATTTATGGCTTATATTCTTTGTTTATTGGTTCCTAAGGGTGTATAGGATTAAGCGGCATTAAGGTCTATAGGGTTGTATATAGGGCTTTTAGGTCTTAAAGAAGGATTATACTTTAGGGCATATACTAGGTTTATAGAGTTTTAAACACAAGGTGTGGTTAGCTTTAGAAAATAAGTCTATTTATTATATTAAAGGTCCTTGTTAATTTGTTAACATATTATAGCAAATTTAGATAGGTTTTTTAGTAGTTTCTTACCTACTAACTAGGCTCTAATTTTATCTAAGATAGCTTATTAAAGGGTAGTAACTCTAGCGGCTTTATTCCAATCTAGTTTGCTAATAAGGCCTAAAAATTCCAAAAAGAAGCTAGTAAGGTCTCGGTTCCATTATTATAGGTTTTTAAGTTTAGTAACAGCTATATATTTACGGCTAGCGTTATTATATATTTGTTCTAGCAGAGAGATAAAGGTTTTAAAATTAATAAAAGTGCTATTATAGAAGAATAGATCTATGGTTTATGCAGCGTCCTTGCTTAAATAAGATATTCTATAGCTAACCTTGCTAGCCTTAATAGGGTATTAATTATAGTTTATTAATAGTTTAAGATGGAGCTTAATTGTAACGGAACCTTGTAGCAGGAACTACGGTAGGTTCTATTATTAGGCTGGGTATATAGGTAAGAACAAATCAACAACATAATAATAACTGGTGGAGTGGTTGCCTAATAGATTAACTCTAATTGTATTCTAAGATTCACTACGAAGAGAGAACTATCTGGGTAGGGACTATAGTCCTTTAAATATATAACCTTACGCCTAAGAAATCCCTTTGCTCCGTTTACTCTGTCTACTCTATCTACTCTGTCCCATAGATTACACAGATTATATAGATTACACAGATTATATTATATAACCTCGGCTACTATTCCTTGTTATATAGTTCTACTAGATCTATCCTAAACCGTGCCTGTATTAACTAACTAGCTTCCTCCAACTCTTCTCCAAGTAGTTGTAATATTGTACTTAAAGCGTCCATAATACCATCTCCCTCCTCTTTATCTTCATTCTTGAAGATTCCTAGCATCTCCAAGTCGTCTACTAGAGGTGTGATGTCTATTTAATCAATCTGGTTAATATCTCTGCTTATTATACCTAAAGCTTCTTCTTCTTTTTCAACCCTTTATTATGCGCGTATGGTTTCCTCCATACTGTTACTAGGTGAGATAATGCTATCTCCATATTCTTGTTGTGCAAAAGAGGGGTTGGTTTGCGTTGCGCTAGCGAGTTCTTCTGCCTAATAACCGTTCTCTTATTTGGAGTGTACTAAAGCAAACATTTACTTATCTTGTGACGTTTATTCCATTTTTAACACTAAGTGTGCGCGTTTTATAACTCTTAACAGTCTTCGAGTTCCCTAAGTAACTTGTTATAGGGTCTTGTATTTAATCTGCTGCTATAAGACTTAATAATAAGCTCTTAAGTGCCTTAGGCGAGATTCGTTATCTCCAGGACGAAGACCATACTTATACTAAGCGGGTAAGAGATAAGGAGCGTTGTGCCCTTAAAGCCCATGCCTCTACTTACACTTGTCTGCTTCGTCTTAAGAAAGTATATAAGAAGGTTTGTTTTAAGGAGTGGAAACTTATTTATTAAGGTCTATAGGAACTTAGTAATAAAAGACCAACTTCTCTTCTAACTAAGAGGGAAATAACTCCGAGTAGCTTAGTAGGTGCTCCTCTTAGGTCCCCCTTAGGTGACTTATTTTTTAGTAATCTTTCCTTATTAATACTACCTAACCCTTTTTTTTCTAATACTCCTATACCTTTTCTATAGCGTTCTCTAGGTTGCTTAGTAGTTTCTAGGTAGTCTTACTATAGCCTATCCACTTTACCTTATACTATATTTTATTATTTACATCCTTGTAACTAATAATCTTTAAAACTTACTATTTATCTTCCTTTTATCCTCTGTATATATCTGCTTTATATACTAGTGGTTTAACGTTTCCATATGCTGGTTCTAGCATTGTAACATATTATACTGGATAGATCTTTATTTTAGCTAGTAGGTTTAACTTATATATAACTAATAAAATTCTCTATATAATTTTAAAAGGTCCTAGTCTAATATAGTCCAACTTCTTGCTTGGTCGTTGACTCTTAAAATTTTTGTATAGTAGCTATACTTTATCCCCCTCCTTAAGATCTAGTCCCTTAGATCTTTTAGCATTATAGTACCTTTTTATTTGTTCTTATACTAGTTTAGCTATTGCTTTAAGGTCTATATAAAGATTTATTAACATCTCTATTCTTTATTTAGCTGTGCTACTCGTCTTTTTTACTTAATGTGGTGATAACAATGTTCTTAGCTCGTATCTATAATTCGCCTTAAATAGTAATGTCCCTATTCCTTCTTGTGGTATTATATTATATACAAACTATATAACTGGTAATAATAATACCCAATTATTCTGTATGTGATTAATATAATGCCTTAGATACTGCTCTAGTATCTAGTTTAGTCTTTCCGTTTATCCGTCCGTTTGCGGATAATATGCTATAGATATTACTGCGTAAACTCCTTATTTTGCCAGAAATACTTCCTAAAATGCTACTATAAATCTTGGATCTCTATCCGATATAATTTTATCTAGTGCTCTATATCTTATAAATACTTCTTTTATATAGATTCTAGTAACATCTTCTACTAATATCTCTTTAGTGTATACTATAAAGTATCCCCACTTTATTAGCTTATCCACTATTATTAAGATTACATTATAATCTTATCCTGTAATAGGATCTCTTGACTTTAGTAACTTAATAATAAAGTCCTATAATATAACCTCCTATAGTCTCCCTAGTGTCTTAATAGGTTATAGCCCTCTATACAGCTTATACCTTATTGGTTTGTTTCTTTAGTAATCTAGATATTCCTTTATAACTTATCTTACTAGTCCCTAGATTCCTTAAATAATATACTCTTTTTAAAGTCTTAACACTAAGCCTATAGCTCCGTTATGTCCTTATATTATTCCCTTATAGAATTCCTTAATAAATTCTTCTGTAATAGACTTAGGCATATATATTACTTCTCTGTTTTTATATTACTCTAAGTCTGGATCCTCTACCTATACTTTTTAGATCTTTTATATCTAATTACTCTCTAGTAACCTATGGATCTAACTTTCCTTAGTTACTGTAATCTTTGGATAATTATACCTAATTAATCCGTCTTAATCCTTTCGCAATAAAGCTCCTAATAGCTTTTCATTACTTTATAGTTTAGCCTTTCTGCTTAAAGCATCTGCTTATGTATTGTCTATACCCTTGGTATACTAAATTTTAAAATGGTATTCTATAAGCATTTCCGCCTATTTAACCTATCTTTAATTAAGTTCCTTTATTACTAGGAATCCTATAAAGTTCTTATAGTCCGTTTTAACCATAAATGGTTTCTCTATGCCTTGTAAGAATGCTCTCTATTCCTTAAGTGCTGTAACTATACCTAATAACTCCTTATTGTAGATGTTATAGTTTAACTCTAGTGGTGTTATCTTTTAACTATAGTATGCTACTGGGTGCTATCTATTTTAATATTTCTATAGGAAGTACGCCCCTAGTGTAAAGTCTAATATGTCTGTTTTTATAACCGTCTCTAGACCTAGTTGATAGATCTTAAGTACTAGCTCCTAGGTAAACAATCTTTTAACTTCCTTAAATGGTTCTTATTACTCCTTTTCCTATACCCACGGTTCTTCTTTCTTTGTTAACCGCGTAAGTGGCTTAATATCCTTTAACTACTGCACTATAAACCTTTTATAGTAATTGCAAAACCCTAGGAACGATTTTAACTGTGTAATATTCTCTAGTTTCTGCTAATTTACTATAGCCTTAATCTTTTTTAGATCTATACTAAGTTAGCCTAGTTTAATAATAAATCTAACAAAATTGGTCTTCCTAGTGAAGAACTTGCATTTCTTAATTACTACTAGTATCTGTTCTTCTTATAGTCTCTTTAAGACCTATTTAATATATTCTTTATGCTCTTCCTTATTCTCTAAGTAGATAATAATGTTGTTAAGGTATGCTATAACAAATTTATCTAGGTGTTCTCCTAATATACTATTAATTCGCTTCTAGAATATTGCTAGTGCGTTTATAAGCCTGAATTGTATAACTAATGGTTTATATAGTCCTTTCTTTAACCTAAAGGCTACTTTCTATTTATTACCTTCCTTGATCCTAATTTAATGGTATACCTACCTTAGATCTATCTTTATAAAGATCTTTACGTTGCCTATCCTATCTTAAATCTCGCTAATTAAGGGTAAAGGATACCTATTCTTTTTAGTAATACTGTTTAACTGTCTATAGTCTATACACATCCTAAATTTTCCGTTTTTCTTTAGGATGAATAGTACTGGATATCCCGCTAATAACTATAATGGTTTAATATATCCCTTGCGTAAGTTCTCCTAAATAAACTCCTTAAGCACTACTAACTCTGTTTTAGTAAGCTTGTAGATTAGAAAGAACTTTAGACTTATTTCCTCTTTTAATTCTATTTTATAGTCCTATACTATATACTCTAACAGCTTTTCACTTTCTAATAACCATAACTTTTTACTATACTTGTGGTATTTCTTTAGTACATAACTTAAGCCTTACTTAGTCTCTTTATATATCGCTCTAACCTAGTACTATACTAACTTAGTTTGCTGTCGCACTTTACGCTATTATATATCTTTAATATTAACCTAACCTATAACCTAATTAATCTTTAGATTGTACTTCTGTAACTAAGGTATTTTTAGTATTGCCTTATCCTATCCTAATAGTAGAATATTAAAAGACATTCTTACTAGTCTCCCTTTAATAGTTAACTAAATAGGTCCTATTTTAAGATTAATAATACCTCCTTTATAGGCTATCTAATCTCCTAAAATTGTTATAAGTGGATATAAGTGTTCCTTTTGTCTATATAGTAACCCTATCCTTTCTACTGCCTTTAGTGATATGTAGTTTCTAGTTACTCTACTATCTACCAACACTTTAAACTACTAATCTTGCCATTTAACTTATAAATTTAGGTGTTATCCTTAAATTCCTTTAAGGGTTTAAGGCTCTAATACTAGTTCCCTTTAGTCCTATATGCCTCCCCTTTTCCTAACTGTTGTCTACTAGATCCTACCTATACTTAGTCTAACTTAGGCCAATACTTAGTTCATTTCTTTTCCTCTATATGCTATAGATAAGTGTTCTCTAGGCACTCCCACCACTATTATCTATCTAGGTATTTTTCTATAAGGAATCTTTCTAATTAAAGTGTTAAGTCCCCTTAACCTTGTACTTCTACTAGGTGCTAACTATATATATACTTAGCGTTTCTAAACCGCTTTTCCTCTGGTGCCTAATATATCCTTACTAAGTACTTCTGGTTCTTATCTTTTAGTGCTCTATATATATTGCATGTGTTATCTATATAAGCTATCCATAATAGTGTATAATACGCTATATGTTTTAGGTTAACTCTTAGTTTATCTTTATTCTTAAGTTTAAACCTATACCTAGTTAACCTAACTACTGGTATTTCTGCTATAGGTACTAAGATTTATTATTTACTTCTTTAATCCCTAAATCCTTCTTCTAGGTTCCTTAATATTATAATTAACGCCTCTTTAATGTAACTTATATGTTTTTCCATAATGGGTTGGTTTTAGACAACTTTTTTATCTAGCTATATATAGAAATCTGCCTATTTATTATTGTGTTGCTGCCTATACCACTTTCTATATAACTGGTTTAGTATATATAGTCTATCTGTTAGAAAGTACCTTATTATTGCTATATTATAACATCCTTTAGTATGTCTTTCTTTAAACCTAGTTGGAATATCTAGATCCTCTTCTTATTTCAGTTTATCTAACCACTTTGCCCTAGGTGTCCCTATACTTGGCCTATTAGTAACTCTTTATACGGGTACTCTGTCCCTTATATAACTTAGTATAGCTAACCTTTTATCTAGCTTCTGCTCTTGCTATATAATGATTCTTACTCTAAACTTATCTATAGTTTCTTATTTTCTACGTCTTGCAGCTAGATCTTTATAGTTATCTTACTTTTTAATCCTAATATTAACTGTTTAATCTTTAGGCTAAATACTACGTTTACCTAGAATTGCTAACGTTCTTATTTGTTCCCTAAACTTATAGTTCTTAAACTTGTGTCCTATACTTATTCATTTATTACTAAACTAAGTTACTGCCCTTTCCCATTGGTTTTCGTCCATTATGGGTTCTTAGGTGTATCTTATCTCTTTTTAAGAATCTTAAGCTTCTTTTATCTCTGCTTAAGAATCTTAAGCCTATAGCCTTTTGCCTTTATTAAGTAATAAGCTAGCACTAGTAGTTATCTGCTTGCTTTATTTCTTTTAAACATTACTCCTTTTATCTTATAAAGTAATGGAAATTATATCTAATGGTGTTATAATACCCGTTACTAAACCTTATTTAGTAATGGTCTTAGTCTCTACTTCTGTTACGTTATTAAGGTTTAAGTGCTCCTAGTTAGCCTTCTTTTCGTCCTTATTGCTAGTAATTAATAAGTACTCTAACTCTATTATTATTGCTGCTAATCTTTGTCTATATATTACTGTAACATCTTAATCTAGCTTATAGAGTTGATTTTATTCTTTATCTAACTCTCTAGTTTCTTAGAGTCCTTTTAACTCTGGCTCTTATAGCTAATAGCTTACGCCGTACTTAGCGTCCTTATAAATTCGGCATACATTGTTATAATAATACGCAAAACTGTTAATTAAACACTCTTTTATTCCTTATAGTGCACCGTCGTCCCTCTATACGTATGTGCCGTCTACTAGCCTTATTCCCTTTACTATGTGGTTACTCTAACCACCTTTACAGTCTCTGGCGAAATGACCTTATTTTCTGCAATTTATATAAGCTCCATCTCTAAACTACTAATTTTGCTATAGAGTCCGCCTAAACGTCTTCTACTACTAAGATCCCTAATTTAGCCTCTACTCCTTAGTCCTTTAATTACTAGATTCTTAACCTCTAGGTTTCTATAGTTTCTTTTCCCATCTTTAGGTTTCTTTAGTACCGCTTAGGTCTATTAGCTCTGCGCCATTCCATAGTTTTTAACTCTATGTCTATTGTTGCGTACTCTGCGCCTTATACAACTATAGAACTCTATCTTACCCTCTCTTAGCTTATTCCCTTTAATAGATCCTATTATTAATCTTTATTAACTAATCTATTAACTCTCTTAGAGTATCCGCATCTTCCATTAGGATAATTGTGTCCTAAACTTTAGCCTTAAGTCCCTATTTATACTGTACTATAAGCACCCTATTGTTCCACTTAACCTGCGTAGCTAGTGTTTAAAACTATATTATATACTTAATTACTAAAGTGCGTTATACTAAGTTCTAAAGCTTTCGTTCTACTATAGTTGTGGCCTCCAGGTCTCTAAATATCTGCGTTAGTTGCTCTATAAACCCGTTCTAACTGGTAAATATATACCATATATCCTGGTTAGTAGTTATTATGCCATTGGTCTGTATTTCTGTGAGATATAGTTTAAACTACTTAAGTACCCTCCCTGTTAGGAACAATCCTATATAGGCTACTTAATCTAATAATATTACTAACTTTGCTTCTTTCTATACTACCTTAAAATACATCTATGTAAGAAATCCCTTAAGCTTTAACTTCTCTCCTAAAAACCATTTAATTAAAGGTAGCTTGATTTTTGCTGCTCTAATTCTATTAATGCGTTCTTTAAGTATCCTATTATTGTCTTATAAGTAATTAACCATTTCCTGTAACTGACCTCGCGTAACTACTTAAGAATCCCTATTATCCATACTGGTATCACCTGGCCCTAAGGTTATAGCTGCCGTCAACGTCGTTACAACTGGTGCTTTAGGTGGCATGTTGTTTGATCTTATTTAACACCATAACCTTAGTAGTGAATGTGTAACGGAACCTTATAGTAGGAACTATAGTAGGTTCTATTATTAGGCTAGGTATATAGGTAAGAACAAATTAACAATATAATAATAACTGGTGGAGTGGTTGCCTAACAGATTAACTCTAATTATATTCTAAGATTCACTATAAAGAGAGAACTATCTGGGTAGGGACTATGGTCCTTTAAATACACAACCTTACGCCTAAGAAATCCCTTCGCTCCATTTACTCTGTCTACTCTATCTACTCTGTTTTATAGATTACATAGATTACACAGATTATATAGATTACATCACATAACCTCGGCTACCATTCCTCGTCACATGGTTTCACCGGATCCATCCTGGACCGTGCCTATATCAACCAACTAGCTTCCTCCGACTCTTCTCTAAGTAGTCATAACATTGTACTTAAAGCGTCCGTAACATTAATTATAAAGGGATATAGGTTATTTTAGTTTCTATTAAACATTAGAGAATTAGGGAGCTTTTTAGATTTTATAGTAGGTACTGGGTTCGCTATAGGTGTAGGTTAAGCTACTATTACTAGTTTAGTATTCGCATTTAATGGGTTAGGTTTAGGTACCGTTATTTTAATCTTATTTATAGGTGTTGCTATTAGGGTCTATAATATAAATGCCTTAATATTGCGGAGTTCTTCGCGGAGTGCTTCTATTAATTGCTAGTACTAGGCTTCTAGTGCAGCCCGCTACTAAGCTAAGGCGTCTATAAAGGACTATTATATTATGGTTAACTGTTCCCTAACTAGGGTTATAATACTTATAGTTATTAAAAGGGATTTAGGTTCATTTGCTATTTTAATAGTAGTTATTTTAATGTAATGTAATGTAACGGCGCGAAGAGGCTTTAGGGAAGATTTAAAGGAACAATATAAATTCTATCTAAATTTAAGGGTATATAGCTCTTGCTAAGTACAAGACGTTATATAAAAAAGAGAAGGGAATAATAAGAGAATTATATAATTAAATGTTTAGGGGCTTGGTGGTTAATGCGTATATATATACGCACGCGGTCTTTAACGGATTTCGGTAGAATTCGGTTAAAGCTTCGGAATTTATCTGTTAAGTGTTTTACCAAGACATTCCTATTGTAATTGGGCTAGTCCTATTATAAAGTATTACCAAGCTGCACAATATAAAGCTATATTATTAACTAATATAGTAAGTGTATAGCGGGTAACTAGCCTTCTACTATTTAATCCTTCGGTTATTTTAAAAAAGATTCAGCTAATAACTCCTTCCTATATAAGCTTTATAGATAAGAATGGCCACTAATTTAATATACCCGTGTCTCCTTCTATAGAGGAAAGACTTACTAAAATATTTAGGCAGCTCTTACAAGGTGCATTACCCCTATATTCTTAAGTTATGTATAATATTCAGCAGTTTATATTAAGTATAGTCGCTAATAATATAATCCTCAAGCAAACAAATTAGGAGCTTCTTAAAAGACAGAAGAAGGAGCGTATTAGTAAGACAAAAGCTGCCTATAGGAAGGCATAAGTTTTATTAGTAGTAGAGGCATAAAAGAAGAATAAGGAAAAGCTTTAAAAGGAGCAGAAAGAGAAAAGGGTAAAGGAAAGGAAGGCTGTATTATAGGGGGTTATTACCTTTATAAAGAAGTGTATAATTACAGCACCTGTCGTACCGAACGCGTGCTTACGCGTACGGTACACCAACTACGCGTTTACGCGTTCGGTGCACTAACCACCCGCTTACGCGTCTAGTGCACCCCTAAAGCACTGACTAATCAGGGGGAGGTCGCATTAGTATATAGACCACGTAGTCTGCTTTAATACAAGAGACAGTCACCACTATCCCAAAGAGCATATAATACTATACGTATTTCGTGCCCCGGGATACAACTCACTCATGCTATTAAGTTAGTACGAACACTGATTAGTAAGCGCGCATAGATCAGCAATTACTTAACACCTCCTACCAAGCGATATACGACAGCGACCACCTATTTAGACTCCTAGTACGACCTGCTAAAAGGTTAGAAGTTAGGGATTACGGACCTATTACTAACTCTATATACTTATTCAAGTCTTAGTACGGTTTACTAGAAGTTTATAAACACGAATATAGACCTTTATAAAACCCCCTACCCTTCTGCAAACCACTACAGACCCATTAATTAATTTTACGGACCGTTATAAGACCTTATAGAAACCCCCTACCCTTCTATAAACCATTATGGACATTAACTGCCTTTACGGACCACTACAAGACCTCTTCCACCCACTATATACTATACTACACTATACAGTATAGCAGACCTAAGGAAGCAAGTCAATAAAGGCCAGGAAAAGTGGAGGTAGGGAGCCGACCTCACGTCTATACCTAACATTAACAACTACATTAAATTCAAAGTTCTTAAATATAAATATTTTAAGCTTATAAACGTTAACCTATAGGAGCAATACTAGGAAGACTTCGCGGACTTTATAGAAGCTATCTTTAAAGTATACAACCCTACTACTATCCATAGCCTATAGACCCTCTTATATAACTAAGGTGTATGGGTTAAAAGAAATAAATAAGTTACTGTTGCATAGTCCTTGTACAACACAATATATAAAAAGGACCAAACGGAATGGACTAAAGAGGAAATTCTAGACTAGTTCTAAGAAACTAAGGAACTCTTTGCTTCTTCCAAACTTAATATAATTACTGGCCTTATACCTGACCCACTTAACCAAACTCATCCTACAAACCTAAGCAGTTTTAGAATTAATTTTACGGGCTAAAGTATACCTAGTACCCAAGTTACGGACCGCAATACCCACGTAACCCAAATTACGGACCGCAATACCCCCCCAAACCAAAATACGGACCAAATTACCCCCGTTATCCAAGTTATAGATCCGCAAGCCATATATCCGCAAGCCACAGATCTGTAAGTTACAGATCCGCAACCCACCCAAGTGAAGACCTATGGCAAGGAGCTAGCTAACCTGGCTAAGCTCTATACCGACAAATCCAAGTACAGCGGTGAAAACGACAACTTTAACTTTAAACTAACTATCTTTACGGACCTCTGCCAGAAGGCTGATATTCCTAAATAGGAATTTAGCCAAGCCTACTCTACCATACTACATGGCCTAGCCCTTAACCACTACTATATTAACCTCAAGAGCAACCCCCTTGGTGTTCCCTTTAATAAGCTATGCAAAGCTATACACAACTACTTTAAAAGACCAGAATATAAGCGTAATATTCTTACCCAATGGAATACAACTAAGCTACGGACCGTAATTAATAAGAACACTAAAAAATCAACTATAGAGTGCCTGCAAATTCTTATCAAAAACCTCTAGCACCTATAGCATGGCCTTAACGCCAAGCTTTAAACAAACGACTTCCTGTATAACAAACTTATTACAGCTTGCCAGGAAGTAGAGCCCTATAAGTACACCTATTATAAGCCTACAGACACCTTAGCTAGCCTTATTAATAACCTATACTCCTCTATTATAATGTACAAAGTCTTAAACCTACCAGGCAGCACTTAAGCCTTTGTTACGGATATTTAATATCCATAAACAGACTTAGACATCTACTTTACGGACCGCCGCTACCGCTAGCAGCACCCGTACCGACTAAGTCCTACCTATAACCCCTACAGCAACCCCTGTATAAAAACATACCCCCGCAGACAAACCAGCCAGAAGTGCTTCGTGTGCGGTAAGAAAGGATATTAGTCTACAAAGTATACCTAGGAAGAACGTGACAAGTCTAGGAAGAGACTTAATAGCCATATTAACCAGTTCATTTTGGAATATAAAGGAGAGGAAGCAGAAGAGCCCCCTAATAAGTCAATAGAAGCCCTTATAATTGACTTTAACTTAGACGCTTAGGAATAAGAGACCTTAGAGACATTCCTAACCACTTTTAGACCTTTTACAGACAGCCAAGCCTTTAATATTATAACCGTATTAGCCGACCGCTCCTTTACACACTCAATTGCACCTAAAAACTGGCCCGCAAGCACACCCGTTAGACCCATTATAGATATTATAGACCGCGAACAGGACCTATTTGCATATATTACCACAAAACGCTATACCCCCAAGGAATTCTACGGTGTTATAATCAACACAGGTGCCTCCAAGAAGTCTACCGTAGGCTACGGATAATACCTTGCATATAAGACCACCACAGATAATAATACGGACATCGATATTATATGCACTGGGGCCATAAACGTCTAATTCGGCATTAGCTTAACCGCATTAATTAAATTAGTTAAAGTTAAGACCCCAATTAGCCCAGTTAACTTCCATATAGTAAAAGCGGATACCCCTTTCCTACTCTGCCTTACGGACATAGATAAGTTACAGGTCTACTATAACAATATTACAGACACCTTAATTAGCCCCACAACTGCCCTAGGAAGCAAGCATGTTACCCTACCAATTGTACAACAATTTGGACACCTATTTCTTATATAGGGAGAGACCCTACGGACCTACATTCAGGAATCTTTTGACTATAACCTATGCTACCTTACCAGTACCGAAATCCACTGCCTATACCGCCGTTTCGGCCACCCGTCAGCCGAAAAGCTATATAGAGTCCTTGAACGCTCTGGACACAACAACATTGATAAGAAGGCAATCAACCACCTAACTAAATACTGCTCCTTTTGCCAGAAATACGGACATTCCCTAGGCTAATTTAAGTTCACCCTTCGCGAGGACCTTAACTTCAACCACTTAGTGTACATAGACATTATATACATTAATGGCAGCCCAGTATTACATATAATTAACAAGGCAACCCGCTATTAAGCCACCCATTGGTTGCAAAATATATTTATAAAACACACTTGGGACATTTTATGGACCTGCTAGATTGACATATACATTAGACCCCCTAAGTATATTACCCACGACGCCAGTAGGAACTTTATTAGCAAAGAATTCCAACAGTACGCTACGGCTATGGCTATTTCAATAAAAGCCGTTCCAGTTAAGGCGCACTAGTCTATTAGGCTTATTAAGCAAGCTTACCCAGCTCTATAGAGAGCTTATTAGATTATTACGGACAAGTATAAGGACATCTAAAAGGAACTAGCTTTACAGATGGCCGTAAAAGCCATTAACAACACCACTGGCCCTAACGGACTAGTACCCACCCTCTTAGTTTATAGAGCCTACCTAAGGATAAGCAATCTAGGCCCTCCTGCCCTGTCTATTATAGAATGAGCAGCTGCAATACGGAAGGTAATAACCAAAATAGTTAAATTACGGGCCAAATAAACTGTTAATAACGCCCTATACTACTGTAACGGACCTAATACAACCTTAGTACATGACCTCCCACTTAACTCTAAAGTCCTTGTATGGTGTGAAAGCGGCAGCTGGAATGGACCTTATTATCTACTGGCCGTAGAAAATAAGACGTGCTGCGTATAGCTCTCTAGTGGGCCAACCAGCTTTAGAAGCACATCCGTAAAACCCTACTTTTGGCCCGAAAACACCCATAACGTCAAGCCAGATAAACTAGAAGCAACTGTTAAACCAGATAAACCAGAAGCGACTGCCAAATTAGATAAACTGGAAGCACCCTTGCCTACCCTAGAAGTCCCCTAGAAACCCACTAAACCTACTAAACCTACCATAAAGCGTAGTTAAGGACGCCCCTAAAAGCACCCTATAACTAAGAACCCTGTAACAAAGAATTACCTAACCTCCGCAGGAATAACTACAAGGCAATCTCCGCCTGCGGATATATTAGTTCTAGTACAGGAAACCCCGTTTACGGACTCACAACATAAAGAGATTAACGGACTACTTAAGAAGGGTGTCTTTGCGGTTATAACGGAGAGAGACGTTCTATAAGGTGTCTGTATATTCAACTTACGCTTTATTAATAAGATTAAGCACCCTAGTACTGATAAAGCCTTTAAGAAATTAAGGCTTATTATATAAGCTTATAACGACTAGGGAAAGGACCTAGTCCTTACATAATTGCCTATAATTTAATGGGTCAGTTAACGGATTATACTCGCACTTATACCTGGACTATAGTAAACCAAATCCGTAGCCCTTTACTTACGGGACATCTTATAAGCCTATATGCAGTCTAATACCTACCTAAGTAGGGACATCTTTATATGGCTACCCCTTGAGCTTAACCTATAACTAGAAATAATTTTATGGGTTGTAAAACCTCTTTACAAAGTACCGGAAGCTAGAAACCATTGGTTTAAGACGTACTACTAGCATCACGTTAGTAAGCTTAAAATGGAATAGTTGACCTATGACCCCTGCCTCCTATACAGCCCATTGAACGGCCTTGGTATTGTTGGACTCTAAATAGACAATATCCTATTCCTAGCAGACCAGACCTTTGTAGACGCTAAAGAAACTAAACTATAAAAGGCCAAGTTCTTGGTAAAGCTATAAGAGTAGTTAACTGAGCAGAATCTAATTAAGTTTAATAGAGGCCTAATTATATAAAAGGGTAACCTAATTAAGCTGACTTAGGAACACCAAGCTTAAAACCTAAAGCCCGTTATAGTAAAGCCTACAGACCTTACTAGCTCCCGTGGAGAGACCTATAAGACTGTAAATATAAAGGACTAATATGTTGCACAGCGTGCAAGAGGCGCCTATATTGCCACAGTCTGTCAGCCCAAATCTGCCTATAATTTGTCCTTTGCGGCCCAGGTAGTAGATCTGCAAAAAAAAAATATTAAGTAGCTTAATAAGCGCATTTAGTGGCAAATTAATAATATAGTAAGGGGACTTACTTTTATACCACTGGACCTAAGTTCCCTTAGCTTACTAGCATTTATAAATGCCTCCTTTGCTAATAACAGGGACCTATTATTACAAATTGGCTTTATAATTATACTTACAAACCATAATTAGGACGTAAACATCCTATATTAGTCCTTAATTAAATGCAAATAGGTAACCCGTAGTGTACTAGCTTCTAAACTATATGCACTAGCTTATGGCTTTGATATAGCAGCCGCAATTAAATTAACGGTCCAGAAGATTCTATAACTAAAGTAGTTACCCCTGGTTTTATGCACTGATTTAAAGTCCCTCTACAACTGCCTAGTTAAACTAGGTACAATATAAAAGAAGAGGCTTATAGTTGACCTAATGTGCTTATATTAGGCCTACAAACAACGTGAAATTATGGAGGTTAAATGGATCAGCAGCGGAGATAACCCAGCGGACGCCATAACTAAGGCAAAGCCATATTAAGCTCTAAAAACCCTAATTAACACAAATAAGCTCAATCTAAAGGTTATAGAATGGGTGGAATGTGACTAATAGAGTACTTATGGTTCATTTGCGGCCCGTCGGAAGGCTATACGGTTCCTTTACGGCCCGTTAGAAGGCTGTATAGTTTACTTTACGGACCTTAAGCAGGACTTACGGCCAGCTCAAAGTACCGTCTGGAAGGCAGCCTAGAAGGCACCTTGGAAGGGATTTCCTATATATTTCTTTTATATTTTACGGTTCTATTAAAACAATTATGGAGGTTGTATATAGGTGGTTTTATTTTTCAAGTACCGCCAGTGTATAATTACAGCACCTGTTGTACTAAACGCGTGCTTATGCGTACAGTACACCAACTACGCGTTTACGCGTTCGGTGTACTAACCACCCGCTTACACGTCTAGTGCACCCCTAAAGCACTGACTAATTAGGGGGAGGTCGCATCAGTATATAGACTATATAGTCTGCTTCAATACAAGAGACAGTTACCACCATCCCAAAGAGCATACAATACTATACGTATTTCGTGCCCCGGGATACAACTCTGTCAGAAATTAGCGATGAGGTGCTGACTAAGCTCTGGACACATTGCGAGGTCAAGCTCTGCATGCAATCTATATAGACATTAACCGCATCTACTGCATCACGAATCAATCAATATTCATCGTCTGCGTCATCTCTATCATCAAATAGACCCTCAAGACACCTCCGCTGTGACCTTATGACCTTGTAATTCCAACAGGTTATGAGCCCGGGTAGCGACACCTCTCCTGACTCGAAAATCGACCCCGAAAATAACCTTCTCTACCTTAACCTCAACGACACCTACATACGATCACAAGGCCGGTAAAATCGTCATTTTTAATAGAGACAACTTTACAGACTGGGAGCGCACCTACAAGGCAGCCCTGATCATGTTAGAGGGCTGGGATTTTATTACTAGTGCAAAGGACCCAAATCGAGTTAATTTAGCTAACGGAAGAAGAAGACGAGGGGAAGTAAACAAGATTATCTACAATTCGATAGGAGACAACCATCAGGAAGAGATACGTGCGATAATAAAGGCGTACGATATTTAAGGAATGTGGGAAGGAATAAAGAAGTTTAATAAGGCTAATAATGAGGTCTATATCTCTAGACTCCGCAGAGAGTTCTATAGCACTATATTTAACCCTACAAAGATGCGAATTGTTAAGTTCCTCCAAATACTTAATTAATTTAAGATTAATCTAGCCTTAACGCCTTAAGCACTTACTAACGACGATATTAAAGAGCAGCTTCTCTTGGCCCTCCCAAGTAATATTATGTGGCAGAATGCGAAGACCTGGTGTCTACGAGACAAACAAGACCTTGAGAGCTGCATTACCCTTCTTTAGGAGCAAGAGACTGCTCTCCCTACACAAGTATAAAATGCAGCACTTATACACAAGAGGAAAGACGAACCTAGGGGGAGAAGGGGAAACCGAGGTTGAGGTCAAATAAGGGGCAGAGGCCGTGCTGGTAGATTTAATTATTCCTTATCGCGTCATTGCCATAGCTTATCGTCTTAAGTAAGCAAAGAGCTAAGACGACCAGAAAGAGATAAGTGCAGAGTATACTATTAAAAAGGTCACTACTAGAAAGACTGTCCCCTACTTAAGCAATTCCAATTCAATAATGCCAGGAAGACAGATTAAGGTACTCCTAAGGCAGAGGAAGTAGGGAATGTAGTAATAGCTAAGAAAGAATTTAACAGCAATTTAATCTACCTTAACCCTAACCCTAAATGTGCTATGCTTACAACAACGTCTCTAGCTTGGGCTCTCGACTTAGGAGTAATTAAGCACTTTACTAGTAACCAATCAGACCTAATATACTTGAAGAGATGGAATACGCCACAATAGGTCTGTACTGTGAATAGGACCGTTGTCCCTGCTATAGGCTACAGTTAAGTTTAAATCGGTACCCTAAAGCTAAAAGACGTCTGGCTTATACCTTTGTTTAAGTTAATTAAGCTAATCTCAGTAAGAACTCTTACTTAGGAAGGCTACTCGATTATATTTAACCTAGACGATCAAGCTACTAGCAAGTATAAATCAGGTGCGACGTTTAAGGCCACTACAAGGAACAACCTCTACGTACTATAAAAGCATCAGGAAGCATTTAATGCGACAGTAGAAGCACACGATTTATAACCAAATATTAGTGAAATAGATGCTAAGCTATAGCACTGCTGAACTGGATATACGAATTATAGTAACCTGTTTAAGCTATAGCACTCCTCACTAGGCATAAAGCTTAAGAAGAGAGCAGTACTAGTTAGTAAGAGTATATACAAAGCTTATCTAGCTAGGAAGATGTGAGAAATACTAAGTAAGAAGATAACTAAGCGCGAGAAGATACCTAGTTAAGGGCTACACCTAGATACTATGGGACGAATCGGTATATTAATTAGAGGTTATAACTACTACCTCCTAGCCCTAGACGACGCCATATACTACACTTAGGTTATTCCTCTTAAAACCCTCCGAACTAAAGAGGTACTGCCGCATATTAAAGAGATTATTGTAAGGGTAGAGAGGTTTACTGGCAATAAAGCTATATAGATTTGAGCGGATAATGGAAAGGGGGAGTTTGGCTATAGATTTTAAGACAAACTAATACCCTAGGGTATTAACTTTAAACCTTGTCCGCCATACAAGCACTTGTACAATGGCGCAATTAAGCGCGCGATCTATACAGTCAACTGCAAGACAAGGTCACTTCTATTTTAAGAAAATATACCAGTTAAACTCTGGTGCTATGCAGTTAAGCATGCTGTCTAGATTAAGAATCAAGTACCTACCTTAGCACTTCCATTTAATAACGAGCATAGTGGTGCTATTATACCCTATAAGGTATACACCTAATAAGTTCCTAACTTAAAGAATCTAGTTATTTTTAGGTGTTACGCCAATCCAATTAATACGCTTAAGAAATACCCTAGGAAGTATAATTTAAGAATGAAACCTAACTACGTTTTCATAGGGTTAAAAGGGAGTAGTTAATTTAAGATAATAAACCTGCATACCCAAGCAATTAAGCTATTTGGAGATGCTAAAGTGAACGAGTATAGGTTCCCTTATAGAGCACCTTAGGTGTAAGCTACAAGACATAGTAACTAAGTGGGCCGCTTAGATTAAGTGGGAAGCCCAGGTTAAGATTAAGCGGGATGCTTAAATTACGCTATAAGCTAAGCCGCGAACTAACCTATACCTCCCCCTACTACCTTAAATACGCCGATAGAGACTCTAGTTGCGAGAACTATAAGTAGGCTAGATAGTAACCAAGTGGGCCGCTCCGAATAAGTGGGAAGCCTAGGTTAAGACTAAGTGGGTTACTCTAATTAAGTAGGAAGCCCAGGTTAAGATTAAGTGGGACGCTTAAATTAAGGTAATGCTAAGGGTGGGATACCTGTATAAAGTATATCAATACATATTCCTTATACGTAGAGAATAAGGTCTGGAAGGTTACCAAATATAAGGGTTTTCAACAATACGGTGGTTTAGTTAGTAATAGCTATAAAAGCTATTTACCTAAAAGCTAAGAACACTACCTCTATAGGAGCACCTATAGCACCTTTTGACGCTATTAAGTTAAATTAGGCCTTAAGGGAGGACGCTCCTGGCTGGATAAAAGCTATCTTTAAAGAATTCCTCTTACTTAAGAGGATGCATACCTATACTATTATAAGGGGGAGAGTACTAGAAGGAAGGTTGTTACTCCTAAGTAAGCTAGTTCTAAAGCACAAGTATAATGCTAAGGGAGAAGTAATTTGCAAGAAGGCAAGACTATGCATTTAGGGAGACAAGCAGACCCCCAACATCGATTATTTTAAGACATTTGCGTCTGTTGTATAATACAACACCTTCAGGTTCCTGATAGCAAAGGTAGCAGCTAAGGACCTTAAGCTTGACTATATCGACGTTAAAACTGCATTCTTAAACCCGCCGTTGCAAGAATAGATTTATATGTAGATTTCTAACCTATTAAGAGACTTTGAACCTAAGCTTAAGGGCGTAAAAGACATCTACTTAAAGCTAAATAAGTCACTTTACGGCCTAAAGCAGGCACTAAGAGAATGGTTTTAGATGGTTAAGAAGTTCTTTAAGAGTATAGGTTTAAAAGCAGCTGATGCTAACCCCAATCTCTTTATAGGAAATGAAGTATATATCTTGCTATTTGTTGACGATATGCTAATTGCAGGAAAGCGCCGATACCTTAATATTACAAAGACAAGAATTTTAAGAGAATGGAGATGCAAAGACTTAGGTCCTATAGAAGTATTTATAGGCTTCCAAATTAAGCGAGATTATATAAACCGAACCCTTAAGCTACATTAGATGATGTATACTAAGAAGCTACTTAAATAGCTGAAAATGGATAACTGTAATCTAGCCAAGCTACTAATACCAGCAGGTACTGTCCTAAAGCCCAATATTAAAAGCCTCCTTAAGTACGACAATGTGACAGTGTACTGGTAGATCATTGGCTCTATAATCTACCTCTTAAACTATATACGTCCTGATACCAGCTACGCTGTCGGTTAGTTAGCTAGGTTTATAGCAGCACCAGGAGAATCGCATTACCGCTTAAGTAAGCAGCTACTATAATATCTAAACAGCACTCTTAAAGCAGGAATTACCTACTTAAGTCGAGCAGTCTACCTTCCTTTATGCAAGCTTATGTTACCTACTAGTTATAATATCTTTACCAATGCTACGTGGGGAACAGAACACGATCGGATATCATTCCAAGGCATAGCAGTTATACGCTATAGGGGAGCAGTAATCTGGATAGCTTAAAGGCAGAAGTCAACGGCATTGAGCTTAATAGAAGTAGAGATCATGGCGGCATTAGAAGGAGCAAGGTTAGTAGTATAGCTTAAGAAGCTAACGAGAGATCTAGAAGAGAGAGATAACAACAACCCTTTTATCCCTACGCTCTACTGTAACAATAAGGGTACGGTTAACCTTTCATACAACATAAAACACCACTAGAAAGCCAAGCATATCAAGACTTGATACCTCTTTGTACGAAACGACATGGTTTAGCAAGGTCGACTTGAAGTGGTATATATACCAGGCAAAGATCAGCCGGGAGATATGCTTATAAAATAGCTACCAATTAACTAATTTACGAAGCACTGTGCAACGCTAGGAATCAGTAACTGACGGAGACGGTAACGGATGGAGACGGGGCAAGTTACGGAGGTTTTTCGCCTACTATAGGTTTTCCCTCTGTACGTAGGCCAAATGGCACTTGTAAGGTATTTGGGAATAGCTTTATAATTGCCTATTTGGGACAGACGAGGAGAGCGTCGTCAGCATAGGGGAGTGTTAGAAATTAGCGATGAGGTGCTGACTAAGCTCTAGATACATTGCGAGGTCAAGCTCTGCATGCAATCTATATAGACATTAACCGCATCTACTGCATCACGAATCAATCAATATTCATCGTCTGCGTTATCTCTATCATCAAATAGACCCTTAAGACACCTCCGCTGTGACCTTATGACCTTGTAATTCCAACAGACTCACTTATGCTATTAAGTTAGTACGAACAAGAAGGTTTGGAAGGAACTACTAATGGATTATAGTGTATTTATATAATAGGGTAGATTTGGGTAGATTTAGATTAAGTTTGGGGTTGATTTTGATTTTCCTAGGAGGCCCGTACACTGTCTTGGGTAGGTGGCTGTCTCGTCTAGGTGGCTAAGACGTTAACTCTTAACTACATTTTATTTAAAGACAGATTGTCGGGAATAAGGTAAGCGGTTGTTATATGTCGCCGCGGCACTAGCGTGGCGAGGAGTCTTAAGCTCCTCGCCCTTCCTTATTCTAATGGATTATAAGCCTTTTTAACAATTATTATACTATCTACGAACCGTAGCTACGTGATATTACCTTATGATACCAACACTGATTAGTGGTTAACTTCACTATTATACTATAGAACAGCTAGGTATTCCACCAAGAAGAGACAAGCTACTGTACTAGTGCTACTCGTGCTAGAGGAAGCTGTCTTTTAAGGTTAGAACTGGTCCTAAATCTTAAATAGAACTCTTCCATAAATCTAAGGATTTAAAGGCTAGAACTGGTCCTAAGCCTTTCCTAGATTATAGATTCTTGCGTCTATTACGCAGAATAATACGCTTTACAAGTCTTCGCGATTTAAGGCTAGAACTAGTCCTAAGCCCTATAATCGCAAATATATGTTATAAACGCGTACTAAATAACAAACGCGTACTAAATGATAATCTCTACCCCAATAATACTTCCCTCCCCCCGAAAACATGGCTACGCCTACCTTAAATAACTGGGAAGACTCCTTACCACTAGGGGTAGCTTTATACGCAAAACTTATTAATAAAGATTAGGACGAATTTACTATTAATATAATAACTTATACTATAAAACAAGTTAACGGCTTTCTCCTATACCGTATTATATTCTACTAAAGTAGACACTACGCTGATCTATAGCTGTGGGAATATTTTAGGGAGGATTTTGTAAGATGGACCGCCAACACCTAGGCACTTGGCAATGTTAATATTATTTAGAATTTTTAAGACTTCCTCTGTAGGAATAGGGTATATGTTGCTGAAAATAGTAACCTAATTACCAGTAATATCTAGGCCATTATTATTGGTATAGAAGAACCAGTATGGACGGAAGCTAAGATTATACGTTAACTACGGAAACCTAGAACTAACCCGTATTCTTTAAAGGGCAACTTTAATTTGGAACGAAACCCCCAGAACGCTACTATCCTACTTAGAGGTACTTTTCCTCTACCTCTACCACCTCTAGCTCCTCTACCCTAGCCAACTAGTAAGCCTCTACTACAAGAAGTTACGAATCTAATAAAGGTATATTTAGATAAGGAGAAGAAGTTTAGAGGAAAACTATATAATATGCTTAGAATAAAACTATAGGTCTTTTATAACTGCTGCAGTAAGGTCGGAATCTAATGCCACTAGTTTTATTATACTTTCTTAGTTATATTAAAGGGACAGGCGGCAATATTTTATTATAACCATATTGCGGGTAAAAACTATAGCTTTAATATAATGCCCTAGCTTACTAGAGCCTATTTTAAGACTAACAAAAATCGCCAGCTTTATATATCCGAATAGCAGAAGACTATGTTTTAAAGAGTTATTGCTTCTAACTTAATAAAAACTCGTTTAGAGTGCCTTTAACTACTCTTTAATAAACTCTAGAAAATCCAATGTGGCCTTACCGAAACTTACCAAAATAAGAATAGCCTAAGGGACTAGGTTATCTTAGCCTGCCATAGCGTTCCTAAGTGCAATTTGGCGCTATATAAACCTATAGATATGTTTAAAGGAGTATATACCAAGCTACGCTCCGCTATAGGTACTACGATGCGAATATAAGAATCTTAATAGTTCTATATCAAAAACCCTACCTAACTAAGTATTCCCGACTAACATAATTATAACTGGACTAACCGAATATATGGTGGCCGTGGTAGGGAATATAGCAAAGGGTACAATTAACGTTAACCATAAGGTAATTATAGAGGTTATTATAAAGGTTTATTTTAAAGTAATTGCTAGAAGAAGTGCTATGTATATAAAAAGCCAAATTGCTAGTTAACTAGACACTCCCTTAATAAGTAAAAGGAGGTATATAATAAGTTCTGTTAGAGTGCAAGAAACGTTAAAAATTATAAGGTTACTATAGCCTACTTCTAAAGCTTCCTAGTTTAATATAAAGGTGTAGAAGATCTTAAGGGTAAGGTTAATAAGACTAAACAGCTCCTTATAGATATAGAAATTAAGGACTACTTACCTAACTAATACTTTACTAAGTATGGTGAGGTAAATGGGATATAAACCGTTGCTATTCTTAATAACTAATCTACGCTCCACTCTATCACGAAGTTAGATATCTTTAATAAGCCAAGGGAGAGTTCTATATTCTCCTTTAATAACAAATACTCGGCGAACGTCTTCTATAGTATTATACCAGATACTAGAGCCATAGGAGTATCTATAGCAGGAGAACCTTAAGTTTAAGCCCTTTAGCAGCTTAATAACCCTATTTAGATTAACTATTTAACGGCAGGCTAATACACAATTCGTTTTAGTAAGGGTACTATAATCTCTTTTAGTATAATTAGGGTTTAAACCCCCTTAGGGTATATTACTTTTTATATTGTTTCCATAAACACCCCATTTCTATTTTATATTAGAGATATGGACAAATTAGGCGTTAAGCTTAATAACCTTAAGAATATACTTATTTAAGGAGATAATTAGGTGCCTGTTATACGCAAGTAGGGCTACCCCTAGTTACTCCTTTATTAACTAGAAAAGAGTGTTGCTTAAAGCCACTTAACTAAGTTAGAGTTACGCCAACTATACCGTTATTTTGGCCACCTATCCGTTTATTAATTACTTAGGGTTCTTTAGCAAGTAGGCTATAAAGTTAAGGTTAAGGCAATTAA
>Ga0307507_10001519_pt1 | contig 51825 bp, 20 predicted proteins | sample 7_EM_MG_FD_207223 | JGI IMG/M metagenome (GOLD analysis project Ga0307507, IMG submission 207223) | Populus trichocarpa ectomycorrhiza microbial communities from riparian zone in the Pacific Northwest, United States - 7_EM | ecosystem: Host-associated > Plants > Roots > Unclassified | place... | reverse complement strand
TTAAATTATTAAAATTTATTATTAAGTGGTTGTTAAGATATTAAAGTGTGATTTTTCCATTTTTTGGTGTGTTTTTGAAGTGATCAGCTCACCCGTTTGACCAGCTCACCCGTGAAATACGTTATATTATATAATAATAATAATTTATTGCTTAACGTCCAATTTGGATCCCTATTGGCCCATGCGGACTACTCCTTATATATATGTGGGGAGAAAACTCTGTATAAGAAAACCCCGTAATCTATCTCCCCGCCTTTTAGGACTTGCCTATATATTGCTTATAAGGCGCCTATAAGTTACCTATAGTGCTCTACTACCTTACTTTTTAACCTTCTTAGGAACCACTGCTGCCGTAATAAGACTATAGACGCGCTAGTATTGCAAACTTAACTCTACTACTATAAAGTTATTAGGGGGCGCCTAAAGCTCGCCCCTTTACCTTCTATTACTATTTCCTTTGCAACCCGGAACTAGTCTAGTATATTTTAGCTAATAAGCCACTAGGTAACTGCCTTAAGACCTTTTTATATTAAGAGTAGTGTATTATAGTTCTCTATGCCAGCTACTAAGAGCATTACTTCTTAGTTGGTGTATAAGGGGTACAATAGTATTACGTGTTTTGGTGTCTGTTTTGGCTAGCTATATTTATATCTTAGGCTACCTACTAGGACACCTGCCTAGTAAAGCTAATCTTTTAGTCCTATTATTCCTGTTCTTAGGAGTGTTGCTATTATATTTTCTGCCTTTATTAGGCCTTCTTAGAGCCTTTAGGTATCTACCCCCTATAGTATTAACTATACTACAGCCTGGGTTCCTCTTGCCTAAGATAGCCTTTATATATTTAACTCCTATATACCTCTCTAGTATTAGTCTAACCAGTACTATATTACAGTAGATGGTTTCCCCATACTTTTTTATACTCTACTTTAGCTCCTTTATTTCTTTTACTGTTATCTTTACTAGTTTCTTATACGTCTCCCTTCCTCCTCTATATAGGCCTAGGCCCTAATACAGCACCATTCTTCTTCTACTTTTTCTACCTGTTTTATTAATATGTCTTTCCTACTTTGGGGTTATTAGTTAGCTCTCCTATAGGGCACCCTAGGGTCCCTCTATAGTTTGTTTAGGCGTGACTTAATATACTTTATAATACTAGAGTTACACTCCTTTTATACCCTTTATATTGCAGCGGCTTCAATATATAATTATAAGGGGGGGATATTAGCTTCCTTCTTAAGTAGTACTATAGCCGTTCGCTTATACCCGTCTATTATACTCTAAAGGTAGGCTATTTAGACCTTTTAGAGTGGTTTAAGGAGTAATTTAGGGGGGCCTTTTTTAGTTTCTCCTATAGCCTAAATACTAGATCTATATATTATAGTTAGTTAGACAACTGCTGTATATAATAGGTGTAACCTCTAAAAGCATGGACCCTATATAGAATTAACAATTCTGGATATTATAATATACTGTGCTTGGCCCTTATGGGCCGCTTATAACGCATATACACTCTACTAGAGTTTATTATCTACCTATACTCCTAATACCCTTAGGCCTTAAACTGGTTAGCCCCCAAAGCCTTAGATATAGATTATATGCTAGAGATCTGCAGGTTGGTTATATTTTCTTATAAAGTAGATTAGCTAGTATTTCTTAAGTAAGAATTGGACTCTATATCTTCTTGCCTATTTAATATAGGTATTATAGGCTTTCTTTAGTGTTCTGCAGTTCTCTATAGCTGTTGGCCTATATATAATTAGGTTTATATCATTAACAAAGCCTATCCCCTAGGTCGCCCCTTCCTTAAAGGACTTAAGTAGGTTGCTTATAAAGAAAAGGAAAAGTATAGGTAAGAGGGGTAATCCTTATAGTATTCCTATTGCAACTATAATAGGGGGGCTCTAGTATCTACTAAAGACTAGTAATGTTTCTTTCTAGCCTATAAACCCTTAAACAAACTATATAATTTATTCTAGGAAGCCCTTTGCCCTAAGGATATATAGGAGGCGCTTATAGGGTATATTATTATAGACACTACTAATATCTAGGCTAAGTATTGATACTATAAAGTCCCTCTATATTGCCCATGCAGACTTAATAGTAGTGGCGAGTAATATAAGTGCTAATAGTATTAAGCAGTTCTTTCTTGCCCCTATTTAACTTTATAGTAGTAAGGCGTATTCCTTAGCCGTGTTTGCTATATAGTCCACTATTACCCTTTTTAAGATCTTGCTAAGGGTATTTTCTAGGGCAATAGAGCAGTAGCTTCCTAGGATTAAGTAGTCTGCTTTACCTTCTTTTTATAGAACCACTGTTGTTATAGATCTTCTAAGTCGTGGGTAGTAGCCTATAGTAAAGCATACTCTAGCTACATCTATAAGCTAGGGTGCTATAAGTAGTCCATAGGTCTTTAAGGCCTTATTTAGTATTCTATCTAGTCCTAGTACTATATTATTTAAAAGGCGGCTAATAGTTCTAGCTATTTCCTCTATTATTATGTCGCTGTTAACCCATAGGCAAGTTACCGGTGTTTTACCTATAATATTACTAAGGTCTACTGGAGCTAGTTAGGGGAAGAACCTTTCTATAAGGATCTTTGCCTTTTTATTATTATTATTAATAGCCTATGACTCCCTTACTCTTTATAGGGGTAATAGGTGTAGGTCTTCTACTAGACGCCCTACCTTTTTCTTTACCTATTTTGCTATAGCCTAAAGGCCCTTATTATAGGGGAGGCTTGGGTTAAAAGTATACTTGTTTATAAACCGTCTTTAGTTATTCCTTACTTCTTTTTTTAGGGTATTCTTTAACTGGTTTCTTGTGTCTTTATATTATCTTTTATCTTTAGGGTTATAGCTACTTATATATTTCCTTCTTGCTTATTATTGGCTAGTAATAAGAACCGCGTATTATATGGACTATGCGTATTGCGTATAGGGGCCCGGTTTTAAGATTAGGCAGTGCTCTTTTAGCCTATTTTCAATTACTACCTAGATCCTTTCTAGTCTTTAGTTAATTTCCTTAAGGGTAGCTAATAAGCCTTGCTTGTTTAATATTAGGTAAATTTCTTCTAGGTCTTAAAGTTGTTATTTAACTATATTAAGGAAGCTGTCTATCTTAAGCTTCCTTATTGCGTATCTTTTACTATTTAGTTGCGCCTTAATATCTAGGTCTAGCTATATCTAGATAGGGATATAGTTTAAGGTAAGTGCCTATTCTTCTTTAGGATTGCACCTTTTAAGTCTCTGGTATAGGCCTTTATCCATAAATATAAGGTTAATTGTACTTTTGGCAGTGCCTTATTGCTAATTGCTCCTAGGGGGTAGCTAGTTTAAGGCCCTAGATATCTATAGCTCTTAGTAGGCACTCTACCTATTATTTAGCAGCAATATAGATACCCCCCTACTACGGGTAGTAGAGGTTTATATCTCCCAATAGGATAGACTCTATACCTTTAGTTTTTAGTAAGCTTATTACTAATATAATGTTCTTTATTTATAGGACCCCTTTAACCCTAGGGTTATATATATTAATAATTTATACTAGACCCCTATATATCTGGATTGTTATAACCATAATATCTAGGTTAACTGCCTGCTATAACTATAAGGATAGGCTAATAGCCTTACTAATTATAAAGTATACGTGTATAGCTGCTTTTGGTTTATATAGGAGCTGGAATCCTTAGGGGCAGTATGTTAATTATATATAGGTATTATAATACAGCTCTTATATAGTAAGGATGTGGTGTTTTTTTAGGTTTAGACTGTCTAGTAGGGGCCTTATAAGACGGTGGTTTATATTACTGCAGTTATACTATATAATGGATAGGTGGCGGACCCCTAGTAAGGGTCCTTTATCTTTTCTTTATTTCTTACTTCTTCTATTTCTACTTTCTTTGGGATTTTTAAAACTTTTATCTCTTGTGTTTACGCTTTAGTTGCTACTTATTTTATATAGAGCTTTCTATTTCTATGTCTTATATTTCTACTAGCGCTTCTATATCTAAATCTGTTATTATCTCTAGTTCTTCCCCTAATTTTACTAGTTAGCTATATACCCTTTATAGGTTAGCTGCGAATGTTATATTTACCGCATTAAGTCTAATTCTTAATCATTCTGGTCTTAAGCTTACTATAGCTATCTATAGAGGTCTTCCTATAGGGCATCCTCTCCTTTGTATCCCCTATAACCCTTATATCCCTATTTAGTTTGGTAATATTACGTAGCGTTATTTCTGGCCTATTAAGGCTTGGGATAGCTAGCCTAGCCCCCCTATATTAAAGGTAGGAAACGCTAGGAAGGCACCTGCATCCCTCTAGCTTATTACCTATTATTTCCATTTATATAACCTAGCGTGTAGTTATTCCTGCAGCTGTTAAGCTCTTACCTTCTATCTCCTGTATTTAATGCAGTCTTCTCTCTCCTATGCCTTATATGTGCTTTAGTAGCAGTTTGCGCATTTTATTTAGTCTTAGTTTAAGTAATGTCTTATATTATAGGGGCCTGTATAGTGGCCGCAGCACACCTATACTGCGTATATGGATTAGGTGTGTCCCTATTATGCGCAGCGATAGTATTATTCTAGGTATAGTCTATGGTTATAGAGCCTTATGTTATATATAAGGCCATTTATAATTATTCCTTTTTAAATAAGGAGTTTTTATATTTCTAGTATAAGTGTGCTAATAATAAGGGAGCTATATATTTAACTAGTATTTCCCTAGCAAGTCTCTAGCAACCCTTATATCCTCTTATTGTTTTTATTATTTACTTAGTTTATATTTTCCTATTAAAGCTATTGGATTTGGGTGATTTTAAGTCCTAGTATAAGGCGTTCTATTTGTCTTACTATCTCCTATATAATTGCTGTATTATCTGCCTAGCGTCCCTTTTCTACCCTAAGGCTTATAGGAACCGCTAGGACTTTAACTAGGTAATTCTTATAGAGTACTTTTATGCCAATATATTCTCCTAGCCTATCCCCTGCCCTTATAGCTTATTCCTTTAACTATTAGTCCTTTAGGGTAACTCTAATGTCTCCGCTCCTAAGGTGTTGGACTATAATAGTATTATAGACCTCTTTATGGATTTTTATAAGGACTTTTATTTCTAATTATCCCCTAAGCCCCTCTGCTTTTTCTATATTTAGTTATATTATAATTATATACCTAGTTATTGTCTTAAGGGGGGTAGGTTCCCTATACTATAAAAGCGCAGCTATAGTGGCCTAGGTATAGTTCGCTGGTAGAGGGGGTTTTTATTTATTTTTAATTTTGTTTAGCCGTTAGAGGATTTAATTAAGGGTTTACTAGAGGGGCGCCTAAGATATACTAGACTGGCGGAGCCATTCTGCTAGCTATATTAGTTTATTATGGCTAATAGTTACTCCCCCGCAATTTTAGATACTAGACACGTCTAATAGGCTTTATATTTTGTTAGATGCCTTCTTAATAGAGGTATTTCTGCTTTATAGTGTGGTATTCGCCTATCTTTGTTATAGAGGGCTATTGCTAGGCGTAGTTCTGGCGGTTACGCGCAAGCGTAAACTACTATTGTTTAACGTATGCCTTCTCTGCAATGCATGTATCTTAGGGGGATTCTCTAGGTGTTTTTTAGGGATCTTTTGGTTAGTTTTGGTCTTTTAGGCCAGGTGTAGCAAGAGCTCCTTAAGCTTAATCTAAGTATCTTTCTAGTAAATATAATATAGAAAGCTTATAACAGTAAGAAAATAGTTGTTATATTATATTAAGGAGTGGACTTCGGTATTAGGCGTAGTATATTATTATACCGTTTATTAGTAACGTTTATATAGGCGTTAAGGGCTCCTAGTAAGTCTATACCTATTAGGGAGGTTTTTAGTTTAGGGCTTAGGGACTTAATAAGGCTATTAACTAGTGCGGAGTTATTCCAGCCTATTTCCTTTATGTAATAGTTAAACTTAGAGAAGTATACTAAAAAGCTTTTTATTCCTTAGGTTATGTAGTTTATCTTTTTCTAAGCGGTAGCTTAGCAGTTTAGGTTACTATATATAGCTTTAAGTAGTACAACTAGACTTTATACTAAGTTTGGTTTAAAGGGTTTAATAAGGTTAGCTATATCTCCTCCTAGTTAACTTAGGGCGTAGTAGAGTTAGTTAGCTTTAGTTAGGTAACAGTTAGCATTACTAGTTAGTTTATTTTTAAGCTAGCTTAAAAATAATTAGAGCTTTTATTATTTACTAGTGAATATTAAAGGGTCTAGTAGTTGTTTAGATTATTATAGTGCGGTAGTTAGATTAGGGTGAATAGTTACTATAGGTTTAGGACTCTCATCCCACGTATTTGTCTCTAAAGAAGGCGTTTAGTCTTAGGGCCCTATTATAGGCATTTTAAGGATGCGGACTTCTTCTTAGAGGTCCCTAATTATTTATAGGTATTATATTTCTTATTTAGCTTATTATTAAGTTAAAGTGGCTTAGTTCTATATAAGGGCGTCTATAAAGAACTTCTATATCTCTGCTAATTATTTTTAAAGAGCGGATATAATGCCGGCAGCTATTATAGGGGCTTTAGGGTTATTTTATATTTTAGAGGATGGTATATAAGGTTAATGCAATATAGTGTTACAGAGTAAGCATAAGCGGTAATTGTGACGGTGCTGGAGCGCGTTACCTGCCATATTCAACCAATCAGGATTTTCCATGCCCGGTATGCAAAATCGCTATTGGCCCGCTTACCACTAGCGCCTTGGCGGCCCTTGTGACATGCCTACCTACTGCCCCTAAACGATTCCTCTTCTTCTTCTCCTTAGCTTAGTATTCTTGTATGGTAGCAATCTACAAGCTTTGGTTTAGAAGCATTTATATAAGCCTGTTATATTATACTAAGCTCTCCATACACTGCCTGGGAAGGCCTTAATAATATCCCACCCTAAAAGAAGACCTTCGTCTGCAACGACGCGTCAACGCGTTATACTCAGATATTAAAAAACTCACACTACCACGCCTAAGAAGGCCCTAATAATATCCCACTTTATAGGCCAGACTGTACTTAACCTATACCCCTAAAAGAACCCTGGAATTGAAACCGAATTATACAATTCTGATGAACTTTAGGAAGCTAATGATGGCACCTAAAGCAAGCTTATTTAAAAGACCTACCTCTACCCAAGAGGAATATAAGATCTAGTTAGGATTAGAAATCGAAAATAATAATAATGTTATAGGTGTACACAAGCAGATTCATGCCCTTGCTGCTAATTAAAAGGTTAATTGTCTTTAAGCCTAAAGTACACAAGAGACTCTAAAGGAGATCCTAAAAAGCCTTACTGCCTTATAAAACAGCCCAGCCTCCCCTTTATGAAGCCTTAGTTAACCTATTCGCTCAACTAAATACGATATACTAGAGAGTATGGATATAATAACAAAGTAATTAAAGTCTGTTAAGCTCCCTAACCCCCCACTATTATTGGACGGCATAGACCCGACCTTTAAGAACTGGAGAATTTAGGTGTGAGGAAAGCTTTGTATTAACCATAATTATTTCCCCTTTAAAGAAGCTAAAATGCTCTACCTTTTTGGTCGAACTATTGGGGACGCCTAGCGACACCTTTAGGCCAAGTTTGAGGACAAGTTACCTGTTCGGTTTACATCTGTTAACGAGATAATACAGCATCTAGCTACTATCTATGTTAATCCAAATAAAGTATAGGATACCTATTACAACTATAATTGCCTAATGATGAAATTAAACTAATCCTTTACCGAGTTCTAGACTTAATTCTTATACCTAGTAGGCGAAGGCTAGGTTCCCCCTAAGAACTATTATTTGGACCTATACAACAAGCTAACAGTCCAACTATAAGAGAAGATTACGGTAGCCTTAAATAACCTACCAACCTACCAAAGACTCGCAGCCTAATATTTGTTGCTGGATTCAGAACTAAAATAAATTAATGCTTGTTCTGATTAACCAAAGCGGCCCTATAGCGACTGTAACCTATCCGCTACACTAACGGGAGCTGGCGTTAGAAGACAAACCATAACCGCCCTTATACCAAAAGCGGTTATAACTGCCTACCCACAAACCTTACCTAACCCGCCATGTACTATACCTTCAACTAATGCTTGTTGCAATACCCTAATTAACCCTACCACGGTTACGTGCTTTAATTGTGGAAAGAATAGTTATTTTGCCACGTCCTGCCTAGAGCTAAAGGATATAGGTAATATTAAGGAGATAGAGGAAGAAGAAACGTCTAATAAGTTAGGAAAAGAAGAACCCTAGGGAAAGACTCCCCCCTAGGGTATTCTATTAATCTTAAAGAGATTAATCTAAGTTAGCTAATAGGTGGAAAACACTTTATAGTTCCATGTACAGTATCTAAAAATAGATATGGAGTTAATATAACTGCCCTTATTAACACTGGAGCAAATGGCTTTGCCTTTATAAATACTACTTATGTGAATAATATTGCTAAGTTCTTAAATATAAATGCTACCTAACTAGAGAAGCCTGTTTAAGTAAAAGGCTATAACGGTTAAGCCAATATACCAGTTACCCACGTTTTAAAGCTATATATCGCTATTAATGGACAACGCCAGTTTGGTATCCCCTTCTGCATCCTAGACCTAGGGTCATATGATATAATTCTTGGCCGAAAATAGATGTCCTACTTTAATATTTGGCTAAATGTTTAATAAAGACAGTTTGTCTAGCTAGAGAATAGACTAAAGTTACCCTCCTTTGTTAGGGAAATCCGCACTAACCGTAAGACGTTAGCCGTGAAGGCTGATCCCACCTACTAGTAAGATGTTAGGAACCGCGACCTAGCCTTTACCTAAGAAGATACCCGCCGTGAGGCTGGTAGGAACTCTATACTAACAAGAATACTCCCCTGAAGGACTATAGTTGAGGAGGACTCTACTTACGGAAGTAAAACGGACACTAACGTAAATAACTTCTAAATTGCGGAGATCTGGCTAATGGGGAAGAGGACGTACTAATAGGACATAAAGGATAACCTTTGGAAGATGCAACGAGAGCTAAGAGAAGTAAGGACAACGCTAATACCCTAGAAGCCCCTAAGGCCACGGATAACCCTACTATTATATAATACCCCTATAGTAGATATTACGGCAATTAGTGCTATAGGTTTCTACTTTAATATATATTAGAAGGACAATAAAGTCTTTACTACCAGTTTATATGAAATTGACTAGATCATCGCCGAGAGGGAAAAAGTGCTAGTAGAGGAAACTAATAAGGAACTAGTTAAGCGCCTCCTCCCTAATTACCTCTTAAACTATAGAGACGCGTTCTTAAAAGCAGCTTTAGATATATTGCCCCCCCACTAAACCTATAATTATAAGATTTAGTTAGAGACCAATAACTCCCTAGGCTATAGCCCCCTTTACTAGTAAACTATAGAGGAACTAAAGGCAACAAAGCAGTACCTAATTAACAACCTCTATAAAGGGTTTATTAAGCTAAGCCAAACTCCCTTTGCTTCCTCTGTTTTATTTATAAAGAAACCTAATAAAAGCCTTTATTTCTGTATTGACTATCAAAAGCTAAACGCTATTACTTAGAAGGATCGGTACTTTCTCCCTTTAATTAATAAAACCCTTGTATGTCTAAACTGGGCTAAAATCTTTACCAAGCTTGATATCCGCCAAGCTTTTTACTAAATTAGGATGGACCCTGTATTAGAAGACCTAACAACGTTCTATACCTGTTACAGGTCTTATAAATATAAAGTCCTTCCTTTTGGACTAATAAATGGGCCAGCCACTTATTAACGGTACATAAATAATGTTCTTTTTAACTACCTTAATAAATTCTGTACGGCATACCTGGATGATATTCTTATATACTTGGACAACAAACTTAAGCACTAAGTTTACGTTAAGAAGGTCCTAGAGAGACTATAGAATATAGGCCTACAAGTTAATATTAAAAAATGTAAATTTGGAGTAAAACGCATAAAGTACCTTAGGTTTATTATTAGTATAGAAGGAATTAAAGTTAACCTAGAGAAGGTTAAGGTAATCCGCAACTGGAAACCCCCTTATACTATAAAAGGAATCCAGTCCTTCTTTGGCTTTTGTAATTTCTACTATTAGTTTATCTATAACTATAAAGTTATAGCTAAGCCTCTTATATAACTAACTAAGAACGACACGTCTTTTATCTTTAATGATAACTATATAAAAGCCTTTAAGGAGTTAAAGGACCAACTTGTCTCCTCCCTAATTCTTTATTATTATGACCCAGACCTTAAATTAATGCTGGAAACGGACGCCTCTAATGGGGTAGTAGCGGGAGTCCTTTTATAGCTACACCTAGACGGCAAATAGTACCCTATTACGTTCTTCTTAAAAACAATGGCCCTAGCTAAGTGCAACCACAAAGTGCACAATAAGGAAATGTTAGCTATTATATAATTATTATCCCAGTGGCGCGTAGAGCTTAGAAGCACAGACTCTTAAATTAAGGTTTATACCGATTATAAAGCCCTTAAGTATTTTATAATAATAAAACAACTTACTAGTTAATAGGCCTAGTGGGCCAAAATACTCTCCTAATTCTTCTTTACGATTATATACCGCCCCGGCAGGTAAAATGCTAAGGCTAACGCCCTAACCTAGAGAGAATAGGACGTGGGGCTATAAGATAAGCTAAAGGCTTAGCACTAGACACATGCCCTCCTTTATACCAAATAACTTAACCCGCGTATCCTTAAGGAACTAAGCTCTAAACAGAATAAGGTAGTACCTATAGAAGGAGAGACCCTAGATAAACTAATAGGACTAATTAATCGCATCCTAACCATAAACCGCATAGCCGAATCCCTAAAAGCCCTCCGCGATTAAGCTATGGGGGGTGACCCTAGTTTAGAAATAGAAGACGGACTGCTTCTATACTAAGAACAGCTTATAGTTCTAGATATTAACAACCTATAAACAGAGCTAATCTGTAAAGCCCACTATTAAGTCTCTATGGCGTACCCTAGTTAAGATAAGACCTACTAACTACTATTACCTCGTTACTATTAGCAAGGACTCCTATCTAATATAGAACGATTTATTAGAAATTGTTATGCTTATAAATATATAAATACCCCCAGGGACTAAACTCCTGGATGGCTGCAACCACTACTAGTCCCCAAACACCCTTAGCAACATATTATAATGGACTTTAAATCATTCCTAAAGGACAAACACGGCTATGATGTGGCCTTTATAGTAGTTAATTAACTAAGTAAGCAAGCCGTTTCCCTCCCTTGCTTTAAGACTATAACCGTAAAGGATATAGCCCGCATGTATATAGACAATATCTACCGGATCTATAGCGCTCCTAAGTTAATTGTCTCTAACTATAGACCTTAGTTTATATTAGACTTCTAGAACGAATTCTGCTATATCCTTAGGATTAAGATTAAGCTCTCTACTGTATTCTACCCTTAGACTAACGGCTAAACCGAGATTATAAACCAGTACCTTGACTAGCAACTTCGCCCCTTTATTAACTACTACTAGGATAACTGGTCGGAACTACTACCTATAATGGACTACGCACAGCTCACGCTCCCTTATAATAGTATAGGAATGTCGCCATTTAAGTTACTCTATGGATATAGGCCACGAATATCCTTTAATTGGGATAGACCTACAGGACATATAACAGCCCGCGAACGCCTTAGCTATAAAGAGGCCCAGATATTCGCTAAGAGAATATATAGGGCCTAAAAGACTGCCCAAGCAATTATAAAAAGGGCATAAGAGAAGAAAGAGTCTAACGTAAACTAACATTACCGCGAGGTAGACTTCCACGTAGGAGATAAGGTATGGGTGTTAACAAAAAACTGGAAAACCTAGAGGCCGAGCCGCAAGCTAGACCACTAAATGGCTAGCCCCTATAAAATCCCTAAAAAGGTAGGGCACTCTTTTAAGGTTAAGCTACCAGAGTTAATAAAGATCTACCCTATCTTCTCTCTAGACCGACTGCGGAAGGCCGCGGACGACCTATTGCCTAGACAGTACAACGACCCCCTACCGCCAATTCAGATTGCAGAGGACAAAGAATGGGAAGTTAAAGAGATCTTAGCAGTAAAAAAGGACCGTAGTACCTTAAAATACCGTGCGAGCTGGGTAGGTTATGACGAAGATCTAGAATGGTACCCCGCATCTGATTTCAAGTACTCTCCTTATAAGCTACAAGATTTCCACCTAGCCCACCTAGACCTCCCTGGACCACCACGTAAGTTAGATAGCTGGGTTAAATACTAGGAAGAGGGGTTAGATAACTATAATAATTTAGACAACAACAAAGAACTCAGATAAAGCCTAAGGGTAGGCTTTTTTGGGAAGGGGGGGTAATGTGACGGTGCTGGAGCGCGTTACCTGCCATATTTAACCAATCAGGATTTTCCATGCCCGGCATGCAAAATCGCTATTGGCCCGCTTACCACTAGCGCCTTGGGGGCCCTCGCGACATGCCTACCTACTGCCCCTAAACGATTCTTCTTCTTCTTCTCCTTAGCTTAGTATTCTTGTATGGTAGCAATCTACAAGCTTCAGTTCAGAAGCATTTGTACGAGCCCGTCACAGTAATAATATATAGCGAGGTAGATATTAATAAGCTATATATATAAACTGCGTAATAAAGTTAAGATATTATATAAGGAGAGAAGGTAAGGAAACGGGAGGAAAGGGTATATATTATTAGTTTAGTTAATTAGTTAATATATACACAGAGCAGAATAGGATTTAAGTAGCGGTCCTAGCAGAACTTGGCAGAATATAGTAGAATGCGGTAAATTGCCGTTAGATTGCTATAGATTGCTATCTCGCGGTTAGTCTCTTTTTACTACGTCGGTAGAAACGGGTGGACGTGTGTAAGGTGTTATAGAGGTATCCCATAATACCAAGTTTACTATAAATAATTCTGTCTTAGAAACTATAAAGGTCTCCCTATTTCTGGCTAACTGTAGTTAATATTTATAAATAGGTTTTAAACCCTTTAGTAATATTTCTTACCCTACTTATTACGCCTTATAAATTATAAAAGTAAATAATTTTATAAAAAGATAGAAGAACCATAATAGTTTTTTACTAATAAAATAATATAGGCCTAATCTATTTATAAAGCTATAGCGAATATAAACCAAACCCTAGCACTAGCTTATTAAATTAGTAACTTTATCCAGCTAGATATAAGGAATCTAAATATAAAATAACCTATTAAGAAACTTAATTAAAAGAACGCTGGCCCTTATAAGGTTAAAAGGGTTATTTCTTATTATGCCTACTAACTAAAGCTTTCTAATATAGTTAAAATACACACCGTATTCTATATATTAGTCCTTTACCCTACTATCCCTATATTAGACGCCCTACCTAAATAGATTTAGGACTCTTCTCTACCTATTAAAGTAGATAGTAAAGATAAGTATTTTATTAAAAGGATTAACGTATCTAATGGGCGAGCTGTCCGAATAGGCGAGCTGCCCACCTCACTAACTTTCTACGACATATTAACTATTAACTACTATATATTAATAATATAACGCACAATCAATCCAAAAAGAGGGCAGGATATCCCTGGCTATTTTAGCAATTAATTAAGGCCAATTTTAAAGTAAGTGACGCGTTGCAGTAATGTATAATATCCCTAGAAGCACGCTTTAACTTTAACGCGCTAGAATAACTACGCGACATAATTATAAGCCTAATTTAAAGAAGCTTACTATACTTAAGAAACTAGCTATTATCCAACATATACTTAACCTAGATTTATAAGGGTTTGCGCCTAAACTAAGCACTATAAGAGATATGGCTAACAAACTACTTACTAAGCGCAATGCTAGCTAGGTTAGTATTAAGTGGCCAGAGACCTTTATTAAGTATACCCCTAAGCTTAAAATATAATTATTAGAGAGCTCTATATAAGAATCTAGAGATTATTAGGGCGTGGTTTAAGCTTATATATAATACAATTATTAAGTACGGTATTGTTAATAATAACTCCTATAACTTTAACAAAACCAGCTTTTAGATAGGCATTATCTTAACAGAAGTAGTTATTATAGGCTCTAAGAAACGCAATTAGCCAAAAGCTATATAATTAGGCAATTATAAATAGGCTATAGTAATTCAGAGTATTAATGCTTAAGGCTAGGTAATTCTACTATTTATTATTCTTGCGGGCAAGTACTACCTCTCTATATAGTATAAGGGCGATAATATACTATCAGACTAGGCTATATTAGTTAGTAAAAATGGCTAGACAATAAATAAGCTTAGTATTAAATGGCTAAAACGCTTTAATAAGCATATAAAAGATTATATAGTAGGCGCACGTTACCTACTAATTCTTAATGGCTATAAGAGCCATAACTCGCTTAAAATTAAAGAGATTTATAAGGAGAATAATATTATTACGCTCTATATACCGCTATACGCGTTACACTTACTATAGCCGCTTAATATAGGCTGCTTTAGTCTGTTAAAGCAGGTATATAGGCGCCAAATTAAGAACCTAGCGCGTAATTATATTAATTATACTACAAAGCTAAAGTTCCTGCTAGCATTTAAACCAGCCTTTAACAACTTAATTATAAAGAAGAATATTTGCGCAAGCTTTTAAGGTGTAGGTCTAGTACCGTATAACCTAAGTATTGTACTATTAAAGCTTAATATTAAGCTTTAGATGCTAACCCCTCCTACTATAGAGGTCGCTTAATAGGAATTAGAAATATTAAGCAATGCTATTAAACTAGGGTCTTAAATAACTCCAATTCGCGATCGGATTTAAAATTATTAAGATAGTTTACCTATATTAATTATCTAGTCGCTTAATTGCATTTCTAAAGGCGCTAAGGTAATAATGCATTTAGCTGTATTAATATATAAGGAAATTGCTGGCCTTTGGAGGGCAAATAAGGCTACAGTTAAGTATAGACAGCGTAAAAAGAAGCGGATTTAGAGGCAAGGGACCCTTATAAAGACAAAGGGCTCTAAAATAATTACTTAAAAAGACGTTAATGAGCAACTTGAGGGCGAAATGTGTCAAAGTAGGACACGCGTAGGTGGGAACGCGTAGCAGCAAAAGCACTATAGACGCTGCGGCGAGACAGGACATAATACTTATACGTGTTAGATAGCTAAGGATAACACTATATAATCTTGCAAAATACTATAGATTACTATATCTTTTTGCGTTGTGGGGTTATTTTAGTTTAGAGTTATAAAAAGTTGGTAGGGTAGACAGCTCGCCCATTGGATACGTTAATAACATTAAGTATAATAAATAGAAACACTAATATATATACTAATAGAAAGGCTTTACTAAGCCCTTATAGAAACCTATTAACTTTATAGAATTTATATAAGCCGTAGAAGACTTTTATAAACTCTACCTAAAACTACTATAGCCCTATTTTGTAGAAGCTTAAGTTTAAAGGGGGGGTACTATTATAGGATACCTCCATAACACCCTATACACGTCTATCTAATTCTACTAACTTAGTAATTAAAGACTAACCGCAAGACGGTAATTTGACGGCAATTTAATGGCAATCTAACGGCAATCTACGGCATTCTGCTATATTTTGCTAAGTTTAGCGAATCTTACTAAGTTCTGCCAGGACCATTACGCGAATCCTATTCTACTCTGTGCACGTGTTAACCAAGCAACCAAGTTAACGATATATACCCTTTCTTCCCGTTTTCTTACCTTCTTTCCTTACGCAACATCTTGACTTTCTCACGCAGTTTATGTACGTAGCTTAATAATATCTACTTTACTACATATTATCACCACTTGTACTTACTCCATGACACTTAGCGCTTGGGATCGGTAGGTTCTATGCGGAGGACCACGCGAAAATAGATTTACCCTTCCTTTTTGAATTAGTGGTTTCCCCCATAAGGTCGCCTATAAGGTTGCTGAGTTTAGGGGCCTTTGGTGGTCTTATAGGCAGAGACCGCCTAAAATTTCGTTGCTTAGGCGATGGAGCCCCCGGAACTCTGGGGCTTTATGAGAAGTAGCCACTAGTCCCAAAAAAGAAGGGTAAGTCTATTTTCGCGCGGTCCTCCGTACCAACCTTGTATGAATTCGTGGCTGAGAGACATCAATGAAGCTTCGGCCAAGAGCCGTCTGACGTTCAGGTCGCCCACAAATGGCAAGCTGGAACTATCGAGTCACACGTCAGCAAAGTTCAATTGCCAGGAAGCCTTTTGTTATTCCATACATCAACTCCGATTGCATCGAGAAAATATCTACCCGAGTCAGTGACTTGGCTGAAACCGAAACCCGACAGCGATTATCAAGCAAAAAGCCGACTGAGCATCTGCGTCGTTGGCCGCGGCGCCTCATAAGGGCGTTCCCACTCTCTCTCTCTTCGATGATTCCACCCTAAGAAGGTTTAGATGGAAATGAAGAAGCGAAACTCTGAATTACCTGTCAGGTAGACATCAACCCGCTTTTTCCGGACGAACAACCGGACGACCACTTGAGGGCGCACATACTGAAGTTTGACCCTCTCAATATTTCCACATAATGGAGAACGACGCGGTTTTTGCTGCCGAAGCTGATGTTGATGTTGGGTTTCACTCCGCCCATTCCAGCAAGCCTCCAAACCGATACTATGGAAATGACTATGTGAGAAAAGGTAGCAAAGCAGAGTCCGGCCCTAGTGCGCGGCAGCACCCTACCCATGAGGAGACACCGCTACTAAGAAGGGAAGACACTGGGCACTCGGATAGACATTGGGGAGAGGAAGGCAATAATGAACTACCTTCGTGGTCAGGGATGACGGAATTCGAAGGGCTGCCATGGTGGAAAAAACCTTCGGTATGAGCTGCAATTCGTCAACCTTTCGTGGGTTTGCTAACTCCTTCGAACCAGATCTTCTGGCTTCTACCAGCATTCCTCCTCTTTACGCTTGCCTTCGGAGGCATTGTTGTCCCAAAACTTAACCTCATACTCACTTTAATATGCCGCGAGTACATCGCCGATCGATCCGCCGATGACCCAAACTTTACAATGCTCCCTGTGGTCTTTGGGGGGGATAATCCACAATGCCGAATTCCTAAGGTCCAATCCCGTGTTGCACAGTTCACACTATACGGGAATTTGATCTCGGGACTTCTGTCTGCAATTACGAGTCCAAAGCTTGGAGCCCTTTCGGATCGATATGGACGCAAGAAACTACTGTTAGTAACAGCAGCAGGAATGCTTACTGGAGAAATCATCACAATATTTGCTGCAAAATACCCAGAATCATTCCCATTTAACTGGATCCTTGTCGGATACGCCATGGATGGTTTGTGTGGGTCGTTTATTGTTGGAATGGTTCTCGCCCATTCGTACGCAACAGACTGTACTCCTCCGCAGAAGAGGAACGTAGCATTTGGTTACTTCCACGGCTGTCTCTTTACTGGCATTGCTTTAGGACCAATCGTTGCTGGATATATTATTAAAGGCACGAACTCCGTCTTATCAGTTTTCTACGTTGCACTTGGTTGCCACTTACTTTTTATCGTGTTTTTGATATTTTTCATACCCGAATCGCTCTCGAAAACTCGTCAAGCCGCAGCACGTGAAAAGCATCGGCTTGAAGTGATCCGGCTTGGGCCTGCAGCAGACTGGATCAACCAAATAAGAGCATTTAACTTGCTAGAGCCGCTCAAGATCCTTTATCCAATGGGGGAAGGCTCTAGCAGCGCTGTCCGTCGAAATTTGCTACTCTTAGCGTCTGTCGATACCATCGTATTCAGTGTAGCGATGAGTGCTATGACCGTTATAGTTATATACACGAACATCCAGTTCGGTTGGGGAGATTTTCAATCCAGCAAATTCGTTTCTATTGTTAACAGCTCCCGGGTCTTCTGTCTCATTATACTTCTCCCGATCGTCAATCGACTTGTCCGTGGTCCGAGCGGCACGTCTCGTCAGAAAAATTCTGGTTCGGATAACTTCGACCTTTCCGTTATTCGTCTTGCGATATTTTTCGACACATTGGGATACTTGGGCTTTGCTCTTTCACGTTCGGGCACTCTGTTTATCGTCTCTGGTGTCGTGGCATCTGTTGGTGGAATTGGATCTCCTACTCTCGGATCCGCACTTACAAAGCATGTACCTCCTGACAGGACTGGACAGCTTCTTGGCGCGACAGGACTTTTACATGCATTAGCACGGATTATCGGTCCAACCATCTTTAATGCGATATACAGTGCAACAGTAGGGAAGTTCAGGCAGACTGTCTTTGTCTGCTTAGCGGCTACTTTCGGGTTGGCCTTCTTGTGTACTTGGTTTATTAGACCACATGGTGAGTCGAAACCAAGTTTTCCGAATGATAACCACTGAGACGACATTGCTACAGTATACCTTGATGAACAGGACGTTCCAGATTCCTCTACGCTAGATGAAGAACTCATTAATGGGGAAGGTGTGGTACACTAAATTCAGACCAAGTAATCTCAGCTTGAGATCAGTTTGATGTTTCTACTTCACTCTTGACGCAAGGTGTTTTTGACTTATGTTTCAGACTCTTAGAGCCTTTGTGATGATAATAATGAATTATTTTGGCTTACAGGTATATCATAAGTCATTCTGCGGCTGCTATTGTCAGAAGGCGTTACTAAACGTAACCCGGAGGTTAACTTCGTTGGTTTCCGAGCTCGTAGTAAATCATGATTTGGCACGGGACTTCAATGTTCGATTAGCCTTATCGAGACCCTTATTTAAAATATTAAAAAGTTTATATTTTTGTAGTTTCTTAACGTCTCCTCTTGCATTCAAAATCTTACATTGAGAAATGATCTTCCATCGATTACTTGTACTCATTGAAGTAGAATGTCTAGAAATAGATGTTTGGAACTATTTATCTTGCCCCAAATAGAAGAACATAGAAATTCTTTTATGGGATCAAAGTTCTGAAGTTACGTTGTTTGTTTGTTTAAATCCAGCTCAGGAAAAGTCTGTCGCTCCTCTGCTCATTCAAATGACCCTCGGTGCCTTCGTCCATGTATGTATCTAACGCCTTGTCTAGTGGGACACGAGATGTTGAGCTGATTTGCGGGCCATAGCATCACAAGGAGTGGTGGCCGCAAGCGAGAGTTGTTATGCTAACCGGGTTTAGAAAATACTAGGTTTAAACCATTGTTCAGTGGTGCAGTAATCAAGCTAATCTCACCTTTTTAAGGTTTTTGGCGTATGAAATAGCGGATTCTAGTACCCATAAGAGTTAGCACTATTGTTTTTCCTCCGCCACACCATAGACAGCCAGTTACAAACGGTTCGTTCAAGTAGGCGAAAGCAAAGGCGGTTGCCTAGTCCTGCTAGCGCCCGTTCGCAATCGTGCGAAACGTCCCCATCTTTAAAAGAGCCTCACAGCTGATACATGTACGGTGCTTTTGCACCTCCAACAGAAAAACACCCTCCGGCCCTCAGCTCTTTTGAATTTTTGTATAATGCTGTGCTCTGCCGGCCATTTGAGCTTTATCAACTACGTACTTGAGCCTCAATCGCAGCCGACCTTAAATGGTTGAATCCAGGCCTGTGCTACTTCTTCTCGCTGCCTTCCCCTTCCTAGCTAATTATGGCGGTTATTTTCAGCCGCACTTTGTCCAGCGGGGATCAAATCAACGTGATTGGCGTGGTTCTCGCTTTCGCTACCGGTTCCCTTGCTCTTCTTGTTGGCTTTGCGACATGGAGGTTGCAGCGCCGTCGTCATTTCGCCATGCACACCAGAAGCGGATGTCCTCACACTCCTTTACCATTCTATCGGTATGCGCTTAGTGGCACTCTATCCACTATACCAAAAACCCTACGAAAAGGTCAATGAGCTAAATTATATATCAGATCAGACCAACATTCACCAACTCAGCTCCAGGCTCTCGCGCCTTCCAGGCCACAAGCTACTCGGTCCATATCCCCCCCTAATCTGCGTTTAGAACGATGCCGATACTACGCCGAGATCGTAGTGGAAGAATGGAGAGGGGCAAGTTGACAGTCTCAGGGAATGTCAATTCCAGTCTATCACTGCCAAACTAGTGGATCAATGAAGCTATGTTTTCCTCGGTAAAAAGCAGCCTTTGCTGGCACACCATGGTCGCACTGCCTCAAACTAACTACATAAAGCCTTATGAACCGACGCAAAGATGGCCGCGGCTGCCACTGGCAACAACTTTGCCAGCATCTTCGTAGATTCTCGGAGGCTAAGGCGAACTCATGATGAGCGTAAAGCAACCTCTCCGGCGAGACGACCGCGCACCCTGTTAACGAGAGCATCTAGATGAAAACAGCGCTTAAATTAGGAAGTGCTCTATATATTTGACATGAAAGAATCTATATCGTCTGGATCCTGGCTAAAGTGGTGGCTTGTCTCCCTGACACAGTGCGTTGGTAACAGGCCGTTTTAGAAGTGGAATTATGATTCCAGTTAGGATACGGATGAACGCGTTCAGTACCTCAACATGGCTTGCGGAAGAGCTCTCAGGAGCAGCTTACCTAAGAGGTACGATCTATGCAGGCTATCTTTATCGAGCGTTCGTTGAAATTAATACATCCTTGAGGATAGGGCCAAGCTTTACCGACCCGAAGAGAGGGGTGTAAGCTCTGAACGGCCACTAGCACGCTTTGAATGTTCTACATAGTACTCTGGTTCCTTGCACCGTCCGATTACACTCCTCTCACTCCAGTTTGAGGCTTAGTCAGTGGATTCCAAATTAATGTCGCTTCATAGTTTTCACTGCAGTTTCTATTGGGATCCTTGGGGCCAATGTTTTCGAGTGATGTAGCAGCAAATATCCTTTGCCTGCTCGAATCCAGCGACTGGGCGCTACCTATCCGACGCCAACCGCTCCTCTTCGACCACTTCAGCGCTTATCTCTTATAAAATTGTCAAATTGACCTGATCAAAGAAGAATCGTCACTGCTGACCCCTATGGAGATCGTGTGCCCCTGTCTGTGCAAAGGAAATTGTCAGCACGTTGTGCTAGTGTGGTTGACGCGAGTGCCATTGCTTTTTGGAAACATGACTCTATTATTACACTCGCCTACCATACAGATGGAGATTATCAGAACATAGGACTGAGGTAATAGGAATACCATTTTCTCTTTGATCATTCTATATGCCATTAATAGAGCTCGTGTTACGGGAAAGGTGTATATAACCAACTCGCTTGCCTTGACATGAGGGACGGCATACAATGCAGCCAATATCTTAATTTCAACTCATTGTTCCCTAGTGGGGCGGTGATGGCGATTGACCAAGCCCTAGCTGTTGGACGAAGATGTTTGCTGAGTCAATGTGAATTAAGATGGTCCCGGTAGCACATCAGCTAGCTAAATGGGCAGCTCTTGGCTATGGTGTTATCGTCTCCAACTACTCATACAATTGAAATCTGTCTCCTAACTGTAACTTCGAAATCTTGACTATCATATACTAACCGCGTGTGTAAAAACCCGAAATCACGGGAAGGCAACCAACGACTCCTGTTGATTGGTTCACATTCTTGCGAATGTCAAATGGTTTTCCCATTAGAGCCCCAATGCTCTTTAACTGAGCCTCAAAGTTCGTAAGCTGTGATTGGCATATCATTAGCATACAAGTCACGAGAAGGTCAAGGCAGATGCCTAGTAGCGGTTCGCCAACTCGCGAACGTTCCGTTCTTTTAAGAGCCAAGAACATCATTCTCACCTTGCAGCGTGATATATGTACGCTGCCTTTAGACCTCAAAATGCATTCCTTCGCTCATACCGCATCCTACCTAAATCCGGATTCACCACCCCGAGCGTTGATAGGCACCAGTCGAAAATTAGGCACACCATGATCTCAACTTACAATTTTTAGGACGCCATAGAAAATAGTTACCACCCTGCGCAATATGATATTATCCTACAGCGATAGCATTAATGTCACTGGAGTAGTCCTCACATTTGCCATTGGATTCCTCGCCCTCATTGTCGGCTTTGCTACTTGGCAACTGCAACGGCGTTTGCAAGTTCGCTCCACTAGGTCCCAGAGGTGCGGCTCGCCATTATTATTATACAGGTTAGATTATTCCCGGCTTCCCTTTCCCCTCCTTGCTACTAGGCCAATGTTCTGCGGAAAGCACTGGGTTGATTGATCTAGACCCAGCAGCCATTCCCAACACCTAACAGCTCAGGCGCAACCACCTCTGCCTCTCGAAACACAAATACCGCGCTCGAACGGTATATTTGATGATTGTCTATCCAGGCATCGGTACCGGTACCTAGAAGTCATGGTGGAAGAGAGAAGAATCTTGTCGTGACTTATCTCATAAATCAGACGCTTCGTGGCAGAATGGGTGGGAGGGGGCACGTACGTACTGCTCCCTATACCCCCTTGAATTCTACAGCGAAGCGTCTGATTTTATGAGATAAGTCGTGACTGGTCGACGCTGTTTGAAGACGCATCTAGGAGCAGGGTCCTTCATTCTTGATTGAATTGCGTTTCTGGGAAGCTACATTGTGAAAGATCTCACGCAAGAAACCTCAAAAGTCTAGATAGCACCTTAAATTTCTTGCATGTCTCGTTAGCGGTGCGCAGAAATTACTTTAAAGCCTCCGGGTGGCCTTTCACGTAACCTAAATAAGAAATCCTGTCTACCCCTGCAAGAAGGACGCAAAGAAACCGGTTTCTTCAAAACTCTCTTAAGTAATATTGGTTCGTCCTCTAGGTCCCGCTAAAGCAGCTTGACTATCTCCGCCCTGTTCGAGAGATTTCAAGAACGCCAAAGCTAAGATACACATGAATCTTACCAATGGAGATACATGCTACTTGTACCGGAGGCCATAATTCAAGAGGCGCCGATTAATAGCTTATTTTCGGCATATAAACTCCGAAACCTGGACACCGACACCAACCGGCCCGTCCCTACTAAGCTTATTTGCAAAAGGCCTGAGCGGTGTTGGCTAAGAAGATTTGGGATTATTATTTGTCGAAATACTTCTGTATACGATCAACGAGGTCGGCCTTTTTTCCCGAAGTCGGAAGCCGTCTTGCACCTAGCCATTCTTTTAGGACTGGCATTGTGAGCTATAATCCGCCACTCCGTTAGTAAAAATTCCATTAAGCAGCTCGGCAAATTGATATTCTTACCTTACTGATATTACCTCTCTCATTTTGTTCCATCATTTCCGCATCCGTCATGCCTCCATCAGACGTACTGGCCGGAGGGGCGCCAGATTCGGTTTTGACGCGTTTGGCTAGCGATGTAGCGTGTGCAGCGGCGGTATCTGCACTACGTTTGGTGAGAGCTGATGAAGACTTCCGACTCTTGGATGCCCAGTGGCGGTACTCATTCTCGAGTTCTTCGCCCCATTCAATTACATATTGGCCAGCCCGCTGGAATCTTTGGTGTTAGAAGTATATTGACGGATAGACAGAGGATATAAATGGTAATCTAAGATGTGACGGATATGAGATCTGTTGAGTATGGGGATGACCGTAGGAAAAGATGGAATTCATTTTCCCCATCCTGTTATGTATTTTACTGCTCGCTGCAAGGCATCTGCACAAGGGAGCGGCCAATGCTGGACCAGTCGAAAAGGTGAGGATGAAACAAATGGTGAGATTGAGAAGTGAAAGTGAAGAGGTTTGGAATTGCGTTCGTCAATAGGAGGGAAATGATGCGTACCTTGTCAATTTGCTTGTACTTTGGGATCGTCTTGTCCTCAGGGCGTTCTGGGAGATCCTCCTCAAGCGCGATAGCCTGAAGGATGCGATAGAACCATTGAAGAGCTGGAAACCAATATCAGCCATCCACACCTGGATACCGCCATCTCTTCCTTAGAGAATCTGCTCACATGGATTTGGATACCTAACGGGATCATAAATCGCTTTAGGTAACTGAAGCTGTTGGATCACAGATCTCATCAAATCCGTCAGTGTGTCTGTCGTCCGTACAAGTGTCGTCTCTGGATTTTGTCTTATATCGTCTGCAAACGGCAGCGGCACAATCCATATACCCGGAGGCATGAGTTGTTCATCATTGTCACCCAGTTGTTCTGCTCCAGGGATAAGGGCTGCAATGACAGGAGCCGCATTCTTACGCGCGATGAACCATGCTATACCCACTTTCTTGTCTTTCAGTAGCTTTTGCTGCAAGGCAGAGAAGACGCGTGTAGAGCCAACATAGTCAGTTTCAGAGGGATAGATGAAGGTTGGGGCCCGCAAGTTAGCCCAGATTGGGAGCATAGACATCAGCTTGAAGCCAATAATCCTAATCACAGGCTCGCCAAAGCAGTTTCGCATGTCCTTGATTTGGTCAGGCGTGAAAGATACCGCTTCTCCTCCAAACTTATACGCCTTGCGAATCTCTGTTTTCTTAACCGTGCGTGCGGTATCTTCCGCCATCTGCGTTGTAGAGCCAGTGGCAATCTGCGCTTTTTCGCCACCGAGCCAGACATAGCAAGATCTGACTTTCTCTTGTCGCTTGATTATAATGTAACCCTTAACACCAATTCTAACTTCGGGACCGATTTCCAAGGGAAGATTTAAAAGAGCGCGACGAGGAGCGGCTTTTGAGTTTATGGAAGAAAGGAGAGACTGCAAGAGAGTGATGCCATCTCCACTTGATGAATTCTTTGCTGCCGAGGAGATAGGAGCAGGTGAATCAGGATCTGAGAGGGATGTTCGGTAGATGATGTCCTGGAATTGTAAGTGGGGTGTTGGGTGAATATAGATCCTGCTCTTACATCGTAGAACTTGGCACGATCAAAGCCATACCCAGGCTTTGAGATAGGGAAGAGCTCAATTATTACGCCGAGATCATATAGATCCTTTGCTCGGACTGCTGCTGCAGACCTTAGAGACCTATCGTCCGCATGAGGATTGTCATTATCTGTAACTAGAAACAATCGTCTTGAAGAGAAGTTCGGTGCATTGGTGGTAAAAACCTGATTGGCACAGAATAGCAGGTTCGACATGTTGACGCCCTCTTTCGATGGGGCCAACAATTCCTCGGACTCTGCCTCATCCTCAACCAGATTCCTCAGTCGTTTGACGTCACTGGCAGCAGGAACATCGAGGTCCGCTAAGAGATAACAGTGAGGGTATGCCATATCACTAGCATTTGTCTCGTCAAATTTAGTCTCTTCGGTGCCGAAGAGCAGTATACCCATCATGTCGTTTGGGTTGGATATTATGCGTTGCTGCATCAGTTGGTAGGCACATTTTAGGGCTGCGGAAGTTGGAGAATCTCTATCTGCTTTCTTATTATCGGAGGGAGGAGGGCGTTTGAGCATTGAAGGGCTGACGTCAATTGCGAAGAGCACGGCATCTTTGACGGTTTTGTAGCCCTGAAGAATGATGAGCAAGAATCATTATTTAGACAAGCATAGCTCCTACAGTATCGTCGATTTCCTCCTCCTCCTCCTCTTCCTCGTCCTTTTCTCCCTCGTGTCGATCGTATCCTAAAGCATCCGCCATTGCTAGTCGATTTAGGTGAGGATGTGAGGATGTGGTTGGCGAGGTTGATTGGGATAGTAGTTGTGTTGAGGCGCTCGAGGCAGACGCCGGCGACGCGAAAGGTCGTCGCGCGGTCACATGTTTCCTGTCGGTTCAATTGTGTAATGACGATCGAAAAGTAGACTTGCTGACTAGATGAAAACTTCTGGACTCCAGCTTCGCCGCCCAACACCATGCTCCCCCAATTACATCCTCCCTCAATCGCTTGACCTAAAACCCTTCGACAATGGCCCTTCGCACTCCCCTTACGCAACTCTCGAAGCGCGCCCCAACCACTCAAATCGTTAAATGTACTAGTACTCCAGTATCTCCGTTATGGAATCCGCACCTGAGAGAACCATTCCAGAGAGGAAAGGCGGACATCGTACCACCAGTTACTCAAGATGCCACATGCCCGAAAGGGCCAACGGCGATTGTCTTTATGAACATGGGTGGGCCCTCTACGACGGACGAAGTCGGCAGCTTTCTAAGTAGATTATTTGTAACATTTTCTAAGCATAGTCATATGTCACAGCGAACTAATATCTCTACAGGCTGATGGTGATCTTATCCCTCTTGGCCGTCTCCAGAACTACATTGGTCCCCTCATTGCTCGGCGACGCACTCCAAAAATTCAAAAGCAGTATGCAGACATCGGCGACGGTTCGCCCATCCGCAAATGGTCTGAATATCAATCCTCCGAGATGTGTAGGATTCTTGACCAAATATCGCCTGAGACCGCACCGCATAAACCATACGTCGCTTTCCGCTATGCAGACCCGCTAACCGAGGAAATGTATATGAGGCTTATAGAAGATGGGTTTGGCGCTGGAAAAGGAGGGAGAGCAGTTGCATTTACGCAATATCCACAATACTCATGCTCAACGACTGGATCCTCACTAAATGAACTATGGAAATGGCGGAACAGGCTCGAAGGGAAGAGGGCATCTGGAGAGGTGGATCCTGAAGGTGCTATCAAATGGAGCGTGATCGACCGGTGGCCCATTCACACAGGCCTTGTGGAAGCATTTGCTCGCAATATCGAGGACACTCTCGCAACCTATCCGGAGGAGAGAAGAGACAATGTCGTTCTGTTGTTCTCCGCACACAGCCTTCCCATGTCTGTAGTCAATCGTGGCGACCCGTACCCTGCTGAAGTCGGCGCCACTGTTCATGCGGTCATGCGTCGTCTCGGGATGAAATACCCGTATCGCCTAGTCTGGCAGTCACAGGTTGGGCCACAACCATGGCTGGGTGCTCAAACGAGTGACACCGTGGAACGGTACGTCAAGAAAGGGCAGACGGACATGATTCTTATCCCAATTGCCTTCACCAGCGACCATATTGAGACGTTATATGAGCTTGATAAGGAAATCATAGGCGAAGCAGGGCAAGAGGGAATTAAAAGAGTGGAGAGTCTCAACGGCAATCCAATCTTTATTAAGGCGTTAGCAGATATCGCAAAAGACCATTTAAGCAGCGGGAACGCCTGCAGTCCGCAGATGATATTGAGGTGTCCTGGCTGCAATAGTGAGAGATGTCTCGAACAGAAAAGGTTTTTTGCGGGGCAGATAAAGAATTTGTGAGGGTTGCAAAAAAGCGTGGCTTTCCGCTTCTGGACATTATATAGGTTGTATCATGGATAAAACATGGGTACATGAAATCCATGCTGAAATTGTCTGAATGGGCTTGCGTGCCCGGAAATTCTCTGATCATTCCAGGTTCCGAAGTTCTTAGAGGAAGAGAGTGGTTAAATCCGGCATAACAGCGGAGAATTTGTTGAAAGGATAGTATTTTCTTATATGGTCAGCTGTGCAGTCGTTGTATGTATGAACAGTGCTTGTGCCGGCTTCGTTGGCGCAAGGTGGGACAGGTGATTTCTTTCTGCATTTCACTCCGTCAACTTAAATTGTCCTTGAGTACTGATCCTTTGTGGAATCTATAGGTGAGTTCATAAATTGGCTATCGACACCGGGAAGACTGCGACAAGTGCAACTACCTTTGACCAGTGACGTTGTACTCAGTGCCTATCAAAAGCTAGGCAGGAACTTTAGTCCCCGTATGTGGGTATATATTCTCCCATTCACCGCTTGACATCCATGCGTAACAGCCATCCGGCACTATCATATGAAAAGGAAAAGGGAAAGGAGGAGCTCTCGATCATACTCTGCCTTCCGCACTAATCGGTGCTCGAATTACAGACACCAAGCTCAAGAAAAAATCAAGCGCACATGAATCTATCAGGTTGTAAACTGACCAGAAAACATGTGCTATTCAGTCAAAAAATTTTACTAGAAAGGAGAGCAAGCAGCTACAAATGAGAGGAGCGCTCAGAGGCGTTCACGAAGCCTAGTCGCTGTAGTTGATTGACAATGTTGAGTTGTCACAGATGAAGGTAACATAACCGACTACGACATATAGGTTTAGCATCTAGCAAAAATTCCCCAGCCAGAAAGAAGTATTGTCAGTCACTTACGAGCATAGTTATCTTTAGAACCCCCGCATTGAGCGCTTATGAACTCATCGAAATACTGCTGACACGATACCGCCGTAAATGTGGTCCTGCCCATAACACACTGGTCCCCGATGTGCACCTTTGCAAACAGGTTGCCTGTCATGCCATTGGAATTTACGAATGGCCCCTCGAGTGGAGTGCAGGTCGTAATAGCGGAGCAGGCTTGCGCAATAGCAATGTGCGCTGTCGAGGCGGGAACGAGGCGTTGCGAGCAAGTGAATTTGGTTGCGTAATTATACTTGAAGCAGGCGTCCGGGTCCCGGGCAGTAAGATAGTTGCCAGTAGAACTGGCTATAGAATTGACCATAGGGACAGCGATTGTTTTAGGTGTAAGGGTCACGAGGGCTGTGAGGACGGTAAATAAATGCATGCTAGATGAGTTGAGCAGGCTTTATTGGACGACAGTGGTAAGGATGTTCCGATGAGAATAAATGGCCTGTTGGAGGCAAAGGCGTAAGCAAGGGAATAGAGACACTTCATGTACAATACAAACGGAAGAAAGAGATTTTTCTTGGGACTTTTCCGTGAATTTAAAACTCTAACGGTCTTGAGTATATCTGGCCTTGATATATCTGGCCTTAATATATCTGGCCTTGAATATCTGGCTTCAGTATATCTGGCCTCAGGCAATTTTTAATTTGACAGTGACGAAATGCTGTCAGGAAATCGGGTACTATCTGCCGATGGTGATGAAACGAATAATAATATTCATCACAGGTCAAAATTCTTTGCATTTGTGGAGCGAATATGGGTTACCTAAGGAGCGCGGCCGACAAACCAACTCAACGCCTCACCTGTTTGAGAATACAACCTGACCGGTTGGATTACATTGATATAGACTAATATAGTCGAACGGATTAATACTCCTAATTTAGGCTAATTAAACATCCTTACCATTTTGTGATGATTTTTAATGGTATATCTCACCAGATAGCCTACTTACTAGTCAACAGAGTTTTCACTCGAAGCGGTTAAGCCGATCTGGCTCCTTAATGACCGTGGATTACGTGTCAACATTTCGTTTAGGTTGACCCACGGTAATTCAGATTGCAAACTAATTGGTTTGGGGTGTTATCTGACTTTTCTCCAAACCATTGGGAATAGGCTTCGTGGGTCTTATTCCAGCTGAATGTAGGACGACCTGGAGTTATGTGAGCAACTTACGAACAAAACATTGGTCATCGGTATATCAATCTTCCTTTATATACACATACTTCTGCCTGAATACAAGCTAATCAACCGAATCGGCAAGAGTATTTGAACCACTGGCAGGCAAATCGCCAAAGCAAATCGAATCTAATAGAACGTTATGCGTGTCTTAGATCCGTCGACGCTTGGATGGTCGAGCTTCTACTATGTTGCCTGTCATGTTCCCGCCAGGAATTTCTCGATCATAGAAGTCTGCTGCTAGGCAGTACTCCTTCCCTTCTGTTTCACATATTTTGTCATCTTTCTTATACTGCACTTTAAAACAGATATGCAGCCCATCGTATCTCATGACGATCTTGCAGATAACCTCGAAGATTGGCGCTTTCCCCCCTTTCCTCCAAGAATTACGGGGGCTAGATGTCCTTCCGTCTTTAGGCGAGTCATGTCGATTTTGGAAGCCAGCTCACTTCTTGAGCACGCTGGACATTTTGGTTAGCAGGGTCCTTAGATCGTATATATACAATATATTCTTACCAATGTTCCTCTCATGATCCTCGTCATAATGGCTTTCCATTTTCTCATCTGAAATATAGAAGACCTCCTCGCATATTAACTTTTCTTTGGATGTTTCAAAGATATGGAGGCAATCTAGTTCGGTGAACCATCCTGGGGCAAGAGGCTCGCCCTATCGTCTATCTACTAGAAGAATTCAACAAGATTGGGCAGCGCTTTTATCAATATTCAATACTTATCGATAAGAATTCAGTATTTTTCAATATCTAGAAGAAAAAATGATTGAATAATAATATAGATATTTAAACGCCTTTTATTTTGTATTTAATTCAACAATACGTTATTATGGTGTTATTGGAAAATACTAAATCTGAATCCTTATCGATAAGTATTGAATATTGATAAAAGCACTAAGAGTGGGTACTAAACACCGCACCATCTAACCTTTTGTACAAACCAATACAGGGTTAGTACCCAGAGTTGTAAAGGTAATTTAAACAAGGACTTAGGAGAGAGGGAAGAGCAAGTTAGTGTTAAGTAAGTGGCAGATAGTAAATAAATATCCCAGACGCTTTAATACCAAAGTACTCTAATATATACCACCGTACGGTTATATTACTGTATTTAGCAGGTCCCATAATACTAATTTATAACTTAAATATACTAAAAAATGCCACATTATTTATATTATTAGGAGAGGGGCCGAGAAAGGGGAAGGTTATTTATCTAATAGACCCAAATCCACTACAGTAACTTATTCCTATTCTATTCTTCTAAGTCTTAAGTATTATAGTGCTTACTAGCTTCTGGCTCAAGCAAGTGTTTAGGAGGGATTAATTAAATAGCTGCCTATACTACTGTAATTACGTTCTTATTTCTTAGCTTCTTATAAGCCTACTATTTAACTAACTAGGTTTCCTAAGGCACGGCAGCAGGAGTAACTAAGGTAGGAAAATCTTAGTATAGAGCTGTTATGGGACGGGGGCAGTAGCTATAGAGCGTATATATTTAAGGAGTCTATAAGACATTACGCAATTAATTATAAGGGTTGAGGGCGTAAGGAGGTAATATACCTATATGTAGCTGATATAAGCTATATATAAGGTATATATAAGAGCACGGGACTCTCCTATAGAGGCTCCTATAGTAGGGTTCTATAACACTACCCCCCCTTCTATAGAGGCGGAGCTTCGGTAACGCTGTAGTTACTATATATATATATATATAGAAGGAACACTTAAGGTATAGGGAAGAAAAAAAGCGGGTATTACTAAAGGCTTATAATAATGTTATATAATAAGGCTTAGCACCTAAGAATCTAACTAATTAGATAACTTTAACCGCCGGTTAAAGTTCCTAAATATCTTAATAATATTCTGGTCACGTAATCGCACTTTACTATTATATAATAGCAATCTGCAGTAATTTAATAGTAATTTGCCCTTATATGGCAATATATAACAGTTTAACTCTATAAGGGCTCCTATAGAGGATTAGGTATAAAATCTCTGCTTAGACCGAGTTTCTATAGGTTTATATAGTAAAAGTTGCTAATTAGATCCTTTACGTTTTTAAAGTCTTCCTATAGTTACTATTCTGGCTAATCTATATCAAATCCTATATAGATAGCTCTATAGTAGAGCCACTATCCTCTACCTTTACTAAAGTATTTAGAGTTAATAATTTGTTTAATGGTCTACTCCTTATAGTTCATATCTTTATTCTTATTTTAGATTAATACTAGTAGGGGTTTAGGCTATATCTGTCCTAGTAAGGGGTTAGGCTAATAAAGGTATAGTAGCTATAGGTAAAATATAGGCCATATCTTATAGGTAGCTAGGGTAGGTAGGAGCTCTAGCTTATATACAGCTCCCCTTATTAGGAATTTTTTTTTAGGCATGTTGTTGCAGTTCGCGGCAACTTGCCGCAAACTGTACAATCGCGGCAGTAGTATATGGTGGTTAGCGGTTTGCGCAAACCGCACATTCCGCAGCAAATTTGTAGCATTTATAAGCAAACTGCAGCAAAATGCTAAACACTAATCTAATACTACGTATCTTCCACTATAAAAATAAAAAGCACACTATTAGTATAATATATATAAACTGTACTAATTATATAAACTATACAAATTATATAGTATTTACATTGTGTAATAGCTAGGTTACTATATATACAATTTTTAAAGTTTTAATATACTACTATAGACTGCCATAGATTACCACAGAATGCTATAATATACCTTTAAAAATATATTTATATTATAACCACTCTATAAAATAGCTACTCCTCTAAACCTATTACAGACTATAAAGTATTTGCCTTGCCTAGCCCCTCCTTTACTCTTATTCTAAAGATATCTAAATCCTTATTATTAAATAGTATAGACTTAATCCCTCTTCTAATAGTATACCAAAGACTTATATTAGGCTTAGCCCTAAGCGTCTTTCTAAATGGCTTAACTACAACTATTAACTGTTTATAATTCCAGAGATATGGTATATTAATAGTATGTTTCCAATTCCGCAATTTTATACCTTTAAAGACCAGCCTATAGGTATTATTTTTAAAGTTTTTGCCAGCGCTACCACCCTTGTCTATATCTTCTCTACTATTTATACTGGCATTATTGCCTGTGTCCACTCTATTATATTTATTACCCCCCTTACTTACACTATTCTAATTATCCCTATTACCACCTAGAGCCATATCTATTCTAATATCCATATTGCCATCTTTATCTATATAGACTCTACTATATCCATTACAACATTTATTTATATTAGTCCCGCTATCTATACCGCTATTAAGGTCGCTAATATTATTAGGCCTACTACCTTAGTAATTAGTACTATAGTTAGTCTAATTAGGCGATATATTATGGGGTGTATTAGGCTTAGTAATAGTGCTAGAAGGGTAGAAGGTATCTAAGTTTAAGGAAAGGGACGCGTTAAGTTCCTAGATATAAGTATTAGTCTAGAACTGTTATTATAAGTGGTTATATACTAATAGAAGTATATTAAAGCGCTGCTTATTAAATCCTATATTATAGTTAGAGTCCAGGTTAGAAATATTGTTAAGACTATATTTAAATGGATTTAAAATTGCTTATATAGTAGGGTTATTGCTATATATAGTTACTTAAAGTCCCTTTAAGACACCCTATTATAAAAGCCCTAAAATCCAGTTTTAGCGCTCTGTTAACTAATCTGCCTATATAGCCTTTATCTATTCCTAGGCGGCTAATATTAGAGTTAGTTATGGCGTAGCCTAGGTAGTTAGAATAAGAGTAGAAAATAAATAAATTACTATTAAGATTGGCACCCACTTTAAACTTTTATTAGGTAAAGCTACCACTTTTCCATTTATTAATAGCGTGGCAGATTGTTATATAAATTAGTATAACTACCCTAGGGTTAATTAGGCGCAGAAAGTGCTGTATATCTATATTAAACCTAAACCGCTACTTTCCTTTAAAGAATAACTTAGAGAGGCCTGCTATAATAACCAGTGTTATAAAGTGGGATTGCTCGCCCTATAAATAGTTAGGAGGGTACTAAGGCAGTATAGCTATATATACTATCTTAGAGTATTAAAAGCTATCTATATGGAGTAGCTCTTCTACTTTAGTAATTATTTCCCGCTTAGAGAGCTTTCCAAATAAATACTTAGCCTTTACATAATACCAGATATATTTTAATAGTTAAGACTAGAACACACTAAGGTTATTATATATCTATTTTATATTAGTATATATAGAAGTAATAAGAGGTAGCTTACTATGTAATATATTAATGGCAACAGTTCTTACATAGCTTTACTAGGACTACCGCCTTTAGAAATCATATTATACTCCACTACTTTATCCTATACTAAGTCTATTATCTTTTCTAGAGTTATTATACTCCCTTCTGGCTATAGTGTAAGAGGAATACCTTTAGAAGCCTTACCTAATATCACAAATATTAAAAAAAAAGCGCATAGCAGTTTTCAATACCAGTTTATCCATGGGTTTTAGTTTGGGGTTACTACTATAACTTAATCCTTGCTATCTTCCAACTATATCCATACTATATTAAGCCTTCTATGGTTTATTACTGTGTATAGACGCTATATAAACTAACTTAGTTATAAAGTTATCTTTAGCACTAAAGATAAGCTCTTTAGTAAAGGGACGGTAGCATTAAAGCCGCTTATTGGGGCGATTTAAGACTTATAACCGCTGTTAAAGTGTTAGCAAGTATAAAGGAATAGAGTTTATATAATAGATACTATAGTTAAATTCTATATATATAAATCTAGAGATTCTTTGTCTAAACTCTACTAGAGTTATTAGCAGTGCGCTCTGCCCTAAGGCACTAGGCATCTATCTTCTTTAGAATCGCTATTTATATCTAATTAACGTTTTAGGATACTATTTCTAGATACTCCGTCACTATATATAGCTGTCTGCTATAGTTAGCTGTATGCTACTAGGCATATACTATTTATAGTACTTTAACTTAACTGCCGTTTGTATATACATTCCTGGATTCTTCTTATACTAATAGTGCTATTTCTTTTACCTTTACCTTAGTTATAGGTATATATTAGTATTTTAAGTAGTTATATAGAGGGTAATCTATACCTTATTCTTTTTAGAAACTATAGTTATATTTATTTAGGATGGTAGAGATTAGTAAACCTTTAGCATAACTAATATAGGAGAAGTTAAAGAAGTTAACAAAGATATAAAGATAAAGTATAACACTTTTAAATCATATATTTGCTAGTATAGATATAGTTAATAAAATAAAGGAGTAAAGGAGCAGATTTTAATGTTCTACTAGAAAGCTTGGGCCTATTACTAGCCCATTTAGGGCAAATTGCAGCAAATTGTGGCAGATTGCTGTATTATCTTGCCGTTAGCTGCCTAATATTAAGAATTCCTACTAATAAGCAAGCACTAGAGCTAATCTTTATAGGTAAAAGTGTTATAACTACCTATAAAAATATAAGAATCTAACCAATTTATATGGATATGGCTAACCTTTTCTAGTGGTTTGGTAGGTTAATACCACCTAAGCAGTAAGTGCTTAACGGTTGTCCTTATTCTCCTCCCTTGTTAAGATATGCTTTAAAGCTTCCCTTTATACCTAGTCAGCCTATAGATATACCCAAGATGCAGAGTTAGTTTAATTGCGTTATTTCTGCCTTTTTCTACCTAGAATCTCCCTTAAAGCGTATTAGCTTAGGTAATAAGCTAATAAAGTTGTTTTACGTTTAAAACTTAAGGAGAGCCTTCGCAGAGGAGCAATATAAGGCTATTTTATATATTAAGAAGCAATGGTTATAAAGATTAGCTATTAATTTAGCCCTAAGTGCTAATAGAGTTAATATACTTAATTGTAAATAAATGGAGGAAGCTCAGACTATAAAGGTAGAGATTATTATAAAAATAAAGCCTGTTAAAGAAAAACGTACAGTAAATTAAAAGAGAAAGGCAGAAGAGGGGGGTTATTATACTACTCTGCCAATATAAAATCCGCTAAAATATATATAGCTAGCTAGCCTCTTACTCTAACGAGCCCCTCTACTACTTAATTTACCTATATATTGGACACGCCGCCTCCACCTTTAAGCCAACCAACGGCTTTTTTAACTTCTCTCTATTTTGCCTTATCTTATAGCCAATTTGCCCAGATTTCTAGGGATTAAATATGCCGGATTCCCTATTAATTATATTAGCCATTTTCATTTTTGCTTTAAGGCCTCCTATAATTTAATTAGAAGCTTAGTTTTAGATTTTTATTTTCTTATAAACTTATCTATACGTATACTATTAATTTAAAGAAAATTATTATTATAGAATTGATTGTATATATCCTAATCTATATATAAGTTTATCTAAAACGTTTTTCTTTTATCTAGCGAAGTTGGTATTAGTTATATAGGTCTCTTAATATAGGAAATATTGTATATTTAGTAGCTGTCTAGGTTTTGTCTATTTTGCGCTGTATTTATAGAAAATTATTCCACTTTAATTATCCTATTAAAAGGATCTACCTTGCCTTTATTGCATGGGCGGAATAGCTTAAGAAGTACTCTATGGTATACTTAGTATCTACCATTTTTATCTATATAATTTAAGTCCTATACTAATACCAGCAATTTTAAACAGGTAGCCTATATTCCCTTTATAGGGCAGTGGTCTATATCTAGACTAGGTTATAGCGTGCCTATATTTTATATAGTTAATTAAAATTACAGAAGTCTTTACTGCGTTAAATGTAGTATATTATAGAGTGATAAATACTAATAGGTAAATCTTATGCCTAGGCTGCATCCCTTTTAAGGCGCTTAACATCTAAATCTGTTGCTTATATACCATTAACTTACTTACAATATTCCTGTATAAATAAAGCTAGTTTTATAACAAATTTATTAATACCTAGCCTAGTCTAAATTTTATAGGCTCTGCACTATAAATTTAGGTTTATTCCGTATATTAAAAATATTTAGTTAGTTAACTGGTAGCAATCCCATCTATATAGCTCTTTTATTAGGTTAACTATACCTAATAATAATATAATATATAAATCTTCCATAGTATTAGCTGCTAGTGTGGGAGGGAAGGTCTCTCTCCAGACGATAAGTTAGTGTACTGTCGGTTTGTCGGTCGGTCATAGTCAGTTAGTAGAAATCAGTAGGAAAGCAGTCAGGAAGAAGAAGAGAAAAGAATGTATTATGTCCCCAAACTGTCCGTCAAGCCTATCCAAGTTATTAAAGACTCTGAGGCCGCGGGCCAATCTATATACCTATAGGAGGCCTATGCTCTCCCGAAACCATACCCAAATTAAATACTAAATATAGTGGGCTAACTTACCCTACTATATACCTCCCCCGCTTAAGTTGTTGTCCCCTAACGACTTCTAAAGCTCTAAAACTCCCTATTTTTAAAATAAAGGCGTAGTAGGTAATCGCATACGCTCCTTACCCTTACCATAAACCTAAGATAATAAGCAAGGAGACTCTGTTCTGGTTAAATAAGACCGCTCTTATCTGCCTGGTTGGATAGTACAAGCAATATTAGATAGGCGGCTTTTAGATAACCTTACTCTTTTACGTCTTTCTATTTACTTAGTTCTATCCCATAACTCTTTAGGCAACTCTATATAACTCTATCCTTCTACAATAATAGGGGGCACCCTACTTAGATCTACCGTAATAGTTAAAGGGTTAATTCCATTATTGACGTAGTAAAAGTATAAGCGGCTATTAAAGCGCTCTATCTTAGCTATATACATAATCTAAAACGCATCCTTATAGTTTTTAACAGCTTTAAGATGGTAGGAATATATCTATTTCGCAATTTCATTCTAATTATCAGTTAGAAGAAGATTATAATTTTAAATTACCGCTAGAGAGTCCCATTATTGTCTACCTAGAAGGGCGTTAGATAAGGCGCTAGCAGCTATAAGTTTAACTACCGCAGGGAAGCGATATAGGATTGCGCTATAAAGGTTGGCATGTTTAGATAGCGTATAGGGCGGCGCTTTTAAGTCTTAGTAAGCATCTGCTAGCTCTATCTAGGTTCCTCCTTTTATAACCTTAAGGTTATTATAATTGTCCTAAACGCTAATAAACCATAGCAGCATTATTTACTGGGTTCTAGTTAAAGGTCCTTTCGCCCTATAAGGAAGGTATAGTATAGTTATACACACATCTCCTTTTTTGCACGGCTAAGCCACCTAGTTAGTCGCGTATTTTTCTATGTCTTTAGTGGTCTAGTCCTAATCTAAGATCTTATATATAAATCTATTACCTTTAGTTAATCCTTGCGCTTTAAGATCTGCCTACCACAACTCTAAGTAATAATATATGCTAGGTAGAATAACCGTGCAATTATCCTTAGTCTTGTTATCTAGAGAAACGCTTCCTTAAATTATATTAGTACCGCGCCCGCTCTCTATAAGAGAAGGAATATTTACGTTAATATAACGGAAAGCTATAGAGTCTCCCTTAACCGCAAACTTCGCATAATAGGGGTAGGAGATAAGTTGCCACTAGCTATTAGGCCTAAGAGTATAATAGAGACGGTAATACTTAGGATCTTATCTTATTAGCTACTAGCAAAGACCATAGACCATTATTCTTAACCATCCGTAATTTAGCCGTCTATTAATTAGACGCTGGTAATAACGGTACATACGCATTTCTTTATTAATTATTGCTAAAATGCTAGAATCCTACTACTATCTAAACATGTTTAAAACCACGGATCTGTCTTGCTGCTATATACCTTAGTTATTTAATAATAGCATCCAATTAAGCAAAGCCCCTCTATTATAGGAAAACCTTAGTGCTAAATTATAAATAAACTTATATAGTCCTAAGGAGTCGGACGGAACTAGAGGTTTATAAGCTTTTCTAAACTAGGAGTACGTAGTAGGATCTATTTTTATGGTGCTAAGATAATTATGAGTGTAGTATATCAAACAGAGTCTATGGCACAGTGTTATATAGTTTAGACCCTTTATCGCCAAACCTATATATCCTCCTATAGCTTGCGTATACATCTAGCAGACCTTATATATCTCCAGGTTAGAACCAGCCGCCCTATACTAACTACGCAAGAGCTTTATAATCTTGGTTAGTTTAATTTTAGTGGTTTAGTTTAGGGACGCTTTAAGATAAGCTAGTACATTATCTTTACAGTCACATCCTTATTTTAAACGGAGTATCGCCATAATATCTACGGTCTCCTTAATATACTCCTTATTATCTCTAGGCTTAATAATATTTTTATTAAACATTAATTCTACTCCTAGCCCTCCTATTTCTAGGTAAGCAACTATTAGCCCTCTCCTTAGATTTCTTCTTAAAGAGAATACTAGTAGCTATAGGGGCGAGCTAATAGGCGTTCTAGCTGCAAGAATACTTTTATTTATAGAAAATAAAGGCAAGTTAACTGATATAGGTAATCCTTATTAAGATAGGCTTGGTATAATACTAACGCCTCCTCCTTAAACAGGTGTTAACGGCTAAAAAGCTAATAGATTTATTACGTTAGAAGCATATTATAAATATTTATAGTATAAGAGCTAAGCTCTCTCCTGCTTGTCTAATTCTAACATTAGTAACTTTTAATCCTACTATAGTTAATCTCCTACTTCTTAGCGGCAGGTCCTTATTTAGAATAAGGAAGCTAGTTAAGTGTCTCCCTAAACTATACTTATTTACCACCTAGTCTAATATTACCTTTCCTAACTTTATAGGCGCAAGCGCAAAATCAGCTGGCTATAGTTAAGTAGTAGTTTTAATGCCGCGTTTTAGATAATCAAGCCTCTTAACTAGCGCTTTATTAACTCTTACTATAACTTTAGGAAGTGGATGGACTGCAAGCTTTTAGACGGCGGAGAGGAAGTTATAGGAGACTGCGTATTTAAGCGGTCTATTAAGGACATCTTGTCCCTAGGCCTTTTAGATAGTTTCTCTAGCTTTATTGCACCGGTTTCTCTAATCTTTAGCTATCTTGCTAACATTAGAGATATCTTTAAAGATTAATATAAACGCGTCCTTTCCTAGAGATGCCTACAGCCCACTATTATTGTTAATAAAATTAACTACTATACTAGCAGCATCTGCATAGTTTTCCTAAAAGAGCAAAATTTCGTTATAGATTTGGACGAGTACTGCGCGATGCTAATTAACTACAAAACCTCTAACTTCTGCAAGGACGTCACTAATCTAGCGCTTAGCTCCTTTATATAGTACTAACGGTCTACTTAACAAAGACATAATAAACATGCTATTGTTAATTCTGTTTGGTTTATGCTTTAGCTAATTATAACTATCTTTAAGATTTAAGGGCAAGAAGGCGGATTTCTAAATGGGGTTCCTAATTATAATAGTCTACTAAATCTAGGTGGCGGTGTGGAGTTCTACCGGTTCTAACTGCTAAATAAACTAATTATAATTTTCCATGCCCGGCATAGAAAATTGCTATTAGCTTAGTAAAGGCGGTAAGCAAAACTAATATCTTTGCAGTAAACAAATCTAGGTATTTATACCTAAACATTCTTCTGCCCTTACCTTACTATTAATATACATTAGATTCCTGTAACTAAAAGGCAAATAAGAAATAGAAAGAGCCTTAGGAAATATAGCAAATAAATAAATAGGCTACGCGGTTATTATTAACGTCCCCTTCCCCGCTTTAGAACTTAACTGTCCCCTAGTTAAACATTTTATACTTAGTTCTGTTAAACGATCTTTCTAAAATGCATACTTCTTAAACTACACAGCATTACAATATAGGTGGATTTTTATATTACATCTTCCTTAGACTCTGGCTCTGCTGTTATTTCTTATAGTATAGTCCCGCCTAACTGGTTAAGCCAGTCTTCCTAGCGGACTTTAAATACCTATTGCTAGTAGAATTTCTTTAATCTATTCCCTAGAGTTTAGTTACGGAATAGCGTGCCGTTAAAATCCTTAATTAAGTACCATCCTTTATATAGGTAACTCTTACGTATACAGAACGGGCCTAGCCATTTTAGATCTAACTTATAACTGCTAGAATAATCTTGCTTAAGCTGCGTATTATAGAGCATAACTATATCTCTAACCTTAAATCCGTCCTAGTAAATGTAATGGGTATCATTAAAGTACTCCTTATTTATTACCCTTAGTCATCTTATATGCGCAATAGCCTCTTTTACATCTACGTCTCTTTAGTTAAACTGCTTTACATAGAGTGCTAGTAGCTTTATAGTGGTCCGAACTGTTTGCCAAGGCAGTGTTTGCTAAATGGGTATATAGAGTTTAATAGGAAGGACATGCTTATATCCGCATATAACTCTTACTGGCGTTATTCCCATAGGCCGCTTAATAGTTATTCTATCTGCCCACAAAACGGTATGGAGATTGTCCAGCTATAAGCTATCTATCTTTACCAAAGCATCTACTATAGGCTTATGCCCTCACTCTATTAAGCCTTATTCCTGCGGGTAATATACGGAAGCCATAACCCTTTTAATATTATAGAGCTCCGCGAGCGCAGCGGTTATATTAGCATTTTCTCCACTACTATCCATCTACAGATAACGTCTTTATAGAGGAACTTTGCTATACTTTTTATATACTTTTTTCAAAGGGCTTGGGCTTCTACCCATCCAGACACGTATTCTTAAGCAGTAGCCAGATATCAGAATCTAAGACGGGTTGTTAGCATAAATATAATATCTACTGTTACTTATTGCCATAAAGTAGACTCCTATATAGAGTGCATTACTTCTTCTTCCTGTCCTAACTACTGCCCTTGGCATTACAGGTACAACTTAATATGCCATAATATCTGATCCCATAGCCCTGGCCACTAATATCAATTTAAGACTCTCTGATACGTCCCTTCTTATCCACAATATCCACTTTAATTATAAAGGCTTTTAATAATCTCTTGCTGAGTATTCTTATTATTAATTACCCTCTATATTAGCATATTTTTTAACTATTAGTGGAAGAGCTGTTAATTATATACTAGGAACTTTAGCGCTTGCCATTTAAATCTTTTAAATTCCTTAGTATTTATTTCTTCTAAACGTTATAAGGTTACTAGCTATTTTGTAATCTTCTAAGATTTCTCTAAATATAAGTTCTCTAGTGGCAGATCCACCTCTATTTTAACTGGGCTAGCCGTATATTCTAAAGTACTTAGCTTACAGTTAATACATTCTTTAATATCCTTAGTTAGTTCGTCAGGCCATTCGCTATCTAGTGGCCGTTATAACAGCCTATTAGCTAGGCTATTCTTCTTCCCTAGTATATATCTAATATTAAAGTCCTATAACTAGATCCATGCTAGCCATTAAGTCATTAAGGCTTCTGGTAAATTAGTAGCAGTATAATTTAGTTGTGCAACTAAGGTATTTGTATCTGTCTTGACCGTAAAGCGGACGCCATGTAGGTATACTCAACACTTCTTTAATATATATAGCAATGCCCAATACTTAAGCTTTCCTAAATTATATTTCTGCTCCGCTTAAGACCAGATGCCACTCTTATATTAACATAGATGGCGACAACCTTGTATATCCAGTTACATAAGACCGCACCCCCATCTATTCTTGTATCTGTTAACGGCAAGAATAATTAGCCTAGCCCCCTTACTATAATCCAGTTAAACTAACATAGGTACAGTAGTAATTATATACTTTAGAGTCTTTATAGCGGCTATCTACTCTATGCCCTATATAAACGGAACGTTCACTTATAGCAATTAGAAGATTGGCTCTACCTTTATTACAAAGTCTTTTACCTATATTTAGTAATACATAATAACTCCTAGGAATGCTCGGGCAGACATAATATCTTTATAGTCTCTCTAGTAAATAATCTTTGCGACTTTTAACTCTTTTAGATATTGTCCCTTTCCATTACAGCGGTAGCCAACTACTACAATCTCATCTTTATAGAAATGAGACTTTACGCCTAAGATTATATACCCAGCTCGTTCTAAATCCGTAAGCACTCCGTCTAGCCATATAATATATTCCAGAATGTATCTACGCACGCCTAGAAGGCTCTCTTCTCTATTATACATTATCTGTGGTCCTTTTACTGTAATATTATCCAGAAACAGTAAGGTATAGTGTGGGATATGTCGCTTTAGGATCTTAGTAATTATCCTTATAAACTAGGCTACCAAATTCATACCTCTTATAGGTACCGTTATTTGTTATAGAAGTCCCAGAGGTATTATAAAGGCCGTTAGGTTTCTGCTTTCTATATCTAGCTCTAATTAGTTATAGCTAGAGAAGAAGTCCACTAGAGATATAACCTTACACCCTATAAACTTCTTAGAGAACTTATTAGCACATAGTGGCAGATTTACATCCCTAATAGTCACTTGGTTAATATTCATCGCCGTATTAATTAGTTGGTACTTCTTATGCTCCTTTTTGCTTATAAGAAACCATAGATTCCTATATAGGCTTTTGTAATATTCCAGAGTCCCTTAAGCTAGTTGTTCTTATAATATATTAATCACCTCTTCTCATAGGGCCCTTAGTATAGGAAAGTTCGGTACTTACTATACTTTATACAGCACAGTCTTAATCTTTAATAGTGGAGTTACGTCCCTACTAATATAGCCCATCTTAGAGAACTCTTATGCTAGAGCCTCTTTTTAGTTAAATAATATGGCCTTAAAGATTTCTTATTTTCTTAGCTAAATATCTCCTATAATTATACGCTCTAATTATTCTGGCTTTAGTTATACGCCGTAGGCCAGCTTAGTATATTGCGGCTTAAGGAAATAATTATATAGACTAAGAGGTAATCCTTAAATAGACGCCTTTTACCGACGTAGGGCTACTTCTTACTACTCTATTATACCTCCTATAACTGTTCTATTTAGTACTAACAAGTTAACCAAACGGACTTTATCCGCTTTTTGTTTATACGTAGTTGCTACACTTATAGCGTTCTGTTGGGCCTTGCTCCTATAACTTTCCATTTGCATTATAAATAGATCCGTTGTTTTTAATATTTAATATATGCGGAATCTAGCCTTTGCTTTAAATACTGGCTTTTACTTTCCTCCTATATACTTTTTTAGAACTTTCTTTAACGTTTTACTGTTAAGCTCTCTCCATTTAGTGTTATGTTCTTCTTTCTGTTAATAGCCATATCCAGCAGATATCTAAAATGGCAAACGTCCTTGTTAAAATCGCACCCTATTTCCCTCCTCTTTGTCCTTAGCGCCCTCCTTATTCTAATATACTAGGTTATAAGTAACCCCGGATATAATCCTAGCGGTTATACCAGTTATATATTTCCCAAACTGCTACCTATACTAATTCCTTTATCTGGTCTAAAGAGCATCACATCCTTATAGGATGTTAAGAACCTTATTTTAACCCTACTATCTTTTAATTAAATAATATAAGATACCTGGCCTATTACGGTTTAATTTATTACCAGTCTAGCCCTTACTAACTACGGCTCACTAAGTATTACTTTATATAACATCTCTCCTATAGTAATAAACGTTATAGATATTAAGACGCCACCTATTACTATAGGGGCCGCATACACTAATCCAATAAACTCTAACTAAGTCCTATTGGCAGACATTAGACGTACGCCTTATAACTATAGGGGCAGACTTAATATCGGCAGTCCGTGTTATAGAGCCATACTTTCTTTAATAAGGTTAAGTTCCGCTCTAGAGTTAATTAAGTATTTAACCTTTCTATCTCCTATCTGCGCTTCTATTTTTAGATATTATTTTTAAAACTAGGTAAACCTAGCTTCCTATTTAATCTAGTCTACCTTAGTAGTTATTAGGCTAGTTGAATTAGCGTAAAAAGTTAGGCGCGCCAACAATATAGATGCTTTAACTTCCTCTTGCTTTTGTTAGTAGGGCTCTACAAGGGGTAGCGGGAGAGGTTTAACCGTGCGTATCACCAAATGCACGGCCTCACCAAATGCACGGCCTTACCAAATGCACGCTTTTTTACCCCACCAAAAATACAATAACTTTTTAACCCCTTTATATAATAATTTAAAATAATAATTTAAAAATATTATATATTTATAAAGTTATTAAACTTTTTAATTTTTAAATAAAAAACGTATATAATTAAATAATTAAATAATTATTATTATTATTTATTGCTTAACGTCCGATTTGGATCCCTGTTAGGCCTACGCGGACTACTCCTTATATACATATGGGGAGAAAACTCTATTTAAGAAAACCCCATAATCCGTCTCCCTACCTTTTGGGGCTTGCTTATAAGTCGCCTATAAGTCACTAGTGGTGCTCTACTACCTTACTTTTTAACCTTCTTGGGAACCACTACTGCCGTAACAAACCTATAGACGCGCTAGTATTATATACTATACTCTACTCCTATAGAGTTATTAGGGGGCGCCTATTACTCGCCCCTTTGCCTTCTATTGCTATTTCCTTTGCAACCCAGAACTAGTCTAGCATATTTTAGCCAATAAGCCACTAGGTAGCCGCCTTAAGGCCTTTCTATATTAAGAGTAGTATATTATAGTTTTTTATGCTAGCTGCTAAGAGCATTGCTTCTTGGCCGGTGTGTAAGGGGCATAACAGTATTACGTGTTTTAGTGTCTGTTTTGGCCAGCTATATTCGCACCTTGGGCTACCTACTAGGATACCCACCTAGTAAAGCCAATCTTTTAGTCCTATTATTCCTATTCTTAAGAGTGTTGCTATTGTATTTTCTGCCTTTGTTAGGCCCTCTTGGAGCCCTTAGGTATTTACCCCCCATAGTATTACCTATACTACAGCTTGGGTTCCCCTTGCCTAAGTCTACCTCTATACCTTTAACTCCTATTTATCTCTCTAGCGTCGGTCCAACTAGTATTATATTACGGTAGATAGTTTTCTAGTACTCTTTTATACTTTACTTTAGCTCCTTTTTCTCCCTTACTGTTATCTTTACTGGCCTCTTACGCGTCTTCCTTCCTCCTCTATATAGGCCTGGGCCCTAGTACCGCACTATTCTTCTTTTACTTTCTCCACCTGTTTTCCTAATATATCTTCCCTACTTTAGGGTTATTAGTTCCTTCTCCTATAGGGTACCCTAAGGTCCCTCCATAGTTTATTTAGGCGTGTCTTAATATACTTTATAACGTTAGAGTTACGTTCCTTTTGTACCCTTTACATTGCATTGGCTTCAATATATAGTTATAGGGGGGGAATATTAGCTTCCTTTTTAAGCAGTACTGTGGCTGTTCGCTTATACCCGCCTATTATACTCCTAAGGTAGGCTATTTAGACCTTTTAGAGTGGTTTAAGGAGTAATTTAGGGGGGCCTTTTTTAGTTTCTCTAGTGGCCCAAATGCTAGATCTATACGTTATGGTTAGCCAAACAACTGCTATATATAGTAGGCGTAACCTTTGGAAGTATGGACCCTATATAGAATTAACGATCCTAGACATAGCGATATACTATACTTAGCCCTTATGGGCCGCTTACGCTATATATACACTCTACTGGAGCTTACTATCTACCTATACTCCTAATACCCTTAAGCCTTAAACCGGTTAACCCCTAAAGCCTTAGATATAGATTATATGCTAAAGATCTGCAGATTAGTTATATTTTCTTATAAAATAGATTAGCTGGTATTTCTCTAGTAAGAATTGGACTCTATATTATCTTGCCTATTCTATATAGGTGTTATAGGCTTTCTCTAGTGTCCTACAGTTCTCTGCGGCTGTTGGCCTATATATAATTAGGTTTATATTATTAATAAAGCCTATCCCCTAAGTCGCCCCTTTCTTAAAGGTGTTAAGCAGGTTGCTTATAAAGAAGAGGAAGAGTATAGGCGATAAAGGTGATCCTTGTGGTATTCCTATTATAACTATAATAGGGGGGCTCTGGTATCCGCTAAAGACTAGTAATATTTCTTTTTAGCCTATAAATCCTTAAATAAATTAAATGGTCTATTCTAGGAAGCCCTTTACCCTAAGGATGTATAGGAGACGCTTATAGGGTATATTATTATAGGCGCCGCTAATATCTAGGCTAAGTATTAATACTACAAAGTCCTTTCGCATAGCCCATGCAGTTTTAATGGTAGTAGCAAGTAGTGTAAGTGCTAATAGCGTTAAGCAATTCTTTCTTGCCCCTATTTAGCTTTATAGTAGTAGGGCGTATTCCTCTGCCGTATCTGCTATATAGTCCGCTATAACCTTTTCTAAGATCTTGCTTAGGGTGTTTTCTAAGGCAATAGGGCGGTAGCTTCCTAAAATTAAGTAGTCTACTTTACCTTCTTTTTATAAGACAACTATTATTATAGATCTTCTAAGTTATAGGTAGTAGCCTATTATAAAGTATACTTTGGCTATATCTGCAAGCTAAGGTACTATAAGTGGTCCACAGGTCTTTAGGGCTTTATTTAGAATCCTATCTGGTCCTAGTGCTATATTATTTAAGAGGCGGCTAATAGTTCTGGCTATTTCTTTAGTTATTATATCGCTGTTAACCCTTAGGCAAGTCACTAGTGTTTTACTGGTAATATCGCTAAGGTCTACTAGAGCTAGTTAAGGAAAAAATCTTTCTATAAGAATCTTTACCTTCTTATTATTATTGCTTATAGCCTATAGTTCGCCTGCTCTTTATAGGGGTAGTAGATGTAGATCTTTTACTAGATATCCCACCTTTTTCTTTACCTATTTTGCTATAGTCTAAAGGCCCTTATTATAGGGGAGACTTAAGTTAGTAGTGTGTTTGTTTATAAACTATCTCCAGTTATTCCTTACTTCTTTTCTTAGGGTATTCTTTAGCTGGTTTCTTGTGTCTTTATATTATCTCTTATCCTTAAAATTATGGCTGCTTATATATTTCCTCCTTGCTTGTCGTTGGCCGGCTATAAGGGCCGCGCACTATGCGGACCATATATATTGCGCGTAGGGGCCCAGTTTTAAAACTAGGCAGTGCTCTTTTAGCCTACTTTTAATTACTGCCTAGATCCTTTCTAGTCTTTAATTAATTTCCTTAGGGGTAGCTAATAAGCCTTACTTATTTAGTATTAGGTGGATTTCTTCTAGGTCTTAGAGTTATTATTTAATTATATTAAGGAAGCTATTTACGTTAAGCTTCCTTATTACATATCTTTTACTATTTAGTTGCGCCTTAATGTCCAGATCTAGTTATATCTAGATAGGGATATAGTCTAAAGTAAGTGCCTATTCTTCTTTAGGGGAGCACCTTTCAAGTCTTTGGTATAGGTTTTCGTCCATAATTATAAGGTTAATTATACTTTTAGCAGTGCCCTATTGCTATATAATTGCACCTAAGGGGGTAGCTAGCTTAAGGCCCCCATTATCTATAGCTCTTAGTAGGCACTCTACCTATTAATTAGCAGCAATATGGATGCCCCCCTACTATAGGTAGTAGAGGTTTATATCTCCTAGTAAAATAGACTCCACGTGTTTAGTTTCTAGCAAGCTTATTATAGATATAATATTCTCTATCTATACTACCCCTTTAACCCTAGGGTTATAGACATTAATAATTTATACTAGTCCCCTATATATCTAGATGGTTATAACTGCAATATCTGGGTTAACTGCCTGCTATAACTATAAGGCAAGGCTGATATTTTTACTAATTATAAAGCATACGCATATAGCTGCTTTTAGTTTATATAGGAGCTAGAATCCTTAGGGGCAGTATATTAATTATATATAGGTATTATAATACGGCTCTTATATAGCAAGAATATAGTGTTTCTCTAGGTCTAGACTATCTAGTAAGGGCCTTACTAGACGGTAGTTCGTATTACCGCAGTTATACTGTATAATAGTCAAGTAGCGGACCCCTAGTAGGGGTCCTTCGCCTCTCCTTTGCTCCTCGCTTCTTCCGTTTCTACTTTCTCTAAAATATTCAGAACTTCTATCTCCTATATTTGCTCCCTAGCCACTACTTATTTTATATAGAGCTTTCCATTTCTATATTTTATGTTCCTACTAGCCTTTCTAAATCTAAGTCTATTATTGCCTCCGGTTCTTCCCCTATTTTTACCGGTTAGCTATATGCCCCTTATAAGCTAGCTATGTATATTATATTTACTATATTAAATCTAATTCTTAATTATCCCGGCCTTAAACTTGCTATAGCCGTCTATAGGGGTCTTCTTACTAGGCGTCCTCTCCCTTATATCCCATATATCCCTTATATCCCTATTCAGTTTGGTAATGTTACGCAGCGTCGCTTTTGGCCCGTTAAGGCTTAGGATAGCTAGCTTAGCCCCCCAGTATTAAAAGTAGGAAACGCTAGGAAGACACCTACGTCCCCCTAGCTTATTACCTGTTATTTCCATTTATATAACCTAGTGTGTAGTTGTTCCTATAGCTATTAAGCCCTTTCCTTCCATCTTCTATATTTAATGCAGTCTTCTCTCTCCCACACCTTATATGTGCTTTAGTGATAGTTCGCGTATTTTGTTTGGTCTTAATTTATATATTATCTTATATTATAGGGGCCTGCATAGTGGCCGCAGCACACCTATGCTGCGTATATGGATTGGGTGTGTCCCTATTATATATAGCAATAACATCGTTCTAGGCATAGTCTGTGGTTGTAGAGCCTTGTATTATATATAAGGCCATTTATAATTATTCCTTTTTAAATAAGGAGTTTTTGCATTCCTAGTGTATGTACGCTAACAATAAGGGAGCTATACGTTTGTCTATTATTTCCCTAGCGAGTCTTTAGCGCCCTTTATATCCTCTTATTGTTCTTATTATATGCTTGGTTTGTATTTTCCTATCAAAGCCATTAAATCCGGGTAATTATTATTATTCATTACTTAACGTCCGATTTAGATCCCTGTTAGGCCTACGCGGACTACTCCTTATATATATATGGGGAGAAAACTCTATTTAAGAAAACCCCGTAATCCGTCTCCCCGCCTTTTAGGGCTCGCTTATAAGTCGCCTATAAGTCACTAGTAGTGCTCTACTACCTTACTTTTTAACCTCCTTGGGAACCACTACTGCCGTAACAAACCTACAGACGCGCGGATCTAGGTAATTACAAGTCCTAGTATAAGGCGTTCTGTTTGTTTTACTATCTTCTATATAGTTACTGTATTGTCCGCCTGGCGTCCCCTTTCTACCCTAAGGCTTATGGGAACCGATAGGACTTCAACTAGGTAATCTTCACAAAGCACTTTTATGCTAATACGCTCTCCTAGCCTGTCCCCTGCCCTTATAGCCCGTTCCTTTGCCTATTAGTTCTTTAGGGTGACTTTAATATCTCTACTCCTAAGGTATTGGACTGTGATGGCATTATGGACCTCCTTACAAATCTCTATAAGAACTTCTGTTTCTGATTATCCCCTAAGTTCCTTTGCCTTTTCTGTATTTGGTTATATTGTGATTATATACCCGGTTGTTGTCTTTAGGGGGGTAGCTTCCCTATACTATAGGAGCGCAGCTACGGCGGCCTAGGTGCGGTTCGCCTATAAGGGGGGGTTTTATTTATCTTTAATTTTATTTAGCCGTTAGAGGATTTAATTAAGGGTTTACTAGAGGGGCGCCTAAGGTTTACTAAACTGGAGCCATTCTACTAGCTATATTAGTTTGTAATAGCTAACAGATACTCCCCTACAGTTCCAGAAACTAGACGCGTCTAATAGGCTTTATATTTTGTCAGATACCTTCTTAATTAGGGTATTTCCGCTTTCTGGTATAGTATTCGCCCGTCCTTGTTGTTATTGTGGGGGGCTATTATTGGGTATAGGTCTGGCAGTCACGCGCGACTGCATACCACCGTCGTTCCACCTGTGCCTCCCCTATAATGCATGCATCTTAGGGGATTATTAGGGTGTTTTTCAGGGTTCTTTTGGTTGGTTTGGTCTTTTTGGGCCAGGTGCAGCAAGAGCTCCAAAAGTTCTAATTAAATAATTAAATATAAAACTAAATATAAAAACATAATATTTTAATATTTTAGTATTATATAATAAATATATAAAGTTACTTTAGCTATAATAATAATATATATTATAAAATTATAGATTAAAAATGTAATAAATTACTTAAAAAACTATTTTAATAAAATAAGTATAATAATAGGTTTAATTTTAAATTTTTTTAATATAATATAATATTATATATTATAAATATTAAATATAATTAATAATATAAGCATAAATACTTTTATTTTATATATATATATATATAATTTATTGAGTTTTTTAACAACTTTTGATTTTATATAAATTTTAATAAAACAATAATAAAACAATAAGTTTTTTGAACTTATATAATTACTATATAATAAACTAAACTATTTATAATATATAAACTGTATAATTATTATTATTCATTGCTTAACGTCCGATTCGGATCCCTGTTAGGCCCACGCAGAAACTGTATAATTATATAACATATAAGAAAAGTTTAATTTTTAGTTTAATTTTATAAAAAAATATTAAAAATATTTATATATTGCATAATTTTACAGTTTTTATATTATAAATAGTTTAGTTTATTATATAGTAATTATAACCTTAGAGACCTGCCCTCTAGGAGCTCTTGCTGCACCCGGCCTAAAAAAGACTAAAACCAACCAAAAGAACCCTGTAAAACACCCAGATAATCCCCCTAAGATGCATGCATCGCAGGGGAGGCATACGTCGAACGACGGTGGTTCGCACTCGCGCGCGACCGCCAGAACTACGCCTAGCAATGGCCCTCCACAACAAAGACGGGCGAATGCTACACTATAAAGCGGAAATACCTTTATTAAGAAGGCATCTAATAAAATATAAAGCCTACTGGACGCGTCTAGTACCTAGAATTATAGGGGAGTAACCATTAGCTATAATAATCTAATATAGCTAGTAGAATGGCTCTGCTAGTCTAGCAAACCTTAGGCGCCTCTCTAGTAAACCCTTAATTAAATCCTCTAACGGCTAAGCAAAATTAAAAATAAATAAAACCCCCTTTTACCGGCAAACTATACCTGGGCCGCTATAGCTGCGCTTCTATAGCATAGGGAACTTACCCCCCTTAAGACAATAACCGGGTATATAATTATAATATAACCAAATATAGAAAAAGTAGAGGGGCTTAGGGGACAATTAGAAATAAAAGTCCTTATAAAAATCCATAAAGAGGTTTATAATACTATTGCGGTTTAATACCTTAGGAGCGGAGATATTAGAGTCACCCTAAAGGACTAATAGGTAAAGGAACAAGCTATAAGGGTAGAGAATAGGCTAGAAGAACGTATTGGTATAAAAGTACTCTATAAGGACTACCTAGTCAAAGTCCCAGCGGTCCCTATAAGCCTTAGGGTAGAAAAGGGACGCTAGGCGGACAATATAGTAATTATATAGGAGATAGTAAAACAAATGGAACGCCTTATACTAGGACTTAAGATCACCCAAATCTAATAGCTTTAATAGGAAAATACAAACCAAGTAAACAATGAGAATAATAAGAGGATATAAGGGTCGCCAAAGACTCGCTAGGGAGATACTAGACGAACGCATAGCTCCCTTATTATTAGCATATATATACTAGGAATGCAAAAACTCCTTATCCAAAAAGGAATAATTATAAACGGCCTTATATATAACACAAGGCTCTATAACCACAGACTACGCCTAGAATGATGCTATTGCTATATATAATAGGGACACACCCA
>Ga0307507_10001518_pt1 | contig 51847 bp, 19 predicted proteins | sample 7_EM_MG_FD_207223 | JGI IMG/M metagenome (GOLD analysis project Ga0307507, IMG submission 207223) | Populus trichocarpa ectomycorrhiza microbial communities from riparian zone in the Pacific Northwest, United States - 7_EM | ecosystem: Host-associated > Plants > Roots > Unclassified | place... | reverse complement strand
AAAGGACGGATGCGCGTGTCGGTCTATTTAGGCAGGGGCAGGCTGTAGGGATAGGCTTATGGAGCAAATCAGGTGCACACGGGTAGGAGCTAGCTTTGTCCACCAGCTGCTGCGTTAACCGTGGCAAGGAACTGGGCAAGCAGTTCAGGCAAACTTGCTGTGTATAGTAGTTTTATAATGCATATGTATTCTGGACGCCAGGTCATACGAATGGAAACAACAGGCGATAAGCCAGGGGGACGCAGGTGTCTTCCCAGCGTTTCCTACCTTTAACACTGGGGGGCTAAGCCAGCCATCCCAAGCCTCAACGGGCCAAAAGCGACGCTGCGCGACATCACCAGACCGAACAGGGACACAAGGGACACATGGGACACAAGGGACACATGGGACACAAGGGAGAGGACGCCCAGTAGGAAGACCCCTATGGACGGCTATGGCAAGTTTAAGGCCGGGACAATTAAGAATTAGATTTAACGCGGCAAATATAACACACGCAGCTAGCTTACAAGGGGCATATAGCCAACTGGCAAGAATGGGGGAAGAACTAGAGGCAATAATAGACTTAGATTTAGAAAGGCTAGTAGGAACACAAGACACAAAAATAGAAAGCTCTATATAAAATAAGTAGTGGCTAGGGAGCAAATACAGGAGATAGAAGTTCTGAACATTTTAGAGAAAGTAGAAACGGAAGAAGCGAGGAGTAAAGGAGAGGCAAAGGACCCCCGCTAGGGGTCCGCTACTTGACCATTATATAGTATAACTGCGGCAATACGAACCACCGTCTAGTAAGGCCCCTACTAGACAGTCTAGACCTAAAGAAACACTATATTCTTACTATATAAGAGCCGTATTATAATACCTATATATAATTAATATACTACCCCTAAGGATTTTAGCTCCTATATAAACCAAAAGCAGCCACATATGTATGCTTTATAATTAGCAAAAATATTAGCCTTGCCTTATAGTTATGGCAGGCAGTTAACCCAAATATTATAGTTATAACCATCTAGATATATAGGGGACTAGTACAAATTATTAATGTCTATAACCCTAGGGTCGAAGGGGTAGTATAGATAGAGAATATTATATCTATAATAAGCTTGCTAGAAACTAAACACGCAGAGTCTATTCTACTAGGAGATATAAACCTCTACTACCTATAGTAGGGGGGTATCTATATTGCTGCCAATTAATAGGTAAAGTGCCTATTAAGAGCTATAGATAATGGGGGCCTTAAGCTAGCTACCCCCCTAGGTATAATTATATGGCAATAGGGCACCGCCAAAAGTATAATTAACCTTACAATTATGGATGAAAACCTATACTAGAAACTTAAAAGGTGCTCCCCTAAAGAAGAATAGGTACTTACCTTAGACTATATCCCTATCCAGATACAACTAGATCTGGACATTAAGGCGTAACCAAATAGCAAAAGATACGCAATAAGGAAGCTTAATGTAGATAGCTTCCTTAATATAATTAAATAATAACTCTAAGACCTAGAAGAAATCCACCTAATACCAAATAAGCAAGACTTATTAGCTACCCCTAAGAAAATTAATTAAAGACTAGAAAGGATCTAGGCAGCAATTAAAAGTAGGCTAAAAGAGCACTGCCCGGTTTCAAAACTAGGCCCCTATACGCGATATATATAGTCCGCATAGTGCGCGGCCCTTATAGCCGGCCAATAACGAGTAAGGAGGAAATATACAAGCAGCTATGATTCTGAGGATGAGAGATAATATAAAAACATAAGAAACCAGCTAAAGAATACCCTAAGAAAAGAAGTAAGGAATAACTAGAGACGGTTTATAAATAAATACACTACTAACCTAAGTCTCCCCTATAATAAGGGCCTTTGGACTATAGCAAAATAGGTAAAGAAAAAGGCGGGATGCCTAGTAGAAGATCTATACCTACCACCCCTATAAAGAGTAGGCGAACTATAGGCTACAAGCAATAATAATAAGAAGGCAAAGATCCTTATAAAAAGATTTTTCCCTTAACCAGCTCCAGTAGACCTTAGCAATATTACTAGTAAAACACTGGTGACTTGCCTAAGGGTTAACAGCGACATAATAACTAAAGAAATGGCTAGAACTATTAGCCGCCTCTTAAATAACATAGTACTAGGACTAGATAGGATCCTAAATGAAGCCCTAAAGACCTGTGGACCACTTATAGCACCTTAGCTTGCAGACGTAGCCAGAGCATGCTTTGTAATAGGCTACTACCCATAACTTGGAAGATCTATAACGACGGTTATCTTATAAAAAGAAGGTAAAGTAAACTACTTAATCCTAGGAAGCTACCGCCCTATTACCTTAAAAAACACCCTAAGCAAGATCTTAGAAAAGGTTATAGTGGACCATATAGTAGATATAGTAGAGGAATACGCCTTACTACCACAAAGCTAAATGGGGGCAAAAAAGAATCGCTTAATACTATTAGCACTTACACTACTCGCTACTACCATTAAAACTATATGGGCTATGCGAAAGGACTTTGTAGTATTAATGCTTAGCCTAGATATTAGTGGCGCCTATAATAATATACCCTATAAGCGTCTCCTATATATCCTTAGGGCAAAGGGCTTCCCAGAATGGATTATTTAGTTTATTTAAGAATTTATAGGCTAGAAAGAAACATTACTGGTCTTTAGTAGATACTAGAGCCCCCCTATTACAGTTATAATAGGAATACTATAAGGATCACCTTTGTTGCCTATACTCTTCCTCTTCTTTATAAGTAACCTGCTTAATACCTTTAAGGAAGGGGCAACCTAGGGGATAGGCTTTGTTAATAATATAAACCTAATTATATATGGGCTAATAGCCGCAGAGAACTATAGGACACTAAAGAAAGCCCACAACACCTATATAGAATGGGTAAGATAATATAGAGTCCAATTTTTACTAGAGAAATACTAGCTAATCTATTTTATAAGAAAACGTAACCAATCTGTAGATCTTTAGTATACAATCTATATCTAAGGCTTTGGGGGTCAACCGGTTCAAGGCCTAAGGGTATTAGGAGTATAGGTAGATAGTAAGCTCCAGTAGAGCGTATATACGGCGTAAGCGGCCCGTAAGGGCCAAGCATAGTATATCGCTATGTCTAGGATTATTAATTCTATATAGGGTCCATGCTTCCAGAGGTCACGCCTACTATATATAGCAGTTGTCCAGCCAACTATGACATATAGATCTAGCATTTGGGCTACTAGAGAAACTGAGAAAGGCCCCCCTAAATTACTCCTTAAACCACTTTAAAAGGTCCAAATAGCCTGCCTTAGGAGTATAATAGGCGGGTATAAGCGAACGGCCACAGCACTGCTTAAAAAGGAAGCTAATATTCCCCCCCTACAACTATATATTAAAGTTGATATAATGCAAAGGGTGCAAAAGGAACGCAACTTTAATATTATAAAGTATATCAAGACACGCCTAAATAAACTATGGAGGGACCCTAGGGTGCTCTATAGGAGAAGGAACCAACAACCCCAAAGTAGGGAAGATATATTAGGAAAACAGGTAGAGAAAGTAGAAGAAGAATAGTGCGGCGCTAGGGCCCAGGCCTATATAGAGGAGAAAGGGAGACGCGTAAGAGGCTAGTAAAGATAATAGTAAGGGAGAGAAAGGAGCCAAAGTAGAGTATAAAAAAGTACTGGAAAACTATCTACCGCAATACAATACTGGTTAGACCGACGCTGGAGAGACAAATAGGAGTTAAAGGTATAGAGGTAGACTTAGGCAAGGGGAACCTAAGCCGTAGTATGGGTAATGCTATAGGGGGTAAATACCTAAGGGCTCCAAAAGGGCCTAACAAAGGCAGAAAATACAATGGCAACACTCTTAAGGACAGGAATAATAGGACTAAAAGATTGGCTTTACTAGGTAGGTGTCCTAGTGGGTAGCCTAAGGTGTAAATATAGCTGGCTAAGATAAACACCAAAACACGTAATACTGTTATGCCCCTTACGCACTGGCTAAGAAGCAATGCTCTTAGCAGCTAGCACAGAAAACTATAATACACTGCTCTTAATATAGAAAGGCCTTAAGGCGGCTACCCGGTGGCTTATTAGCCAAAATATACTAGACCAGTTCTGGGTTGCAAAGGAAATAGCAATAGAAAGCAAAGGGGCGAGTAATAGGCGCCCCCTAATAACTCTACAGAAGTAGAGTATAGTGTGTAATACTAGCGCGTCTATAGGTTTGTTACAGCAGTAGTAGTTCCCAAGGAGGTTAAAAAGTAAGGTAGTAGAGCACCACTAGTGACTTATAGGTGACTTATAAGCGAGCCCCAAAAGGCGGGGAGACGGATCACGGGGTTTTCTTAAATAGAGTTTTCTCCCTATATGTATATAAGGAGTAGTCCGCGTGGGCCCAATAGGGATCCGAATCGGACGTTAAGCAATGAATAATAATATTAATATAACAATTATAGAACTTACCTATAAACGCTTTAGATAAACAAATTATAAATTAATTATAGATCTTACTGCCCTCTAAATATTTTAAAAAACTATATCCTATATTTTTAGATATAGATCTTAATAAAAATAAATTAGAAATTAATAAATAGAAAATGGAAATTAATAAGCTAATAGAATACGAATATAAGAATAATATATAGATAGTAGATATAATAAAGACAATCTAAACTAGAAAATAATAGTATAAGAATATTATACTTACTAAATCCAAAATCTAAAACAATTAATTATATTATTAATAGAAGATAGTAGTTTTAAATTCCAAACCTTTATAATTTAAGATACTTAAATTTATACATAACTCTCCTATAGTAGGGCACCCTAGCTATATAAAGACCTATAAGATTATTTAACAAGTATATTACTGGCCTATAATATATAACTATATATAAAAATACATTTAAGCATATAGGATGTGCGTATATGGAAAGACCTCTTATATAAAGAAGTAAGAAGTACTTTAACTACTACCAATTCCAATATAAAGATGGCGCAATATTTTAATTAACTTTATAGTTAACTTGCCTAATAGTAATAGGTTTATAAATATTATAGAAGTTATTAACTGCCTTATAAAAATGCGATATATAATTCCTACAGACTTAATTAATATAATATTAGTAGCTAAATGTTTTGTTAAGCATATCTTTAAGCTATATAGATTTTCTAATATAATAATATCTAACCGCGGAAGCCAGTTTGTTTTAGATTTCTAATAAGCTCTATATAAACAATTAAGCATTTAAATATAACTCTTAACTGTATTTTATCTAGAGATAGATAGTTAAACTAAAATTATAAACGCAATTATGAAATAATACTTATAAATATACTACTCCTACCTATAAAACGACTGGGAAAAATAGCTGCCTTTAGCTAAGTTTACTATAAATAATATAATAAACATATTAATAGGCGTAATGCCATTCTACGCAACCTATGGATAAGGCCCTTAACTTAGATTCAAACTATAACCTAAAATTAATATAATAGGACCTATAATTAAATAGATCTAGTTAATTAACGCATATAACTTTACTAATTAAATAAAGTAGTTAATGGAACTATTATAAAGTGAATTAATATATGCCTAAATATTACAAGAATGGTATATAAATAAAGGATAAGCTCCCGTATAGGATTTTAAGGAAGGTAATATAGCTTACCTAAGTATATAAAACCTAAAGACTTAACAGCCCTTAAAGAAACTTAATTAGAAGTTTGCGGGCCTATACTAAATTAAGAAGAAACTAAGCCTATACGCCTATAAGCTTAAACTGCCAACTAAGATAAAAATATATCAAACGTTCTACATAAGCTTGCTATAACCTTTAAGAGATAATCCTATAACTTGCAAAATTCCGCCGCTACCTCCTATAATTGTTAACAACGGCAACGGTTTATACTTTATTAACTTAATTAATAATATGTGTTACGGCGCTAGTAGAAAACGGTAGATCTTAGTAGACGTGGATTATGGTAGACGCAAGTCACGTGACTTAAGGACCGCATAAAATATTAAGTGGCGCTGCTATTCTTCTCCTTCCTTTCTCTAGCTTTGGATCCTCGTTTATAAACTACCAATTGTACAGGCTTGCGCGTCCCTCTTACTATACTTATACCTTAATTAACTAAGTCGCTAACATTATCCAAAGCTTAACTACTCTTTTTTCCTAAGAAGGAACTTAAATATATCTACAAAGGACATAGAATAGGACCCTAAGGACATCACCAGGACCACAAGGACAGGACAGACCCCTAAAAACCAAAAGAACACAAACAGAACGCGAAACCTAAAAATAGAACACACATAGACTAGAACCCCTAGAAAATAAACAAACACTAGAAATTACCTAATACCCCTACTACTATGCTAAGAAATACAGCAACTGGCAAAGCCGCTATAGGACCTGCAAATACCTCCAATAGTAAAACAGTCGCCATTTTGACCCCCTAGGAAGAGCTTGTAGTAGCTAATACTAAAATTAAATGGCTTTAAGAGCTGCTTAAAACCAGAGACACCCTTATACCTAGTAAGGAGTTATTAAATACCTAGAGACTTGCTATGGTCCTTAAGACCCTAGCCTAATATATAGTATTAGCATTATTGTGGTCCGCGAAGGTTATAGACCCCCTATTGCTTATAAACGGAACTAACCCTATATTTAACAATTAGAAGCTTTAGCTATAAGATAAGCTTAAAGTTAATACGGACTACTTCCCTACTACCCAAGCTAAAATGGCCTATGTCTTCGGCTGTACTAGTGGGGACGCATAGACGCATCTACGTCCGCGATACGCCTAGGACTTGGCAGACCCCTTCCTCTCTAAAGAAGAGATAGTCAACTACCTGTCTTCCATTTATAAGGACCCCTTTAAGATATAAAACGCCCGCCTTAATTATAAAGCTTTTAATATAAAGACGACGGAGACCTTTTTAGCCTTTTAAACCTGCTTTTTATACCTAGCTAGCTAAGCCTAAATTCCCTATAAAGACCTAATGCTAGACCTCTTTAACAAGCTTACCCTAGACCTACAGCGCGCCGTACTACCAGTTTTTACTACTGTATAGACGCTAAAGGTACTTATAAACTACTGCCTAGCTATTAACTAAGGCCTCCGTTAAATTAAGGCATAATTTAAGCGGTATAAAGCTAGAAACTCTCTAAACTAGACTATAAGCACTTTATAAACAGCCTATAACACCCTAGTACAATCTATAACTCCTATGGCACTAGCCGTACAGCCCGCCGTTAATTTAGCAGCTAGCTATATAGCTAGTCCTACTACAGGTCTAGCGCATACTTAGCCTATATACAACGACCCCTATAAATAGGCCCTTAGTAATTAAGGAGCTTACTTTTTATATAGCCAGAAAGACTACTTTATAAAGGATTACTAGACGAAGGTAAAAACAGGCAAGGTTCTATTAATTTAGAAGAATAGTATAGAGTTAGAAAAAAAGGAACCCTAGAGGAAGACTCCTCTCTAGAGTTAAAAGGGATTAATATATTATATATTAATCTAGGTCGGCTAGTTAGTAAAAGAAGCTGCACTATCCCTTATACCTTATTCTGTAATAGATATTAAGTTTTAACCTCTACTTTAGCTAACTTTAGAGCAAATACCTTTACCTTAATAGACACCCAGTATACTATAAGGCTAGCTAACTTTTTAAATACACCCCTTAAAGAACTGCCCAAACTAATTCCTATTCGCGGGTATAACGGATAAATATAACTACCCATTATAACTATCTTGCGGATTTACCTCCGTATAGATAGATAAAGGTAGTATAACGTCCCCTTTCTTATTACAGACCTAGGAAGCCACAATATAATCTTAAAAAGAAAATAGCTAGCCTATTTAGGCTTATAGCTTAATATATAGAGTAGACGGCTTATCTAGCCTAAAACCCTACCCCCAACACCCTCTTTTATAAAGGAAATTAGCATTATAATAAAAAACCTTATATGGCTATAGATAGATACCATTTACTAGGCCGATACTATGCGTAGGGACTAGGCTTTTAAAAAGAATATATAGCTTAACCCATAACAGATCTATATACTACGCCACCCCCAGACTACCTATATTATACCACCCACACTAAAGATTAAAAAAGGTAGTAAAAAGCTAGCAGAGCTCCCTATAGGGAACTTAGGCCCTATACAGCCACAAAGAATATTAAGGAGTATTAGACGCTATACTAAATATATAGACTGGAGGGATAACTTACGGAAGATAGAATAGGAGCTAAAAAATATTATAAACCCTAGGCTGTAAAATACGGCCTAATAATAGTCTATAAAGAAACCTATAGACCTCCTACTAGTTAATATCTGCTATATTAGCGCCGTAGGATTCTACCAGAACTTGGTCCAACCTAATATTATTACCTTTACCACCAGCTTATATAAAATTAATTAAATAATTAAGAAAAAGGAAAATAAGCTTAGCGAATAGAAAGGCGAGCTTATAGATAAGGAGCTAGTAGAACAGAAACTACCCTATTAATACTAGAAATTTAAGGAAGTGTTCTCTAAGGTAGTATTAGATATACTCCCGCCTTACCAACCATACAACTATAAGATTAAGATTGAGCTAGATAAGGAAGACATACTTAGCTATAGCCCCCTTTATTAGCAGTCTACTACTAAATTATAGGCTACAAAGTAGTACCTTATTAATAACCTAAATAAGGGCTTTATTAAACCTAGTTAAGCCCCTTTTAACTCGCCTATTTTCTTTACCAAAAAGCCAAATAGAGGACTTTGTTTCTGCATTAACTACCATAAACTAAATAATATAACCCGCAAGGACCGCTACCCACTGCCCTTACTTAATAAGACTTTAACCTAAATAAGTAAAGCTAAAATCTTTACTAAGCTTAATATCTGTTAGGCCTTTTACCGGATTAGGATAGACCCTAAATTAGAAGATCTTACTATATTTTAGACCCGTTACGGAATATATAAATATAAAGTACTTCCTTTTAGACTAACTAACGGACCGGCTACGTACCAGTAATATATAAATAATATACTCTTTAACTACCTTAACGACTTCTATACGGCCTACCTAGATAATATTATAATCTACTCTAAGAATAAGTTAGAATATAAGGAGCATATCTATAAAGTCCTATAACGGCTCCATAAGGCTAGTCTCCAGGCCAATATTAGGAAATTGGAATTTAGTATTAAGCGTATAAAGTACCTAGGTTTTATTATTAGTATAAACGGAATTAAAGCCAACCTAGAGAAAACAGCTGTAATTAACTAGTAGACACCCCCACAGACCGTAAAAGGGGTGTAATTATTTTTAGGTTTCTGTAACTTCTACTAACGCTTTATTAAGAACTACAGCAGAATCGCCTGGCCTTTTAACCGCCTTACTAGAAAAGACCAGCCATTCCACTTTAACGCTATATATATGCAGACCTTTAATAAGCTTAAAAAATGGCTAGTATCAACTCCCCTACTTACCTACTTTGACCCAGAATAGCCCTTAATGCTAGAAACTAATGCCTTAGACAGCGTAATAGCCGGCATTTTCTCCTAAAAGCAACTAAACGGAGAATGGCACCCTATTACATACTATTTAAAGACTATAATAGATGCTAAGCTAAACTACTATATCCACAACAAAGAAATGCTGGCTATTGTCTCTAGCTTTTAGCAATAGCGTGTATAGCTAGAGGGGACCCCTAAGCCTATTAAGGTAGTTTCGGATTATAAGGCCCTAGAATACTTTATAATAACTAAGGCCCTTATGGCCTAGCAGGCACGCTAGGCGGATATCCTATCTTAGTTTAACTTCTTAATTATATATAAACTAGGCGCTATAAACTATGCGGATGCTCTTATAAGGCGTAAACAGGACCTAGGTAACTAGGCGGCTATAAAGATCTTATTACAGACCTAGACACTACTATAACCAGAGCACCTCAACCCCTAGATATAAGCAGAGCTAAATACGGACCCTTTAAATGCTAGGATATATTCTATTAACTCCACGGAACTTAACCTTATTAATAAACTGCTATAGGTAAACTATACGGCCCCTTCTCTATAGGAGTACCGCGAAAAGGTAAAGAATACTACTAGCCTATGGGCCCTTAAAAACGGACTACTTAAGCACCAGAAATGGCTAGTAATAGTAGAGGAATAGAATTTACGGACCTAGCTTATCGCTAAAGTATATACCTAGGTCTCTACGGCCTACCCTAGAAAGAATAAGACCTACAAGATTATTGGTAACCGTTACTACTAGCCCGGAATAGTTATAGATATTAACCGCTATATACAGAACTATAACAACTGCTATAGGTCTATAATTCTACAGGATAAAACCCTAGGACTATTAAAGCCACTCCTAATACTAGAACGCCCCTAGCAGTATATCTCTATAGACTTTTACAAGCTACTTACAGACCGTGACGGATATAATATAGTAATAATCCTAGTTAACTGCTTTAGCAAGCACCCGTTCTTAATCCCCTATTATAAGGATATTAATGCTAAGGAGGTAGCCTAACTATATATCTATTATATCTACCAAATTTACGGATTACTAGATACTATTATATCCAATTACAGGCCGCAGTTTATATTGGCCTTCTAAAATAAGTTTACTTAAATCCTTAGTATTAAGCTAAAGCTTTCCACAGCATACCACCCCTAGATAGACGGTTAAATGGAGATTATAAATTAATACTTAGACTAGAGGCTCCGGCCCTTTATTAACTACTTTTAGGATAACTAGGGCGAACTACTACCCCTAATAGACTATGCCTAGGCAACCCTACCCTATAACTCTACGGGATTTGCACCTATTTAGCTAGAAATGGGATACTTACCCTATATAAGCTTTAACTAGAAAAGACCGGAGGGGCTATAAACCGTACGCAAAAAACTGTCTTATAAAGAAGCCCAGCAATATGCTAAACGCTTAGAAGAAGCTTAGATAGTAGCCTATATAAATCTAAAAAAGGCCTAGAGATTAATAGAACAGCAGGCAAATAAGCATAGGCGCGAGCCTAACTTTACTATAGATAATAGGGTCTGGGTTACAACAAAGAACTAAAAAATAAAACGGCCTAGCCGTAAGCTAGACTATAAGATAGCAGGACCATATAAAATCCTTAATAAGGAAGGCAACTTGTATAAGATTAAGCTCCTAGACTTAATTAAAGTCTATCCTATCTTTTTGCCGGATAAGCTACGGAAGGCTGCAAATAACCTACTACCTAGACAAAAGAATAAGCCTCCCCTACTAATTTAAGTTAATAGCGACAATAAATAGGAAGTTAATGAAATACTAGCCTATAAACTAGTATAAGGAACGCTACAATATCGTATTTAATAGAAAGGCTATAATCTAGACCTAACCTAGTACCCCGCTTAGAACTTTTAGGCTGCCCCTAAAGACTTAAAGAATTCTATAACTAATACCCTAACGAACCCGGACCCCCAAAGTACCTTAACAAGTAAATGGAGTGCTAGTATAGCAAAGATAATAGGCTGCCTATTAAGCATAAAGACAAGAATACCCCATGGACATAATATGGACATACAAAGCCTAAAGGCAGGCTTTTTTGGAGGGGGGGATAATGTTACGGCGCTAGTGGAAAACGGTAGATCTTGGCAGACGTGGATTATAGTAGACGCGAGTTACGTAACTTGAGGACCACATAAAATATCGAGCGGCGCTGCTATTCTTCTCCTTCCTTTCTCTAGCTTTGGATCCTCGTTTATAGACTACCAATTGTACAGGCTTGCGTGTCCCTCTTGCCGTACTCGTGCCTCGATTGACTAAGTCGCTAACAATATGCAATAGAAAATATAATTTAAATAATTTAAACTCCTTGTTAAGTGGGAAGGATATAAAACACAAACCTAAGAAACCTATAAATAGATTAAGGCCAACGCGCCTTCCCTGGTAAAAGAATTCTATAAAGACTATCCTTCGTGGCCTACTCTAGCTAGATGGACATAATATAAAGGCAAATAACTGCCACCTAATATAAAGACATGAAATATAATAGCAGAAAACTTAAAATTAAAAAGAACTTAAAATATATTATAACGTTTATAACACGGTTACGTAACATATAAGATATTAAGGAACTTTAACTACTAGTTAAAGTTATCTAATTAGTTAGATTTGCCTTGCTAAGAACGCCACTTAACACTAAAATATAACATGTAATGAAATTTTAAATTCTTAACTAAATTAAATTGTTTTAGGCCTTTGGCTAAAGGGGGGGAGTACTATAACAGGACTACCCCAGTTATAGTAGGAATATCTTAGTGAAACACTTAATAGATAACTATCTGCAACTATCTACAATTGTCCGCTATAATCTATTAAATTCCACTATATTCCGCCAACTTAATTAAATTCTACTAAGTTCTGCTAACTTAATTAAATTCCACCAAATTCCACTAATGTAATGGAATTTCGAACCTTGTCAAAACCCGCGTATATATATGCGCATATATCGACCACCAAGACCCCTAAGTATTTAGTTATATAATTCTCTTATTATCCTTTTCTCTTCTTTACGCAACGTCTTGTACTCTATAAGAGCTATATACCCTTAGATTTAGATAGAATTTATATTATTCCTTCGAATCTTCCCCAAAGCCTCTTTACGCCCTTATAATACGTTTCCTATATTCCTTTCTCTTCTTTATACAACGTCTTATACTCTACAAGAGCTATATACCCTTAAATTAGATAGAATTTATATTTATTCCTTTAAATCTTCTCTAAAGCCTCTTCGCGCCCTTATATTACGTTATATTAAAACAACTACTATTAAAATGGTAAAAGAACCTAAATCCCTTTTAATAACTATGAGTATTATAACCCTAGTTAGGGAACAGTTAACTATAATACAACAGGCCTTTATAGATGCCTTAGCTTAGCAGCAGGCTGTACTAGAAGCCTAGCACCAGTAATTAATAGAAGCACTCCATAAAGTGTAACCGACTACCGCTACTATGTCAAAGGTCATCTTATGACTCACTACTGTGCCCTTTTGTCATTGCATGTCTCACTACTCATTTCTATTACCTATTTATTACCTATTACCGACTAAGTGGCAATGTTGACCTGGTGGCTAATTAGGTAATAGTTATAAATTATTGTCGGCGTCTCTGTTAACCTTTGCCACCTATTTTGTGTATATAGTATACCTGATTTCCATAGATTTACAATTAAGTTGTTTATTTAATTCTCCCACACTGTAAAGCTTATAGTTATAAGCCTGGATTGTACTACCTACTAACCAATCAAATACTACCTTATTTAAGAAGTCACTACTTCTACTACCTTTGCAAGTGTCTTGAACTTCTTTACCTATTAAGCTCGATAAACGTACCAGAACGTACTAGAATAAACTAGCGAATTAAATTGTTAAAATAAGGTTTTGCTAAGACGCTAACCTGGACCCTGCCTAAACTGTTAAAATTCTAAAAATAACAACCAATATAAGCAAATCTTTATCTAAAATCAACTTTATTCTTAATAAGCCATCTGATTAGCTTCCATAGTTCTTTATTGTATAAGATACTGCCAAAACTAACAAGGTATAGCAGTACATCGACCCGTTAAAGAAGAAAGATGAGCTCCTAAAGCTAGAACTTCCGAAACGACCTATACCCGCAGACGTACTTCCTGCAGCTATATTGATAGCTAAGCTAGATCCAAACCAACTCATTGCCTATAATCAACTATACGCGGAATACAAGGACGACCTCCATATATATTAGAAGAAGGAGCAGGCTATAAGCAATATCAGCAATTACGTCATTCGCACGACATCGGTATCCTACCTCCCTCTTATTGACGGCCTTGACACAGTATACAAACGACTAAAAGCACTTAAAAAAGCACTTACCCCTACCATATCAGGTCGAAAGTATGATGTCCTTAATTAATACATGGCTCTTAAAGCCTATAACAAAAAGCAGAGCATCGAAAAATGGTTAAACAGCTGGAGGAATGTCTATAAGTAGGCAGAACAATTGGAGCTACTAGACGTCCAGGGATTCAGACCCCACTACGATTTTGTACAAGTAATTAAACCCATCTCTTCTAGTTTCATAGGAGCGCTAGAAGTAGACCTTGTCAGAAAAAAATGAAAGGATAAAGAGGCCCTATCCATTATTAACCTTATTAAGGAATTCAAGAAGCACTACCGTATGCAGCAAGCATCGTCTACCTTAACTGCCAATAACTCTGTATTCGCAACCCTTTAAAGCAACTCTAATTCCAATTCCAGTTTAGACCCTAATAGCAGTCCAAATTTAAATTTGAGATAGCACAAGGAATGCATATACGGCCTTGTACATCAATTTAGTGACTGCTATTATATCACCGTACACAAGCGCCCTTAAGGATGGAGACCAAGGGCAGACGTCTAGAAGAAAGTAGATAAAATAATTTTATCTACACCTTGGATTAAACGCATCGTTAAGTAGATTTAAAAAAGAGAATAGGAAGCAAAGGAGAATAATTAAAAGAATATAGAATCTATAATTAATTTTAACTCTAAAACCCCTGCTTCTACCACACTAACTAGCTATGCTGCCGTATTTAGTACTGGCCAAATTCCTTTTAAACTTTAAAACACCTAAATACTTAACCCTAGTGCAGATACCCACGTCTGCAATAATAAAGAAGACTTTACCTTCTCCTACCTAGCTATAGAAGACGACTACCTAATTGCTAGCAGAAATTTCGAAAAAATATAAGCCTATAGAACAGTAACCATCACTGTTAATACACCTAATAGGAAGTCAAAGATGAGGCTATCCTATATAGCGCTAGTGCCTACCATGTTTACAAATATTGTAGCGCTATTAAGAGCCACTAAGAACGACATCCATTTTGACTTAGGGCGAAATTTGCTCTACCATCTAGCAATTGGCGAAACAGTATACTATACAAGACGACTAGGGGGGCACTGGGCACTAATATATAGAGAGCCTATAAGTACCCTAGATTCAACTTAATCAACATTCTTAACCTCTAAGAGGTATTAGCTAAGCCGCATAGCCCGCAAACCAATCGGAGCCACAGCTACAAGATGGCATAAAATACTCAGCCATACAGGACCTAATACTATTAAGCAGCTTCCTAAGCACGTCATTGGCGCAGAGCTGACTGAATTAACTACCAAATAAGCACCGCTCAAAATTAAATGTGAAACTTGCTTATTAGCAAAGCACACACAGCAGATCTCTTAAAGACGAGAACACGAATTTCCAGCCAATCAACCATTTAAACGGCTAGCATTTAATATTATCTACCTTAAAGTACTAGGATATAACAGTGATAGATACATTATACATTTCTATTACACGTATTCCAAATTTAACTTTATATATACTGCTAAGAATAAAGATAAAGCTACTATCCTACCTACCATCTATAAGACTTACCGCTTAATTAAAACACAATTTTATTAAGACGTCGTCTTCTTCTAGAGTGATGACGAACAAGCATTTAGACAAACGGAAGACACTCTAGAGATATAGTATATAGACAAAGGCATTACCTTTAAATGCCGAGCACCGTATACTAAGGAACAAAATGGCGGAGCTAAACGATCTGGAAGAACCCTTATAGAACGATTAAGATCTATACAGCTAGAAGCATCCTTACCCCTATCTCTAGGACTAGAGGCTTTTCTTACTGCTAGCTATGCCCTCAATTAAACGCCAAATAAGCAACTAGGGTGGAAAACTCTATATAAGGTCGCCTATAGCAAGCCGCCAACACTTACCCACATGTATAAATATGGTTATAAGACCTATATGCTAAACAAATAAGTTAGAAAGGGAGATAAGCTAGCTTTTTATGCATTAATTAGACACCTAGTCGGCTATAATTTAACTAATATCTACTAAATTTGGATTCCAAGCCTTTACAAAGTCATTTAAACTAGAGATGTTATATTTAATAGAAACTCGTTTTATGACCCTAAGGGTCAGAACATTAACTACCTACTAAAGAAAGCATTAGAAGATACTATCCAGACAATTAGTCTACTAGAACCTCTTTATAAGGATAAATCTAAAAATAAATCTATTCTATATAGACCTACCTCAAATGCAGATTAAACAACTATATTAAACGACTTAGCAGAGCTTCCTATAAAGAACATCAAACAGCTACTAATACCTAGCAGAACGGTGTCTCCAGATCTGCCAGAAACAAACACCACACTAGGAGGACTTTAAGATGATATCTTAGATATAATTAAAACAAGTTCTACCTAGTCAAGCAGTTCACCAAAACCATTAAATATAGCTCCACGAGCTAACGAGGTCTTAGTTAATTCTTTAGCCAACCTTATCCTACTAGAAGGTTCTAAACGAATTCAATGCTAAGTATATATAGCAGCACTAGCCAATCTATCTACCCTATTTGGTTACTACGCTGGCTTTGCTATAGAACTAGTAAAGGATGTTAACTAAACTAGATCCTTATCTCTATATTAGGATAATCTCCCTCCCAAACCAAGGAACCTTAAAGAGCTAAAAAAGCACCCTTTAACTGCCAGCTTTTAAAAGGCTATAGAAAAAGAATACAACGACCTTAAACGCCAAGGGACATTTAAGACTATACTAAAGGAAGAAGCAACCAACAACCAGATCCTTCCGCTAAAATAGGTCTTTAAATATAAGTTCGACAGTGACGGCTACCTACAAAAGCTAAAGGCTTAACTGTGTGTCTGTAGAGACCTATAGACTACTAAGGAAGAGACCTATGCAGTAACCTTAGCTGCTCGAATATTCCATGCCCTTATAGCTATAGCAGCCGCATTCGATTTGGAGATTCGACAGTATAACGCTATAAACGCATTTACAAATGCAAGACTAGATAAGCCAGTTACTATTACTGCCCAGAAGGCTTTAATTAAAACGGATATATCCTAAAGCTACTCATAGCGCTATATGGATTAAAAGTCTCACCACTACTTTAGTATAAAGAGCTCACTAATACACTAGCCAAATTCGGATTAAAGCCTGTCCTAGGTACAAACTACCTTTACACCAATAGACGACTTATTGTCTTCTTTTACATAGACGATATTGCCGTACTAGTTGCCAAAAAGGACCTTTTAAGACTACAGGAATTTAAAGCCAAATTACTGCACTAATACAAGATCCATGCACTAGGAGACCTATAGTGGTTTCTAGAAATCCAAATCAAACGAGATCAACCAAGCAGAAAGCTCTGGCTCTGCCAAGATTCCTATATCGAAAAGATAGCCAATCAATTCAATATTTAACCAGGAAGATTTCCTAAGTCACTACTTCCTACCAAAGAACTGATTCCATCCAACCAGCAGACGAACCCTTAAAGAACTCTAGCCTATCAGCAACGAGTCGGTTCCCTTACGCACCTCACCGTATTTAGAAGACCTAATATTGCTAAGACGCATTCTAAGCTGGCCGAATTCCTTACAAATCCAAATTAAAAGCACCTCGATGCAGCTAATCAAGCTATTGCCTACTGCCTTAGAACAAAATCGACAGCTATTAAATACTCTGGCGAAGTACTTGGAGCCCATATCTACTTCAGAAACCCTAAGGGAGAAGACGTCACCTTTTACGGAGCATCTAACGCAGCGTTTGCGGACCATAAAGACACCAGACAGAGCTCTTAAGGATACCTTTTTATGCTATTTAGAGGACTAATCGACTAGAAGGCAACCCTATAGAGATTAGTGACTCGCTTAACTACCAAAGCGGAGCTTCTCTCCCTATCTACAGCTGCCGTTAAGATCATCTGGTGGCAGCGTTTCTTTAAGGCAGTCAGCTTCAATTTAGAACGCAAGTTTACCCTACTATGCAACAAAATGCAGACCGTACGACTCCTAAGATAGGATACACCAAAACTTAATACTAAGCTTCGACATATCGACGTCCATTAGCACTGGCTTAGACAGGAAGTCCAAGACAAAAAGATTAACGTCCAATGGGTCCCTACAGCCAAAATGCCTGCTGACGGCCTTACCAAAATCTTACCTAGTCAAAGGTACGAAGCATGGATAAAGCAATTGAATTTGGTGGATATTCGACATTAAATTGCTACCACATTATCTAACAAAGACTCTTGAACATTACCCTATCCCCTTAATACTCCTAAATTGTATCCCAAATTCCCTATTTTGGTATAGTCTCTACCTTCATTTTTATTTTCTACAGCTTTGACTACACCGTTAAATCTAGGGGGGTGTGTAACCAACTACCGCTACCATGTCAAAGGTCATCTTATGACTCACTACCGTGCCCTTTTGTCATTGTATGTCTTACTACTCATTTCTATTACCTATTCATTACCTATTACCGACTAAGTAGCAATGTCAACCTAGTAGCTAATTAGGTAACAGTTACAAATCATTATCGGCGTCTCCGTTAACCTTTGCCACCTATTTTGTGTATATAGTATACCTGATTTCCATAGATTTACAATCAAGTTGTTCACTCAATTCTCCCACACTGCAAAGCTTACATAAAGAACTCTATAATATTAAGGCATTTATATTATAGACCCTAATAGTAACACCTATAAATAAGATTAAAATAACAGTACTTAAACCTAATATGTTAAATGCAAATACTAAACTAGTAATAGTAGCTTAACCTACACCTATAGTAAACCTAGTACCTATTACAAAATCTAAAAAGCTCCCTAATCCTCTAATATTTAATAAAAACTAAAATAACCTATATCCCTTTGTAACTAAGCTCCGTCTTAAACTCTTAATAAACTATAATTAATACCCTACTAAGGCTAGCAAGGTTAGCTATGGAATGTCTTATTTAAGTAAGGATGCTGTATAAACTATAGATCCATTCTTCCGCAATAGCACTTTTATTAATTTTAAAACCTTTATCTCTCTGCTAGAACGAACGTATAATAACGCTAGCCGTAAACATACAGCTATTACTAAACTTAAAAACCTATAATAACGGAATCGAGACTTTACCAGCTTTTTTTTAGAATTTTTAGGTCTTATTAGCGAGCTAGATTAGAATAAAGCCGCTAGAGTTACTACTCTTTAATAAGCTATTTTGGATAAGATTAGAGCCTAGTTAGTAGGTAGAGAACTGCCAAAGAACCTATCTAAATTTACTATAATATATTAACGAATTAATAAGGACCTTTGATATAATAAATAGACTTATTCTCTAAAGCCAACTACACCTTGCGTTTAAAACTCTATAAAACTAGTATATACCCTAAAGCGTGATCCGTCTCTAAAACCTAAAAGCCCTATATACAACCCTATAGACCTTAATGCCGCTTAATCCTATACATCTTTAGGAACTAATAAATAAAGAACTCGAGCCATAAATAGAGAATGCTTTAGATGCGGTAAAAAAGGATATATTTAAAAGCATTGCCGAACTTACCCTTTTAAAAAAGTCCGCCATAGTTCCTCCCAATCCTTAAGTTGTACTCATTCCTTAAATCATACCCACTCTATAAATTATACTTAGACGCTATAAAGCACCTTACCTTTAGTTAACTTAGAAAACAAATTATCCTAAGGCCAAGTTGCGCCTTAGGATAAAAAGTAGAAGAGTATAAGTGTTAGCGACTCAGTCAATCGAGGCACGAGCACGGCAAGAGGGACGCATGCAAGCCTATACGATTGGATTGTCTATAAACAAGGATCCAAAGCTAGAGAAAGGAAAGGAGAAGAACGGAAGCACCGCTCAAAGCTATATACAATTATCTAGTCACGTGGTGGCAACTTGCCATTATGTAACGGCAAGTTGCGGCAATCTAACGGCAGTTTGCCAGTGCCGTAATATTACCCCCCCCCCTCCAAAAAAGCCTGCCCTTAGGCTTTGTATGTCCGTATTACCCCTGCGGGGCATTCTTATCTTTATGCTCTACTGGTAATTTATCGTCTTTGCTATACTAGCACTCCACCCACTTATCTAAGTACTTTGGCGGTCCAGGTTTGTTAGAATAATAGCTATAGAACTCTTATAACTTGTAGGGGCTACCTATAAAATTCCATGCGGGGTACTAGGTAGGGTCTAGATTATATCCTTTCTAACTTATACGGTACTTTAGTGTTCCTCATACAAGTTTATAGGCTAGTATTTCTTTAATTTCCCATTTGTCGTCGCTATTAACTTAAATCGGCAGGGGCGGTTTATTTTTTTATCTAGGTAATGGGTTGTCTATAGCTTTCCGTAGCTTATCTGGCGAGAATTTAGGGTAGACCTTAATCAAATCCAGGAGCTTTACTTTATATAAGTTGCCTCTCTTTTTAAGAACTTTGTACAGTCCTGCTATCTAATAGTTTAGCTTATAGCTAGGCCGCTCTATCTTCTAGTTCTTTGTTATAACCTAGACCTTATTACCTATGGTAAAGTTAGGCTTACGCCTATACTTATTTGCCTGCTGTTTTATTAATTTCTAGGCCTTTTCTAGGTTTGTGTAGGCTACTTTCTAGGCTTCTTCTAAGCGTTTAGCGTAATACTAGGCTTCCTTATAAGATAGTTTTTCGCGTATGGTCCGCGGCCCCTCCGTTCTTTCCCAGTTAAAGCTTATATAGGGTAAATACCCTATTTCTAGCTAGATAGGTGCAAATCCTATAGAGTTATAGGGTAGGGTGGCCTGGGTGTAGTCTATTAGAGGTAGTAGTTTGGCCTAATTATCCTAAAAATAGTTAACAAAGGGTTGGAGTCTCTGGTCTAAATACTAGTTTACAATCTCCGTCTAGCCGTCTATTTGGGGGTGGTATGCCGTAGAAAGCTTTAGCTTAATGCCTAGGATCTAGGTAAACTTATTCTAGAAAGCCGATATAAACTATAGGCTATAGTCGGATATAATAGTATCTAGTGGTCCGTAAATTTAGTAGACGTAGTAGATATATAGTTGGGCTGCCTCTTTCGCATTAATATTCTTATGATAAGGGATTGAGAACGGGCGCTTGCTAAAGCGGTTAACTATAACTATAGCCATATTATATCCATTACGGTCTATAGGTAGCTTATAGAAATCCATAGAGATATGCTGCTAGGGGCGCTCTGGTATTAGGAGTGGTTTTAACAGTCCTAGGGTCTTATCTTGTGGAATTATAGACCTATGGCAGTTATTATAGTTCTGTATATAGTAATTAATATCTATAACCATTCCAGGCCAGTAATAATGGTCGCCAATAATCTTGCGGGTCTTATTTTTCCTAGGGTAGGCTGTAGGGATCTAAGTATACGCTTTAGTAATAAGCTAAGTCTATAAGTTTTGTTTTTCTGCTACTACTAGCTGTGCCTAGTGCTTAAGTAATCCATTTTTAAGGGACTATGGGCTGTTATTATTCTTTATCTTTTTACAGTACTCCTGTAGAGAGGGGGCTGTACGGTTTGCCTACAGTAGTTTATTAATAAGGTTAAGTTCTGTGGAGTTAATGGGATATATCTTAGCATCTAAAGGGTTTATATTTAGTTCTGCCTATATTTAGGGGTTAAGGTGCTCTGGTTATAGTAGTGTCTAGGTTTATAGTAAGATCTTTATAGCCATCTGGTTATCTAGGTCTTGTTTATGCCTTATAAGGGCATCTGCATAGTTAGTTGCGCCTGGCCTATATATAATTAGGAAGTGTAACTAAAATAGGATATCCGCCTAGCATGCCTGCTGGGCCGTAAGGGCCTTTGTTATTATAAAGTATTCTAAGGCCTTATAATCCAAAACCACCTTAATAGGCTTAGGGGTCCCTTCTAGCTATATACGCCAGTGCTAAAAGCTAGAGATAATAGCCAGCATTTCTTTATTATGGATGTGGTAGTTTAGCTCGGCATCTATTATGGTCTTCAAATAGTAAGCAATAGGGTACTATTCTCCGTCCGGTTGCTTCTGGGAAAAGACACCAGCTATTACACCGTCTAAGGCATCAGTTTCTAGCATTGAGGGCCGTTCTAGGTTAAAATAGGCAAGTAAGGGAGCCAATACTAGCCGTTTTTTAAGCTTATTAAAGGCCTGCCTATATATGGCGTTAAAATAGAAGGGCTGGTCTTTCCTAGTAAAACAGTTAAGAGGCTAGGAGATCCTACTATAGTCCTTAATAAAGCATTAGTAGAAGTTACAGAAACCTAAAAATAATTATACCCCCTTTATGGTCTGTGGGGGTGCCTACTGGTTAATTATAGCCGTTTTTTCTGGGTCTGCCTTAATTCTGTCTATACTAATAATAAACCCTAAGTACTTAGTGCGCTTAATACTAAATTCTAACTTCCTAATATTGGCCTGGAGACCAGCTTTGCGGAGCCGTTATAGGACTTTACAGACATATTCCTTATATTCCAGTTTATTCTTAGAGTAAATTATAATATTATCTAGGTAGGCTGTGCAAAAGTTATTAAGGTAGTTAAAGAGTATATTATTTATATACCATTAGTACGTAGCTAGTCTATTAGTTAGTCTAAAAGGTAGTACTTTATATTTATATAATCTATAGCAGGTCCGAAATATAGTAAAATCCTCAGATCTGGGGTCTATCCTAATTCGGTAAAAAGCCTAGCAGATATCAAGCTTTATAAAAATCTTAGCCTTACTTATACGGGCCAGTGTTTCTTTAAGTAAGGGCAGTGAATATCGGTCTTTGTAGGTTATATAGTTTAGTTTATAGTAGTTAATACAGAAACAGAGTCCGCTATTTGGCTTTTTTATAAAGAGAATAGGTAAGACAAAGGGGACCTAGCTAGGCTTAATAAAGCCCTTATTAAGGTTATCAACAATATACTGCTTAGTAGCCCATAGCTTGTTAGTAGATTACTGGTGGAGGGGGCTATAGCTAAGGGTATTTTCTTTATCTGGCTTAATCTCAATCTTATGGTCGTACGGTTAGTAAGGTGGGAGTATATTAGATACTGCCTTGGAGAATACGTCCTTAAATTCCTAGTATTGGCGGGGTGGTTTCTGTTCCACCGGCTCCTTATCTATAAGCTTACTTTCCCCACTAAGCTGGTCACGGGCTAGGGCTTCCTTGTCTTTAATTATCCAGTTAATTTTGTATAAGCTAGTTATAAAGGCAACAGTGTTAGGCTGTTTTAAGTTCTAATAGAACCCTATAGCACTAATGCAGCAGATATTAACTAGTGGGAGGTTTATAGATTTCTTTACGGACGTTCTATGGACCGTATTTTGCGGTAGCGATTTATAACCCTCTTTAGCTCCTATTCCATTTTCCGTAAGTTATCCTTTTAGTCTATATATTTAGTACAGCATCTAATATTCCTTGCTATTCTTTATAGCTATATAGGGCCTAAGCCAGCTGGCTTATTACTAACTTCCTAGGTTTCTAGTGCCGGTGGTGCGATATTGGTAGTCTAGGGGTAACATAGTATACGGACCTGTTGCAAATTAAGCTATATATTTTTCTTAAAGGCCTGGTCCCTATGTATAGTATCGGCCTAGTAAATGGTGTTTATCTATAGCCGCATAAGATTTTCTATTATAATACTGATTTCCTTTATAAAAGAAGGTGTTGGGGGTAGGGCTTTAGGCTAGACAAGCCGTCTGCTTTATATATTAAGCTGTAAGCCTAAATAGGCTAGCTATTTTCTTTTTAAAATTATATTGTGGCTTTCTAGGTCTATAATAAGCAAGGGAACATTATACTGCCTTTGTCTGTTAACATGGAGGTAAATCCATAAGATAGTTATAATAGGTGGCCCTATCTATCTATTATACCCGCAAATAGGAATTGGTTTGGGTAGTTCTTTAATAGGTACATTTAAAAAGTTAGCCAGCTTTATGGTATACTAGGTGTCTATTAAGGCAAAGGCATTTACTCTAGAGTTAGCTAAAGTAAAGGTTAAAACTTAATATCTATTACAAAATAAAATATAAGGGATAGTATAGCTTCTTCTACTAACTAGCCAACCTAGATTAACATATAATATATTAATCCCTTTTAACCCTAGAGAGGAGTCTTCTTTTAAGGTTCCCCTTTTTCTAACTTTATACTATCCTCCTAGATTAATAGAACCTTATCCACTTTTGCCTTTATTAGGCAGTCTTTTGCAAAATAGTCTTTCTGGCCATAAGAGAAACAAGCTCCTTAGTTACTAAGTGCCTATCTATAGGGGTCGCTATAGGTAGGCCGCGTATGCACTAGGCCTATGGCAGGACTGGCTACATAATTAATGGCGGGCTAAACGGTTAGTGCTATAGGCGTTACGGCCCGTACTAGGGCACTATTGGCTGTTCTTATATTGCTTATGGTCTGGTTTAAAGGGTTTCTAGCTTTATACTGCTTAGCACATGCGTTAATTTAATAAAGGCCTTGGTTAATAGCTAAGCAGTGGTCTATAAGTACCTTTAGCGTTTATATAGTAGTAAAAACTGGCAGTACGGCGTGCTATAGGTCTAGGGTAAGCTTGTTAAAGAGGTCTAGCATTAAATCTTTATAAGGAATATAGGCTTAGCTATCTAAGTACAGAAAGTAGGTCTAAAAGGCTAAAAAGGTCTCCGTTATTTTTATATTAAGGGCTTTATAATTAAGGCAGGCGTTCTATATCTTAAAGGGGTCCTTATAAATAGAAGATAGGTAGTTAATTATCTCTTCTCTAAAGAGGAAGGGGTCTGCCAAATCCTAGGCGTATTATAGACGTAGGTGCGTCTATATATCCCCGCCAGTGCGGCCGAAGACGTAGGCTATCTTAGCTTAAGTAGTAGGGAAATGGTCTATATTAACTTTAAGCTTATCCTATAGTTAAAGCTTCTAATTATTAAATATAGGGTCAGTTCCATCTATAAGCAATAGGGGGTCTGTAACCTTCGCGGACCACAATAATGCTAATACTGTATATTAGGCTAAGGCCTTAAGGACTATAGTAAGTCTCTAGGTATCTAATAACTCCTTACTAAGTATAGGGGTGTCTCTAGTTTTAAGTAGCTCTTAAAGCCGTTTAATTTTGGCATTAGCTGCTGCGAGCTCTTCCTGGGGGGTCGAGACGGCGACTATTTTACTATCGGAGGTATTTACGGGTCCTGCAGCGGCTTTGCCAGCTGCTGTATTTCTTGGCATAGTGGTAGGGGTATTAGGTAATTTCCAGTGTTTATTTATTTCCTAGGGGTTCTGGTCCGTACGTGTCCTATTCTTAGGTTTCGCGTTCTGTTTATATTCTTTTGGTTCTTAGGGGTCTGTCCTATCCTTGTGGTTTTGGTAATGTCCTTAGGGTCCTGTTCTGTCCTTATCCTGTTTGTGGCCTTGTGGATATATTTGAGTTCCTTCTCAGGAAGAAAGAGTAGACGAGCTTTAGATAATGTTAGCGACTCAGTTAATCGAGGCACGAGCACGGCAAGAGGGACGCATGCAAGCCTATACAATTGGATTGTCTATAAACAAGGATCCAAAGCTAGAGAAAGGAAAGGAGAAGAACGGAAGCACCGCTTAAAGCTATATACAATCATCTGGTCACGTGATGGCAACTTGCCATCACGTGACGGCAAGTTGCAGCAATCTGACGGCAGTTTGCCAGTGCCGTAATAATAAGTGTCTGGGCTCTTCTAGCGCTAATACACAATACAACTCCCTTAATATACTCGGCGAAATTTAAATACCTAGAAAATAAAAGGAAGTATAAATCCTAATAGATAGCGGAGCTACTAGCATAGGCTTTATTAATACAAACTATATAAAAACTTAACGCCTAAATTTAAAGAAACTTAATAAGCCCTAAGGCCTATAAGGCTTTAATGGCAAACCCTTAATATATAGCAAACTAACGTACCTCGCTCTTGTAAAATTGCGAATAGGTAAATACCTTAAATACATTTCCCTATTTATAATACCCTTGAAGCACTATAAGATAATACTTAGATATAGATAGCTAAAAATAACATAACCTTTTAATTAGCTGGGTTAAAGAAATACTAAAGTTCCGTATAACCTACTACTAAAGTTATTACTTAAAAAACCATTTACTCTATAAATATGCACATAACTATTTAAATTTAATATAATATAAATTACCCTTACCATAGATCTTAAGCTAATATAATAAATCTATAACTGCCAATTATAGTAAAGAATATAAATGTCGGAATGTTAATTACGTGACGTGGTTATAAGACCACGAAGCAAGACTAGCTAATCTAACCTTGGAGCAACCCCTTACTTCTAGACATTAATAATTAAATCAACTACCAACTTTAACACCGCATACGTATTATACAGTGATATTCGTGCCCGTTGATAAAGTGAGTATACCGACACTGATTAGTAGACGTACAGATTAGGAAATACGCAATAAGCTAGAGCTTGAGAACCGTACTAGAAACAGTATATGGATTGCCTAGCCTTATCTATTTTATTAAAGGAGAAAGCTACATTACCCTTAAAGCTTGAGACTACGTATTAGCTTAACTGCTAACGCGTTAGATTGCCTAGAGAATTGTATTTTTACTTAGAGAAGATTATAACCTCCCTTACGCTTGAGAGAATTTGTACTGGCCTTATAGCCAATACAACAGATCGCTGAGAGAATAGCAATCTTGCTAAGAATACTTTACAGGCCCAACGGCTGTAGAGGACGTATATACTAAAGAGAGCTATACCACCCTTAAAGCTCGAGATGAACGTATTAGCTTAACTGCTGACGCGTCAGATCGCCTAGAGGATTGTATCTTTGCTAAGAATTGTCTTTAGTCTTCAAAAACTGTAGATTTGTCAAGGGGACACGCACACACCCTTACACCCTCAATACCCTCACCTTGACTTCAACCTCGACCTTAACCTCGACCTTGACCACGACCTCGACCTCGACCCCGACCTTAACCTTGACCTTGACCCTAACCTTAACCTCGACCTCGACCTTACCCTCAACCTTGACCTTGACCTCGACTACAACCTCGACCTTGACCCCGACCTTGACCTCGACCTCAACCTCACCCTTGACCTCTGTTTAAGCCTTAACCCTTAAACTCTTAGACTAAGGACACTCTATAGGCCCTAGGGCTGTAGAGAACACCTTAAACCTTAAACTTAAACCTCTAGAACCTCCACTTGACCTTAAACTATAATATATAAATATATCTTTTCTACGGCTTTCTACAGCCGTGGAGAACATACACACATATACAAAGACACGACAATATGGAAATTAATTAGAAGGAGAGAATTGCTAAGTATAGCTACGGAATTGATGTAGATAGGGCTATAAAGGACGAACTAGTAGAGTTCGTAGAAACGATGATATATAAAATATAAGACTTTACAGACAATGACTTATAGGCCATCTTTTAAGAGCTGTTTGAGGGGTTTATAGTTAAGAGCTTTAAGAAGATACGCACAGATATTAGATCCTAGCTACAAAGACATCTCCTTAAAAAAGGTGTTTACGTAGGCAGATATAATAGCAGAGTTACTGTATCTGAGCTGCTATTTAAAGTTGTATAACAAGAAGAGCTGTATTAGTGGATAGATAGGGAGATTGTAGTAACTATTAAGGAGTTAGCAGAACCACTAGCTATAAAAGTACTATAAGATAGGTTAAACTATACTTGTAACGGTCTATTAAATTAGCCTATAGCTATAGCTGTAATACTACCTGGTTTTTCTCCTGCCTAGTATCTTTACCCTAGTACTGCTAATACTGACCTAGCTATAACACCGCCTGGAACGTAGATACCTACCCCACTACTAGCTGCTCCGCTAATTCCACTAGCTATTCTAACTACTGCAATACTAGCTGTCCTAATTGCTGCTCCGCCAGCTACCCTAATCGCTGCCCCTGCTGCCCCTGCTAGTGCTCCTACCCTACCTGGTTCTCCTCTTGCCCAGTATCTTCACCATAGTACTGCTAATACTAACCCTGCTATGCACCTACCTAGGTGTAGTAAAGAGGTAGCGACTATTGCAAAGACCTATATAGACTTCTATATAAACCGTATTCTTATAAACAAGTTGGTTACTGCTTGCTAGGGAGTACTAGTATACCGTATTACTGTCTTAAACCCTAGAGAAGACTTGTCTTAATAGTAGCATAACCCTCAGCGACCTAGCTAATAGTAGTATACCCTACTATAGTCTACCTTACCGTAATCTACCCTACTGCAACCTACTCTACCGTAATCTACCCTACTGCAATCAACCCTACCGCAATATACCCTAAACCTACGGCCATGGCGGACACGGCAGACATTTTAGTATACCTATAAGAGGACGTTCCCTTACCTTAATTAGGCCGTAGGGGTAGGTTAAATAAACGAACTGTAAAGTATTGCCTGGGTGTATAGTAGGGGGTAGGCATTACCTAGGTGTATAGTAGGGAGTAGGCAATACCCTTATATAGGAGAAAGGGAGAGACGAACTAATAGGGGAGGAAGGAGACTATAAGCCTAAAGAGCTTATAGGGGGTGGCTAAGGCCTAGCCAAAGGCTACCCTTAGCAGCCCTAAGAGCTCCCAGGATGTAGCTAAGATAGTATTATAGAACTACCCTATAATACCTTATATATACCTACCTGTTTGCACTGCCAAGATACTAGTGTCTGATATCTATAATATCCGACATCCGCAATATCCGCAATATCCGCAATATTCGCAATATTCGACATCCGCAAGATCCGCAATATTCGCAATATTCGCAATTCTCTGCCAAGTCAGCCAAATTCTGCTATACTCTGCGGACCCTGAATTTAACTAGCTAATCAGGATTTTCCATCCCCAGGATAGAAAATCGCTATTGGCTCGCTTACTACTAGCGCCTTAGCGGCCCTTGTAATATATCAACCTACTACCCCTAACGATTCTTCTTCTTCTTCTTTTTCTCTTTCCTTTTCTTCTTTTTCTTAGCTTATTTTTGGCTTATTTTTACTGGATAGCAATTTATAAGCTATTGTGTATTAGGGATAGAAGAGCTAGCTATTGCATATATGCTATAAATAGTCTAGAAGTAGATTTAACTTTAGAGTGTAGATTAGCCTTCCTTTTAAAGTTGCTCTAGTGTCGGAATATTAATTATGTGACGTGGTTATAAGACCATAAAGCGAGACTAGCTAATCTGACTTTGGAGTAACCCCTTACTTCTAGATATTAACAATCGAATTAACTACCAACTTTAATACCGCATACGTATTATACAGTGATATTCGTGCCCGTTAATAAAGCGAGTATACCGACAATAAAGATATTACGTTAAAACCTCTTAAAATTTGTATAATATAAGCCGCGCCTTTTATCTTATTAGCAAAAAGATAAAATTATAAAATCTTTACTATAACTATAGAAGACATTAAGAAAGCACTAAAACCAAAATATTATCCTAGTTCTTAACCTTTTATACCTAAAAAGTACTATAACCTAATTAACAAGTTTAAAAAATAATTTATAGATTAACTAGCCCCATACTAAAAGAAGCATGATTTTAAAATAGAACTTAAGCCTAGTATAATACCAAAGTTTAGTCCGCTATACGGTATATTACAAAAAGAACTATTTATAATATAATAATACCTTAATAAGCATCTGGAAAAATAATTTATTTGCCTTAGCTAATCTCTATTTACCTTACCTATACTATTTATTAAAAAACTAGAAGGAGGCTTAAGATTTTATATTAATTATTAAGCTCTAAATATAATTATAATTTAAAACTGATATCTAATTTCCTTAATTTAAGAGACGCTTAACTAATTAGTAAAGGCACAGTACTTTATAAAGCTTAATATAATTACTGCCTTTAATAAAAATTATATACATGTCGGAATGTTAATTACGTGACGTGGTTATGAGACCACGAAGCGAGACTAGCTAATCTGACCTTGGAGCAACCCCTTACTTCTAGACATTAATAATCAAACAACTACCAACTTTAACACCGTATACGTATTATACAGTGATATTTATACCCGTTGATAAAGCGAGTATACCAACACTAATTAGTAGACGTATAGATTAGGAAATACGTAATAAGCTAGAGCTTAAGAACCGTACTGGAAACAGTACACGGATTGCCTAGCCTTGTCTATTTTATTAAAGGAGAAAGCTATATTACCCTTAAAGCTTAAGACCACGTATTAGCTTAACTGCTAACGCGTTAGATTGCCTAGAGAATTGTATTTTTACTTAGAGAAGATTACGACCTCCCTTATACTTGAGAGAATTTGTACTGGCCTTACAGCCAATACAACAGATTGCTGAGAGAATAGCAATCTTGCTAAGAACACTTTACAGGCCCAATGGCTGTAGAGGACGTATACACTAAAGAAAGCTATATTACCCTCAAAGCTCGAGACGAACGTATTAGCTTAACTGCTGATGCGTTAGATTGCCTAGAGGATTGTATCTTTACTAAGAATCGTCTTTAGTCTTTAAAAACTGTAGATTTGTTAAGGGGACACGTATATACCCTTATACCCTTAATACCCTCACCTCGACTTTAACCTCGACCTTAACCTTGACCTCGACCACGACCTCGACCTCGACCCTGACCTTGACCCCGACCTCGACCTCACCCTTGACCTTGACCTTGACCTTGACCACGACCTCGACCTTGACCCCGACCTTGACCTCGACCTCGACCTTACCCTCGACCTCTATTTAAGCCTTAACCCTTAAACTCTTAGACTAAGGACACTCTATAGGCCCTAGGGCTGTAGAGAATACCTTAAACCTTAAACTTAAACCTCTAGAACCTCCACTTGACCTTAAACTATAATATATAAATATACCTTTTCTACGGCTTTCTACAGCCGTGGAGAACACACACACATATACAAAGACACGACAATATAGAAATTAATTGGAAGGAGAGAATTGCTAAGTATGGCTACGGAATTAATGCAGATGGGGCTATAAAGGACGAACTAGTAGAGTTTGTAGAAATGATAATATATGAGACATAAGACTTTACAGATAATAACTTATGGGCCATCTTTTAAGAGCTATTTAAGGGGTTTACAGTTGAGAGCTTTAAGAAGATACACACAGATATTAGATCTTAGCTACAAAGACATCTCCTTAAAAGAGGTGTTTATGTAGGCAGACGTAATAGCAGAGTTACTATATCTGAGCTGCTATTTAAAGTTATATAACAAGAAGAGCTGCATCAGTGGATAAATAGGGAGATTGTAGCAACTATTAAGGAGTTAGTAGAACCACTAGCTATAAAAGCACTATAAGACAGGTTAAACTATATTTATAACAGTCTATTAAATCAGCCTATAGCTATAGCTGCAATACCACCTGGTTCTCCTCCTGCCTAGTATCTTTACCCTAGTACTGCTAATACTAACCCAGCTATAACACCGCCTGGAACGTAGATACCTACCCCACCACTAGCTACTCTGCTAATTCCACCAGCTATTCTAACTGCTGCAATACTAGCTATCCTAATTGCCGCTCCGCTAGCTACCCCAATTGCTGCCCCCGCTGCCCCTGCTAGTGCTTTTACCCTACCTGGTTCTCCTCTTGCCCAGTATCTTTACTATGGTACTACTAATACCGACCCTACTATGCACCTACCTAGGTGTAGTAAAGAGGCAGCGACTATCGCGAAGACCTATATAGACTTCCATATAAACCGTATTCTTATAAATAAGTTGGTTACTGCTTACTAGGGAGTACTAGCATACTATATCACTGTCTCAAACCCTAGAGAAGACTTGTCTTAATAGTAGCATAACCCTTAGCGACCTAGCTAATAGCAGTATACCCTACCATAGTCTACCTTACCGTAATCTACCCTACCGCAACCTACTCTACCGCAATCTACCCTACCGCAATCGACCCTACCGTAATATACCCTAAACCTACGGCCATGGCGGACATAGTAGACATTTTAGTATACCTATAAGAGGACGTTCCCTTACCTTAATTGGGCCGTAGGGGTAGGTTAAATAAACAAACTGTAAAGTATTGCCTAGGTGTATAGTAGGGGGTAGGCATTACCTGGGTATATAGTAGGGAGTAGGCAATACCCTTATATAGAAGAAAGGGAGAGACGAACTAATAGGGGAGGAAGAAGACTATAAGCCTAAAGAGCTTATAGGGGGTGGCTAAGGCCTAGCCAAAGGCTACCCTTAGCAGCCCTAAGAGCTCCCAGGATGTAGCTAAGATAGTATTATAGAACTACCCTATAACACCTTATATATACCTACCTGTTTGCACCGCTAAGACACTAGTGTCTGATATCCATAATATCCAACATCCGCAATATCCGCAATATCCGCAATATTCGCAATATTCGACATCCGCAAGATCTGTAATATTCGCAATATCCGCAATTCTTTGCCAAGTTAGCCAAATTCTGCTATACTCTGTGGACCCTGAATTTAACCAGCTAATCAGGATTTTCTATTCCCGGGATAGAAAATTGCTATTAGCTCGCTTACCACTAGCGCCTTAGCGGCCCTCGCGATATATCAACCTGCTACCCCTAATAATTCTTTTTCTTTTTTTTTTTCTTTTTCCTTTTCTTCTTTTTCTTAGCTTATTTTTGGCTTATTTTTACTGGATAGCAATTTATAAGCTATTGCGTATTATGGATAGAAGAGCTAGCTATTGCGTATATACTACAAATAGTCTAGAAGTAGATTTAACTTTAGAGTGTAGATTAGCCTTCCTTTTAGAGTTACTCTAGTGTCGGAATGTTAATTACGTAACGTGGTTATAAGACTATGAAGTAAGACTAGCTAATCTGACCTTAGAGCAACCCCTTACTTCTAGACATTAATAATCAAATAACTACCAACTTTAACACCGCATATGTATTATATAGTGATATTTATGCCTGTTAATAAAGCGAGTATACCGACAATATATAAAGGAGATAAAAAGTATATGGCTTTTTGTATATAATAGAGACTTTTTAAATACCTAGTAATGCTATTTAGCGTAAAAAACGGTCCTAGTATATTTTAGTAATATATTAATAATACGCTTCGTAAAGTCCTTAATATATTTATTACCGTATATATTAATAATATCTTAATTTACTTATCCTTACTTTCTAACATATTAAAATGGTCCTTAAACGCTTATAAGACACAGGCTTATAATACAATATTAAAAAATACAAGTTCTATGCATCTAAGATTATATACTTAGGCTTAATTATATCCTATAATAGAATTAAAATAGATCCTAAGAAAGTTACTGCAATTATAAACTAGAAAAGCCCTAGCAATGTATAAAATATTTAAGGATTTTTAAAATTTGCAAATTTTTATTATTAATTTATTAACCACTTTTTAGAAATTGCCTAGCTATTAGTAAATCTAATAAGGAAAATTTTAAAATTTAAATAGACCGCTAGATATAAACGAGCTTTTAATAATTTAAAATATCGCTTTATAACTACTCTAATTCTTACTTACTTTAACCCTAACCTTAAATATACTATTAAAACTAACTTATCTAATTATGCGCTAGGGGGAGTATTATTATAATATAATAAGAATAGCAAACTATATCTAGTAGCCTTTCTCTCCTAAAAACTTGCCCCTACTAAATTAAACTATAAGATATATAATAAGAAACTACTTATAATTATTAGATACTTTAAATAATGGCATTTTAAGCTAGAAGGATTGTTATTTCTAATATGCGTATTAACGGACTATAAGAACCTATAATACTTTATAACTATAAAATAATTTATATAGCGCTAAATTTGTTAGGCTAAATACCTCTTATAATTTAACTTTAAGATTATATATTAACTAGGCAAACTTAATTAAAAGCCTAATATATTAATATAATAATTGCAGAACTTACCTATAAATGCCTTAAATAAACGGATTATAAATTAATTATAGATCTTACTACCCCCTAAATATTTTAAAAAACTATATCCTATATTTCTAGATATAGAACTTAATAGAAATAAATTAGAAGTTAATAAATAGGAAATAGAAATTAATAAGCTAATAGAATATATATATAAGAATAATATATAGATAGTAGATATAATAAAGGCAATCTAAACTAGAAAATAATAGTATAAGGATATTATACTTGCTAAATGCGAAATTTAAAATAATTAATTGTACTATTAATAGAAGATAGTAGTTCTAAATTCCAAACCTTTACAATTTAAGATACTTAAATTTGTATATAACTCCCCTATAGTAGGACATCCTGGCCATATAAAGGCCTATAAGATTATTTAATAAATATATTACTAGCCTATAATACACAACTACGTATAGAAATACATTTAAGTATATAGGATGTGCGTATATAGAAAAACCTCTTATATAAAAAAGTAAGGAGTACTTTAACCACTACCAATCCCAATATAAAGATAGCGCGATATCTTAATTAACTTTATAGTTAACTTACCTAGTAGTAACAGGTTTATAAATATTATAATAGTAGTTAACTATCTTATAAAAATGCGATATATAATTCCTATGGACTTAATTAATGTAATATTAGTAGCCAAATATTTTATTAAACACGTCTTTAAGCTACATAAACTTTCTAATATAATAATATCTGTTTGTATCAACTTAATAATACAAGTGAGTCATATCTAGGGGCACGAAATACGTATAGTATTATATGCTCGTTTGGATGGTAGTGACTGTCGATTGTATTGAAGTAGACTACGTGGTCTATATACTGACGCGCCCTCCCCCTAATTAGTTAGCACTTTGTAAATAGGTGGTTGGTGCACCAAACGCGTAAGTACGCGTTTGGTACACCAGGTGCTGTAATTATACAATATCTAACCATAAAAGCCAGTTTATTTTAGATTTCTAATAAGCTCTATATAAACAATTAAGTATTTAAACACAACTCTTAACTGTGTCTTATTTAGAGATAGATAGTTAAACTAAAATTATAAATACAATTATAGAATAATACTTATAAATATACTGCTCCTACCTATAAGATAACTAGGAAAAATAGCTATCTTTAGCTAAGTTTACTGCAAATAACACAATAAATATATTAATAGGCGTAACATTATTTTATATAACCTATGGATAAGACCCTTAACTTAGATTTAAGCCATAATCTAATATTAATATAATAGGACCCATAATTAAACAGATCTAGTTAATTAACATATATAACTTCGCTAATTAAATAAAGCAGTTAACGGAACTATTACAAAGTAAGTTAATATACGCTTAAATGTTATAGGAATAGCATATAAATAAAGGACAAGCTCCTGTATAGGACTTTAAGGAAGGTAATATAGCTTACCTAAGTATACAAAACCTAAAGATTTAATAGCCTTTAAAGAAACTTAATTAAAAGTTTATATGCTTATACTAAATTAAGAAGAAACTAAGCCTATATACCTATAAGCTTAAACTGCTAACTAAAATAAAAATATATCTAATATTTTACATAAGCTTGCTGTAATCTTTAAAAGACAATTCTATAACTTATAAAGTGCCACTACTACTTTCCGTAATTATTAACAACGGTAATAGTTCTTACTTTATTAACTTAATTAATAATATATAATAAAAAACATAATTTAAACAATTTAAACTTCTTATTAAGTGGGAAGGATATAAAATATAAACTTAGGAAACCTATAAACAGATTAAGGCCGACACGCCTTTCTTAGTAAAAGAATTCTATAAAGACCATTCTTTACAGCCTGCTCTGGCTAAATAGATATAATATAAAGGTAAACAACTGCTACCTAACATAAAGACATAAAATATAATAGCAGGAAACTTAAAATTAAAAAGAACTTAAAATATATCACAACGCTTATAACGTAATAAGTTATAAATTCTTAACTAAATTGAATTGTTTTAGACTTTTGGCTAAAGGGGGGGTACTATAACAGGACTAGCCTAGTTACAGTAGGAATGTCTTGGTAAAACACTTAACAGATAAATTTTAATACTTTAATTAAATTCTACTAAGTTCTGCTAAAATTAATTAAATTCCGCCAAATTCCACCAACTTAATTAAATTCCACTAAGTTCCACTAATATAATGGAATTTGGTTAAAACCTGTTAAAATCCACGTGGGCTTATGCCTACGCGTCTGCTACTAAGACCCCAAATATTTAGTTACACGTTTCCTATATTTCTTTCTCTTCTTTACGCAACGTCTTGTACTCTGCAAGAGCTATATACCCTTAGATTAGATAGAATTTATATTTGCTCCTTTAAATCTTCCCTAAAGCCTCTTCGCGCCCTTACAATATAAGCAGCTTGTTCTTATAAATAATAATATTTACACTTTTACGCGGGCCTTTCTGGCTAAGTAAATCTCTTTAGTAATATATTTAGGAACTATACTAACTCTTTAGTTATTAACTTTCTAATTCTAGCCTAGATGCCAATTTAGAGCCTAGGAATAATACTAAGGATAGTAATAAAGATAAATGTTCTCCCCGCCAGTCCCCTAGTTATAGTAGTCTATCTAATTCTTACTACTCTAAAAAGAATATTAGTAGGAATGCTAATGCTTTTAGGGATAGGAGTGTTAATAATACTGCTAATAATAATATTAAGATAGAGGAGGAGGCTCTTATTGCTACTTTTAGTATTTAAGTTATTCTTTTATTCTTTCTTTCTTCTTATAGGATAGCTTTATAGGGTGCCTCTCTAGTGCCTCTAGGATACCCTAGTACTAGAAATTAACTTTATACTTTAAGGATGCCTCTATTCTTATTTTTGGTAACAGTCTATATAAAAGTAGCATACCGCTATAATCTCCGTATATAATAAATAGGTAGTGTTCTTATAGGTGCTTTATAATTTCTTAAAAAATTTAAATCTTTACTTTATGTCTTTTTAACCCTTTTTATATTATTAACTCTACTATATATCTCTAGTGTTAGACCAAATACTCTCCTTTTATCCCTAAGGAACCTCTCTAAATCCCTAAGGCCCCTTTTTCTAATACTACTGCTTATTTTTAAATAGCGTCTTCTTTAAATAGTATCCCTAGTGGTTCTTATATAGATCCCTATGGCTTTTTCTTATAGGATTCTAGAGTCCCTATTATAATAGCAAAACGTTCCCATTTCTAATACCTGTGCTTATCCTTATAGTTTTGATTTATAGGGTCTTTTCTATTATCTCGCCCGTGGCATATCCAGAACCGTTATTAAATCCTAATTTATAGTCTTTAGGAAAGTTTTAATTGCTATATTACATCCTAGCTAAAGGTGCTCCTTAGGTTCCCAACTATTATATACCTAGGAGTATCCTTTCTAATAAACTAAAAATTTATGTTTTTTCTAACGTTATCTTTAGTCTAGGATATCTTCTATATTCCATTTTAGTTCCCTATTAATTTCGCTAGGTAGGGGCGGTTCCATACTATCTCTTTTTTAGTATAACTCTAATAAGGAAACATAAAATATATAATATATTAGATATAATTTCAGCAATTCTAATTTATAGGCTTAATTTCCTTTTATTTTCTTAACTATTTTAAAGGGTCCAAGCTACTAGTGGTCTAGCTTTTTCTTAATGCGTTTTATCTGGATATTTTTTTATAGATAGTAAGACTTTATCTCTTATTTTAAATTCTTTAGGCGTATATTTTTTGTTATAGTGCCTTTTTTATATAGCTTGGGCGTCTAGCAAGTGATTTTTAAGTTCTTCTTTGCGAATTCTTATTTGCTTAATTCTTTTAGACACTAGTAGTGCCTCTCTTTTAGGAATAATGTCCTTAATATTCTAGGGGTTATTTGCTTTTACCCTAAATAGTACTTTATAAGGGGTTATTTTTATACTGCTATAGATGCTTATATTATATATATATTATGCTAAAGCCAATTACAATAGCCAATTATCCTGTTAATAATTGATATAGCAGTGGAGGTAGTGTTCTAATAATGCGTTTAAACGCTCTGTTAGCCTATCTATTTATAGATAAAAGGCAGTGCTTATCTTTTGCCGTATTTTTAATAAGAGATAAAATAAAGACTAAAATGCGCTATTAAATATGGTACCTTTATTAGATAAAAATCCCTTTAGCGTGCTAAATAAGAGCTATCACTCTAAAAATAGGTCTGCCAGTTCTGCTGCCGTAATTATTATTATAATAGCAAAGTACCCTAAAAACTTTATATATCTATTAATAATTACTAAGATAACGTTAGCAATCTCTCTAGTTTTTATTTTAGTAGGGGGTAAGCCTATTATAAAATCTATTGTTAATTCTAATATAGGTCCCTATGGAATAGGAAGTACTAATAACTTGCTATATAGGCGATGCCTAGATATCTATACCCTTTAGCACGTATTATATCTTAATATATAGTCTTTAACTTCTTTAGATATTCTATCCCAAAAGTATTTCCTTTAAATAGCCTTAAGGGTCCTATTAGCACTATAGTGACCCCTAAAAGGGTTATTATAGAAGACCTTTAAAATTTTATCTTAAACTGTTTGGCTCTCCAGGACACACATAGCACCCCTAAAGCGCAATAGACCCTTTTAGTCTTGCTACTACAGCTTCTTAGTAACTCCAGCTAAGTTAGTCTCTACTATATCTTTCTACCTCTCCCTAGAAATAAAGGCGTCCCTTTATTATACTTAAAAAAGAAGATCTAGAAAGGTTTTATATAGATTGCTTATTTCTATTTCGCCTACCGCTATTATAGACCCTAGACATAGCATAAGATATTTTAAACTATTAATACCAGCAGATTCTTCTGCCGTTGTATAGTGTGCTATACTATAGATAGGCATCTTGCCTATCCCCTCTAGATCTAGAAACTTGCAGCTAGTATACTGTTAAGTTAAAGGTGCCGCGATACCCCTAGTATATTCTATAGAATTCTCGCTAATTCTAGGGTATGCTAACTTTGTAATATCTGCTTAGTCTATAACCTAGTCTATAACTATATCCTATAGCTCTATTATTATAATACTTTACAGCTATATTGCTAGGACCTCTACCCTACTGCGAAATTCTATAGTTCTAGGAAAAGATTCTTTTTTCTTCCTAAGTAAATTTTACAATATAGGAATTATTTCCCCTATACTGTCCTAGATTCTCCTAGTCTTATAATCTGGATATCTTAATAACCTATTAGTGGGATTTGTCTTTCCTAGGCGGTATATAATCTTAAAGTTATACTATAATAGTGCCTCCGCCTATCTAGATTATTAACTACTTAATACCTTTATAGTTATAAAGTATTTTAGGTTGTTATAGTTTATAAGGTCTTTAATAGGATAATTGCTTCCTATATAATAATATTGCTAGTGTTTTATTACTGTAACTATTATAGGCAGCTCCTGGTTATGCGTTATATAATACTGCTCTATAGGGGTTATTTTTCTTAACTAAAACGCCATGGGATGCCATTCTTTGTCTTTTAATTAAGATATAATTGTCCCTAGGGTAAAGCCGGATGCATCTATTTTAAGGTGTATATATGGATCCTAGTAGAAGTATATTAAAATAGGCGCTAATATAAATAAATCCTTTAACCAGTCTATAGCCTACTTAGCAGCTTCCCTAAATATAAAGGGTTTTAACTTTTTACTATCCTTAAATCCCTTTAGCAGATTAGTAATTAGGAGTATTACTCGCAAGTAATAAATAATAAACCTTTAATAGAAGTTTGCCGTACCTATAAAAACCTATACTTCCCTAAACATTATAGGGTATAGCTATTCCCTAATAGTGTCTACCTAGCTTTTCTCTATTAATACTCTATTAACACTAATAATAAAGCCTAGAAAATTTATACTAGTAATATAGAATAAGCATTTTTTTAGGTTTATATAGAGCTTGTATTCCCGCAGTCTTTCTAGTACTATTTATATATAGTGTGTATATGCTTTGTAGTTATTAGAGTAGACTATAATGTTATTAAGGTAGACTATAATGTTATTAAGGTAGACTATAATGTTATTAAGGTAGACTATAATGTTATTAAGGTAGACTATAATGTTATTAAGGTAGACTATAATGTTATTAAGGTAGACTATATATATTATATCTAACAGGCCTAATAATGCCTTATTAATATAGGCCTAGAATGTTACTAGTGCATTAATAAGCCTAAATAGCATTACTAGGTACTTAAAGTGGCCGTACTATATTTAGAACGCCGTTTTCTATTCATTGCTGGCTTTAATCTGGATTTAATAGTATATATCTTTTAGATCTAATTTTATAAATATCTTTACGCCTAACAGCCTGTCGATAAGCTTGCCTATTAATAGTAGTGGGTAGTAATTCTTTATAGTAATTTTATTTAGCGCTTAATAGTTAATATAGAGGCAAAGGGTCTTGTCCTTCTTAGGTATAAATATAATTAGTGCCCCTACCTGGCTTATAGAAGGCCAAATCTATTCTCTTTAAAGATTGTCTACTATATATTAATGTAATACTGCCAGCTTGTTTTTTAATAGGTTATATAGTGGTCTAAAAGGAGGTTCCTTGTCTCTTGTATCTATCTTATACTCTACTAATATAGGGTTAGGCAAGGTGTGCCTATCTTCCTTATTAGCAACATCCTTTAGGTCTATATATTCCTATAGAATCTCTAGTTCCTTAACTACGTATAGCCAGATATCTGAAAATGAATACCCTATATCCCTATTCTTGGTATTAAGGGTAGTATATATGGCATACGCCCACCCTTCCTCTTATATATAGTTTAAGAAAGTTTTTTAATTTTTAACTATAATACGCGGTTAAGACTTCTAGTATTAATATAAGACTAAAGGCCAATTAATGTCTGGATTGACTTGTTAAAGCTATAGGTATCCTAAAATAAGGTTATACCCCTTAATTTCTACGGCGCAGAAGCGTATCTCCTATATATTCTATAGACTATTACGGTCCTAGCTGGCTATAGAAAAAGTTTATTCCCTATAGTATGGAATCTAGTAGCCTCTAATGCTTTAAATAGTACGTACCTATAAGCTACTAAGGTCTAAATCCAATTCTTTTATTAGTAATTAAGAAATAAACCCTATAGTCACGCCGCTGTCTATAAGGTAGTCTTGTGTTACCTATTTATTATTAACTTAAATGGAAATAGGAATAACTATACGGCGGCTTACTCCCTCCTTCTCTTCCTGGCCTAGTATAAGGGAGTAAAGGTCTACTAGGCTCTCTCTTTTCCTAATTAAGCCAACTCTTACTTCTTCTACTAGTAGAAGCGCTATATATAGCCTTTCTTGCCGCAGTAATAACAGCTATATAACTCTTAGTTCTATGGTTTCTGCCTATTATTATTCTAGGGTTAACCAGCGTTACTGTCACAGAACGCGGGCAATGGCTATAAAGCGTATATATTTGGGGAGTCTACAAGACGTTGCGCGATTAATCGTAAGGGTCGAGGGCGTAAGGAGGTGATATACCCTCGCGTAGCTGATATAAGCTATACGCGAGGTGTACGCGAGAGTATGGGGTTCTCCTATAGAGGCCCCTGCGGTTAGGTTCCGTGACACTACCCCCCCTCCTATTAAGGCGGAGCTCCGGCGACGCTGTGGTTGCTATATATATGTAGGGGGAAATGCTTGGGGTATCTAGAAGAAGGAATATCATTATAGGTATAATAGGCTCGTACAGGTGCTTCTGACTTAAAGCTTGTGGGTTGCTACTATGCGAAGGTACTAGGCTATAGAGGGGAAGGAGGCTGTTGGGGACTTAGTGAGGGGTGTTACTAAGGCGCTAGTAGTAAGCGAGCTAATAGCGATTTTCTATCCCGGGGATGGAAAATCCTAATTGGTTGGCTTTTCCTTAGCGTCTAGAATCTAACCAATTAGACAACTTTAACCGGCGGTTAAAGTTCCTTGATATCTTATTGGAGTAGTCACGTAACAGTAATATACAATGATTTAGCTGTGACAGCTCCTATAGGGGATTAGGTATAAAATCTCTGCTTAGGCCTAGTTTCTGTGGGTTTATATAGTGGAAATCGCTAATTAGATCTTTTACGTTTTTAAAATCTTCCTATAGTTGCCATTCTGGCTGATCTATGTTAAATTTTGTGTAGGTAGCTTTATAGTAGAGCCGCCGTCCTCTGCCTTTGCTAAAGTATTTGGAGTTAATAATTTGTTTAATGGTCCACTCTTTATAGTTCTTGTCTTTGTTCTTATCTTGGATTAGTACTAGTGGGGGTTTAGGCTGTGTTTGTCCTGGTAGAGGGTTAGGCTGGTAAAGGTATAGTAGCTATAGGTGAAACACAGGCTATATCCCATGGGTGGCTAAGGTAGGCGGGAGCTCTAGTTTGTATACAGCTCCTCTATTAATAACTCGTTTAATCTAGTAGGGGCTAAGGTTCTTGTAATTAAGTGACTTCATAGGTCTCTATGTGGAGATATTGTATGTATTTAACTATACCCAGTTGCTAACATGTATCTTAGGTGGTAGTGTTCTGTGGCGGTTGGTAAAGTAAGCTTATTTTGCTTAGGCCCAGGCCATCTCTCCTTTGTAGTAGTTGAGTAGGTCTTTTATACGGTCTATATGTTAATCGGCAAGTAGCATCTTAAGGCGTTTTCTATATGGCAGTTTCTTATTAATGGGCTCTGGTGGCTCTATACTAGATTATAGGTAATATCCTTTATTCGCGAAGAACGGGGTAAGTCCTATAGTGGCTAAGACATGGTTGTTTACTGCGAATTTACCTAGCGGAAGGTGGTCTACCTAGTTGTCCTAACTATAGGCGACTACCTGTCGTAAGTATACCTTTATACTAGCGTTAGCGTTTTCTGGTTGTCCCGCAGTTTTGTGGTAAAAGGATATAAACATCTTAATGGAGATACTAAGGCGTTAGTAGATCCGCCTCTATATGTTAGAGTTAAATTACGTGCCTTAGTTAGACGTGATAGAGTTGGGTAACCTGTATAGTTAGTAGACTTCGCGAAGGAAGGTGTTGGCAATGTTACTTATGGCTATGCCTTTGGTTGGGACGTAGTGGCGTTCTTTTATAAGTTGGTATATTATTATAAGGATGTTCTTATAGGTTTGGCCATGTTGTTTACAAGGTGGTAGGTTAATAATGAAATCTATGGTAATATCTGCCCATTGTTATATAGGTACTGGTAGGGGGTGTAGCAGTCCTTGGTACTTTATATAAAATGCTTTAGCACGTTTACAGCTATAGTAGGCGCTTATAAAGTGTTTAACTAAGTCTATTATTTTGGGCTAGAAGTAGTATTGGCTAAGAAGCTTATAGGTTCCTCCTTTACCTGGGTAGCCGCTTAATTAGAGGTTGTGGGCCATTTGGATTAGTTGCCGTTATAGGTCTTCTAAGTTGGGGATAAATAGACGGCCTCTATAATAGAGCCTGTTCTCTTTTACTTTTAAGGCTGCCATATTAATCTGGCCTAAGCTTTAGAGGTTGGTAGGCAGTGTATAGGTGCCAGCGATTTTTGCGGCAATTAGTTAATACAGTAATAGGTTAATAGGGGTGTTATATACTGTGGTAATAAGTTTGTTGATTTTGGGGGGTAACTTTAATTCTATAGTATAAAGCTAAGGGGCGGTTGGTTCTGTCTTAGGTAGTATGCCTAGGGCTAAGTTTTGTGCTTTTAGGATTGTTTGTTGTTGGAATTAATTATAAGGGTTATCTTTTAACTGAGGAAGGTCTTGCGAACGGCGTGTTAGGCTATTAGGCTTAGTACCTTGTATTTCTGGCCTGTATGCGATTTTAAAGTTAAAACTAGAGAGGAACTTGTTCCAATATGCTTGGCGTTAGTTTAGTTGTTTTATAGTTATAAAGTACTTAAGGTTGTGATAATCCGTAAGGACTTTAGTTGGCTGGTTAGGTTCTGCTAAGGAGAGTTCTGGTTGGAATTTCTTAAACGCTTATATAATTGCAAGGAGTTCCTTATTATAGATCTTGTAGTTATATTCTTGTGGTGTAAGCTTAGATAAGTAGAATGTGACTAGGTAGAAGAGACCGTTATTACCTATTTAGGAGAGGACGCCCGCGTTAACGTGGTCTGAGGAGTTAGTCTTAAAATAGAGTTGTTGTTCTGGTATAAAGTGAGCTAGGATAGGTGCTTTAGTAAATACATCTTTTAAGTCTTAGAACGCCTTTTTGCATTTAGGCGTCCAGATAAAATGTAGATATATTTTTCTTCCTTTTATAGAAAAGCCCTTTATTTGCATTATTGCTGTAAGTGGTGCTATAATACCTAAGAAGTTGTATATAAATTTCTGATAGAAGTTGGCAAAACTAAGGAAGGCTTGTACGTCCTTAATGTAGGTGGGGGTTTGCTATCTAGTAATTATGCATACTTTTTTAGGATCCATATGGACACCCTTAGTAATAATAATTAGTCTAAGGTATTTTACTTCTGTGACTAAGAATTTGCACTTCTTTAAATTAATATAAAGTCCTGCGTCTCTAAGGCGCTGTAGGACCTTTTGAACGTGCTTAGTATGCTTAAAAGGGTCGTTGCTATAAATAAGTATGTTGTTTAGGTACGCGGAGTAGAAGTTGTTGAGGTAGTCCCGTAAGGCATTATTAATGTAGCTTTAGAAGCTGCCTAGGCCGTTGCATACGCTAAAAGGCATAATGGTGTATTTAAATTGGCCAAAGCGTAATGTGAATGCGGTTTTCTATTTGTTACCTTCCCGTATTTAAAGGTGGTTAAAGGCGGCGATGATATTGAGTTTAGTATAGATTTTGGCTTGGCTAAGCCGTTTAAGGGTCTCGCGTATAAGTGGTATGGGGTATTGGTTTTTAATTATAATAGCGTTAAGTTCTCTATAGTTAATGCAGAATTGAATACCTCCTTTTGGCTTTTTAGTAAGGAGGATAGGAGTGGCTGCTGGGGATATACTAGGACAAATAAACCCTTTGTTAAGGTGCTTGTTAATATACTTTTTAACAACTAGGAGTTTGTCTTTTAATATTAGATAGGGTCTCTTATAGGGCGGCGTTTTTCCTTGTTTAATATTAATGGCATAGTTATTAGGTTAATGTGGGGGCAGTATATCTGCGCTCTTTTATAAGTATACGTTAATAAAGTTATGGTATCTCTTGGGGAGGAGCTTGCGGAGTTCCTTATTAGTAAGTCCTTTTTTAAGCTTTATAAACTTCTTAAAGTCTAAGGGTAAAAGTCCGTAGAGTTCTATAGGGGCATTGTTTTCTAGGAGGTTGACTATATCTATCCTATTACTATAGAGGACGTGGTTCTAATCTTTATTAAGCTTATATAGTTGTAATTAGGAGGCTGTGGCAACGGTCCAGCCTTTCCTATGTGCTATGCGGTAGAAGGCCGCGGCGCTTACGTGGTAGCAGTTGGTTGTGGGTGGGGTAATAAGGGTTTCCTTAGGTTAATATCCTGGGGAGTAGATAGAGGCGGCTAGGCTATGCCCTAGGCAAGTCTCTCTGTAGTATTTAGAGTTGAAGGTTACTTCTCTCTTTTGCCAGTTAATGGTGGGGTTGTGTTATTTGAGCTAGTTTATTTTAAGGATAATAGGGTAGTTCGCAAGTAGTATAATATAGGCCTAGAGCTCCTCCTGGTGTCCGTTTATGTTTAGGTAGAGTTATACCATATAGGTAATCTTTTATACAGTACAACTACTGTTAGCGAGTTATAGGGCGCAGGCTTTGGTGAGGGGTAAGGTAGGTAGGTTATAAGTACGCATAAATTAGGTATCTATAAATTTATCAGTAGCTCCGCAGTTAATTATAGAATGGGTTTTGTATTATTTCTTGGCGGTAGTTCCCTCTATAGGTAAGACTATTTACTTCTATCCTTCTATTCTTACTAAGCTATCTATTAAGCAAGCTGATATGTAGATCCCTCTATTGTTAGAGTGTCCTAACCTGCGACTTTGGGCTGGGACTTTACGTTTTCCGCTTCCGCGTCTGATTCTACTACTATTGCTGCATCTTTGTCTTGTGCGGTAGCGGTATATAGTAACGTATTTGGTGTCTGGGGTATAGGGTTAGGTGTTTAACAACAGCTGCTAAACCTAGCTATTAGGCAGTTTGGGCTATAGCTGTAATAGCCTTCTTAACAGCATCTATAGCAACGCCTTAGCTTTTAGAGTAGCTCGCGCTCTCTATTTAGTAGCTTCTTTGGGAAGGCTAGTATAGAGAGGTCGATATTAGGACCAGTAGTGTTGCTTAGGGTAGTGGGCGTTGGTGGTTTGGTAGGTCCGGAGGGCTTCTATAGGGAGGTCTTTGGGCGGGGGTTTGCAGTAGTAATCTAGTTCAGCCGTCATTCAATCTTCCGTAGGGCTGCTACTATATTGTAAACGTTGTTATAGTTGTGGCTGGCGGCTGCGTAACTAAGGCGATAAGTAACTTTTTTAAGGAGATCTTCTTGGTTTTTAGCGTTGTCTTAGGCAAGGACTCCGGTGTATTCCTGGAATTTAACATAGAACTTGTTAAATAATTTAATAGGACTTATTTTTAGGATGCGTAGTTTAGCTTAACTAGTGGCCACTAGGTTATAGTCACGGTATATTTAGTTAAGGTTGTTAAGGACTTCCTGGTGGGACTGCCACTTCTAGGAACTGCTAGTCTCCTATTAAGCGAAAAGCCTATTAAACGGGATGCCCTTTGTTCGTCCAATGATGTAGCCAATTTTAGTATCTTTTGTGGGGAAAAGGTAGGCGCTCTAGGTTAGTTTCTTGCGGGTTTATATCTTCTAGTGGCTGTATTCCTTGCGGTCACCCTTAAAGATTAGGGGATTGGGGTAGCGTGTATTGGACCCTATAGTGGTAGTTTAGGTTTAATTATTATGGCTTTTATTATCGCCGCTGCTATAGTAGGGGTTCCCGTTAGGTGAAGCTGCTTGGCGCTGACCTTCCGTTAAGTATTAAGTGGGTAAGGTTGCCGGGGGCGTAGAGGCTTAGGTGGCGTTGTATACAGTAAAGAGGTGTCTGGTATTGTTACAAATATGCTTGTTAAGCTAAGATTGTAGGTATTTGATTATACCCTCTCTTTTGGTAACTGTAGCAATAAGTATAATCTTGGCCTTCTTTAATCGTTAGACGTTGTATTTAGACGCGTAGAGGTCATCTTTGATCTCTTGGCATATATTATTAGCGAGCGCCTTACAAGCTTATAGGTCTTAGATGATATTATAATCTTAGGCAGTACGCATCTCAGCTCGTGTAAGCTTTAGATAGTAGTTTTGTAGAAGGTGGTAGTATTTGTTAGGTTCTTATGCTACTATTTTTATAAATATCTTGGCGTCTTATATCTTAATATTAATTGGTGGTAGCCCTTCGGCTTGTTTATCTGTGGTTGTATAGTTAATGAAGGATGAAACATTGTTAATGTCCTCCTTATGGTTGTTATAGTCTTTTAAGCCACTAGGCTTCCCTTTAGGGGTTAAGGCTAGGGCTAATAAATTAAATCCTTCTGGGACTAATTGGTGTCGTGGTTTTAATATAGGTATTGGGTTGTTCTTTGAGTTTAATATAGTAGCTAGTAAGGAATTTCGTCTTGCTATTATTAATTCTTTAGGAGTATGAAGTGAGGTGACTTGTGGATACGCTGCTTCTGGCAGTATCTGCGGTATCATGGAGACGTAGAATTGGTTATAGGCTGAGCGTCGGTAAAGAAAAAGGCGCAACGTAATGTCACGGAACGCGGGCAATGGCTACAAAGCGTATGTATTTGGGGAGTCTACAAGACGTTGCGCGATCGATCGTAAGGGTCGAGGGCGTAAGGAGGTAATATACCCTCGCGTAGCTGACATAAGCTGTACGCGAGGTGTATGCGAGAGCACGGGGTTCTCCTATAGAGGCCCCTGCGGTCGGGTTCCGTGATAGTTACTCTAGGGTTGCGAAGCCTGCTCACGTTATCCTTCTATAGAGTGGTTAGGTTAGAATCTACCCCTTTTATTAAAGCTAGTTCTAGTTCTACACTCTTTATTATTAGCGTCTTGTTTCTTTTACTTACCTAAATAGTCTCTTTTAGTGTTCTTAATCTAAGTAGCTTTAGAGATAAGCTTTTTTTAAGAGGTAGGAATTTCGCCCTTCTCTTATATAGCCTATTAAATCTTAGGTTATAACTTGGCAAGTAGCTAGTGAAGTTATATAGCGTTATCCTAAAGGTTTAAGTAGGGTATGTTGTCTTCTAGCTCTTCTAAGTAGTTTATAAACTAGACTACACCCTAGCCTTCTTGCTGTTTAGTGTTATAGTATTACTAGTTATAATCTATCCCTTAATTAGCCTTAGATCTAATTAACTAACTAGAACTTAAGTTTACTAAATTTAAGGGGTATAGTAAGTTTCTTTTTATAGCGTATTTATAAACTCTTAATAGTGCCATATAGGAAGGTAGAAGTAATTAGTGTCTAATTATACTTATTAGAGTATTATTTTGGGTCTAGCTAAAACTTGGTTTTATATTAATAGATAAAACAATTATAGTTCTAGAGACTATTATTATCATACTTATTAGGTTTCTTTATACGGAATTTGGGTTTTTCTAACGTTATAGTATAGTATAATATTACCCCTTTAAGTCCGCTTTGTGTCTAGGGTGTCTATACTTCTCCTAATTATCCTTACAATTATCCTTAGTAGTCTTAATATACTTATCTTAATTATATCTTTAACTCCTTTATTTTTTATAGGGTCTTATATAGTAACTGCTCTAATAATTCCCCAGCGGTAATTGTTCCTAAGAGTCTTATAAAGTTAGATAAACTAGCCGTAGCTTCCTAGTCTACTCCTTTATAAGTAAAGGGAATGCGCTCCTCTGGAGAGACTCTCTAAACCTCTTAAGGTAAGGGCGTTGCTTTATGGGGTAAAGGAGTATAGCCTATTATTGTTAATTAATAGCTATACGTTCCTAACGGATTGTAAGTAATTAGAATTATAAGAGGCCAGCTTAATCAAAACGTATAATTATCTAATTGGCAGTGTTATAGGTAAGTAGAAGGTAAGTTAAAGGTAGAATAAGTTTTATATATTAAAGGACAAATGCTTCTAACCACTTCTATTTAGAGACTAATTGCTAGTTCTTCTCTAGAGGAGAACTAGCTTCCTATATAACCCTTTTAAGATACTAGTAAAACCTTTCGCCTCTATTTATCTAACTATGTCTCCTTTAGAATATATATGGGATATAGATGGGACATTAATAAAACCTCCTACTGTTTTATCTAATATATACCTCCTAGGGGATTCCATTATAATTAGATTATAGAGGAGATAAATTTTTAAAAAGGTAAGGCCTTTAGGATTGGAGAGATTATATACTATAGGTATATATCTTTAGTATATAACTAATAATTATTTAATAGGTATTTAGGGGTTATCCTAAGGGTATCCTAAGGTAACTGTAATAATATCCCTTATACTAATCTTATATAGCCTTGCCTACTACTTATTATATAGTTGTTATAGGACCACCCTATAATACCTTGCACACAACCACCTATTTCTACTGACTTAGCAACTAAAGACCTATTACGATACTGCAATATCCGCAATATCCGCAATATTTATAATATCCACTTGCAATATCCACAATATCTAAGATATCTGCAATATCCGCAATATCTAAAATATCCATAACTTCTACCCTATGCACTTGTTGACCTAGTAATAAGTAAATAGTGTATACCCCTTTTTATACCCTCTTACCTTCTTTCCTTACGCAACGTCTTGACTTTATTACACAGTTTATATACGTAGCTTAATAATATCTACTTTGCTATATATTATCGTCACTTGTACTTGCTCTATAACACTATATTACGTTAAAAAAACCTATACTCCGCTCTACCCCGCTCTATCCAAAATGCATAATAACCTTAAAGCCCCTATAACGGCCGCTAATATTATATCTACACTCTAGGAACAGTTAGTAAATATATAAAAGTTTTTTATAAACGCCCTTGTATAGAAATAGGCCGCTATAGCCGAATAATAAGCTAAATAAGAAGCACAGCACTAGGAATTAATTAAAGCACTTTAAGAAGAAGTCCGCACCCTTAAGGCACTTGTGTTAGGGTCCTAAGACCAAACACTAGCCTAAGAGGCTGCTAACACGCTACCTATAGATAAGATAAAAATAACCAAATCTAGACCTAGCTTATTGAGTGCGAACCCTAAGCTAGCTACGAATATTTATCCTGTAAATCCGTCTACTACACCACAACAATCTAAAAAACTATTAGACCCTTTAGTATTTACTAGTAAACAATAAGAGCTCTAATTATTCCTAAGCCGGCTTAAGAATAAACTAACTGGTAATACTGACCGTTACCTAACTAAAGCTAACCAACTCTACTACGCCCTAAGTTGACTAGGAGGAGATGCAGCTGACCTTATTAAACCCCTTTAGCCGAACTTAGTATAAAGCCTAGTTGTACTTCTTAAAGCTATATATAGTAACCTAAACCGCTAAGCTACTACTTAAAGGAAGATAAACTATATAACTTAAAAAAAGAAAGGTTTCTTAGTATACTTCTCCAATTTTAACTGCTATATAAAGGAAACAGGCTAGAATGACTCCGCACTAATTAATAGCCTTATTAAATCCCTAAGCCCTAAACTGAAACCCTTTCTAATAGGTATAGACCTACTAGGAGCCCTTAATGCCTGCGCAAATATTATTAATAAATAGTATAACGATATACTACGTCTAACACTAAAGTCTGCTCCTTGATATAATACGACAGCTCTATAAGCCCCTATTAAGTTATCTTCTTAGCATAAGCACCCTAATGCTATAGACATTAACTCTAGGACTTTAGAGTATGCCCTACTAGGGTCCTTTAAATAAGAATAATGTATTAAACTAAGCCTCTGCTTTAAATGTGGAAGTAAGGCTTATATCTTAAAATACTATTCCGTCCCTATGCCTACGTCCTAAAATAATTTATAAACGGCCAATACTAGTAGCTGTTTACTGCACCAATCTTCTAGTTACTATTCCTAATCTTTATCTGGTTCCAGCCCTGCATTTAGTAAACACCACTTATAAGGACGAAGCTCCAATATATAATTACCCTTAGGAACCCTGCCCTAATTGCCTCTAAAAGGAAGGTCCTAGAGTTAAGTCGCTCTTTAGGACAGCTCTGCTATAGGATCTTATTAAATGCATTAGATATTATAAACTCTAACTCTTAGAACTGTAGTATAACTATTAACTACTATCTTTAGCAGAAAGATTAATAGGCTAATATTTAAGTCCTAATTAACACAGGAGCTAGCGGTATAGGATTTATTAATAAGATTTTTGTGTAAGATAATGGTTTTACCCTAACCCCCTTAACCAGCATATTAATATATTTAGATTTAATGGTAAATATACCGTCTTAGGGCGTATTACTTATATAGTAGCCCTAAGACTTTAATACCTAAACCAGAAAGAATAGATTAAGCTTTTTATTACTACCTTAGGCCACCTAGTAATTCTTAAATAACCCTAGATAAAGCTATATAAGGTAGTTATTAATTAGGATAACCTTAAGCTTCTATTTACTGCCTCTTGTTATAAGCAAGAATGCTTTATAACTTACTGCTCTAAACCTAAACTAAAGCCTAAGATTTCTACTAATGTCCGCCCCGCGTCTAAGGAATCCACTAGATTTTACTAAGATAAAATATCTGCTAATGTCCGCTAAAGATCTAGAATGTCCGCTAATGTCCGCTAAAGATCTAGAATATCCACTAGCGTCTGTTAAGGATCTAAAATATCCACTAAACTCCAAAAATTAATCCTAAGCACTGTACCGCCCTAGACTAAGTAAAGGCTTAAATATATTACATAAGAATACTTGAAGAACTGGTATTCTACTATAAAAAGGATACTTAAAGAACCTAAATCTAAATTTAATACTAACTCTATACCTAATACTAACTCTATACCTAATACTAACTCTATACCTAATACTAACTCTATACCTAATACTAACTCTATACCTAATACTAACTCTATACCTAATACTAACTCTATACCT
>Ga0307507_10001517_pt1 | contig 51890 bp, 13 predicted proteins | sample 7_EM_MG_FD_207223 | JGI IMG/M metagenome (GOLD analysis project Ga0307507, IMG submission 207223) | Populus trichocarpa ectomycorrhiza microbial communities from riparian zone in the Pacific Northwest, United States - 7_EM | ecosystem: Host-associated > Plants > Roots > Unclassified | place... | reverse complement strand
TTTAATAGGAGCTAGAGAGTATATATAAAAGTCCAAATTTAAATTATTAAAATTTATTATTAAGTGGTTGTTAAGATATTAAAGTGTAATTTTTCCATTTTTTGGTGTGTTTTTGAAGTGATTAGCTTACCCGTTTAACCAGCTTACCCGTGAAATACGTTACCCCATTAGCAAATACACGTAAAGCGCTTACCCGCCTCTTTAATACCTCCTACACTAACATTGCCTGGGCAATTAGGAGTGGTCTAGAGTACCCCAAGGACCCTAATATGGCAGGAATATTTTAGCACCTCTTTATATATATAACCTTTTTAACTAGCGTTAAGAGTGGTCTCTAAATAGTCTATAATAAAGGCTGGACTATAAAGTCCTAACTTAAAGAAGCTTAGCATAGAATTAACTCCCTTAAGATACTTAAACTATATATAAAGCAATATAAACAGCAAGCTTTAGTATATACTAAGACTATATAAAGCCTAAGCTTTTAGATTACTACACTTACCTAAACTATTGCTAATAAGAACACCACTACTAGCTCTCTTTCCCTAGCTAAGCCCTATAGAAAAAAGCGTAAAGTAAAAAACCCTACCCCATTTAATAGCAAGGGATCGCCAACTAAAAAGCCAAAAAAAATTGAAATATAGGAAATAAAGATTTAAGGCATTTTCTATAGAGATGTAAAGTACTTTAAGACCCTAATAGATGAAGTCCTCTATATATTAGACATGCTAATAGATAAGGCTTATAACTATATTAAGCATGGCCTTAATATACTACGTATATACCTAAATAACCTAAGCAAATAGGCCTTCTCTAACCGAGAGTCTATATTTACGTACATAAAGAAGCACTATAAGACTATGGATATAACCTAAGCGGCTAAGAATAAATTAGACACCTTAAGCCAAGGCAAGCGTAATTACTAGTCCTAGAAAGCAGAGCTTAATAAGTTAATAATTAAAGCAAATAAAACTAAGGAATAAAAGGTGGATCTACTTAGGAAGAATATTTTGTCTAAGATAAAGGACTTAGCCCTTACCCTTAGCCGTAAAATTAATAATGCTAACTACAAGGGCTGGAGTAAGTAAATGGACGTGTTTGCCTATAACCTATAGAACTACGCCTACTATACTAAGCTAAATACCGCTAAGCTAAGTACCACTAGCGGCTATTAACCTATACTACCTAACAATAATACCTTAGCACTAGCACTACAGAATAACCTAATAAACCTTAACGCCGTTAAATTTAGTGGTAGTAGTAGTAGCCTCCCTAATAACGTTTAAAGATATTATATAGATAACAGACTCTACCTAGTATATAGTTAACCTGGCCACTAGAAAGATGCTTATAACCCTAAAATAAACCTAAATCCCCTTTTAATGCCACCGCGCCAACCCCTTCCTAGCCGCGGCGGATTCTTTAGTAGAGGGATTAGTAACTAAAGCGACAACTATAGATAGGGACGTAGGTTCGGACATAGAGACCCACCCCTATAATTCCCTTCCCCAATATAGCCCTAGCCGATAGTCCCGTATATAAACTACGGATAAGTGCTCCGTACTACTACTAACCGTAAAACCGGCTATATCCTTAGCAAAGTACCCCCTAGCACATATACACCGTCAGAGACCAATACGTTAGGATATACTAGCTAAGACTATAGTTACTAGCTAAGCCCTATAATCTAGTTATTAAAAGACTAACCCTTAGACCAAGTCGCCTCTAAGGGTTAGAACTATATAGGGAGGAGGAAAAAAAGATTAGATCTATACTACTAGATTAGTTAAACCTTATTCTAAGCCAGCTACTATTTAACCTTAGAATAGTAAATAATAATAGAAATACCATTCTTATTTAAACCTACTTCTCCTTACTATATAACCCACTCCTATAAGTCTTTATTAAAACAGTAAGCCTTATTAATAGTAGTAGTATAGTACTAGCGTTTACAGACAAAGACTTGCTTATAAAAAAGTATAATATTATAATAAAAAAACTCCTAGTCCTAAAACCACTCTGCCTTACTAATAGACTCCCATCTAGCTTTATTACCTACTACTTTATAGCAAGATTAATAATCGGCCACTATACAGAATCTATACTCTTCTACGTTATAAAGTTATTACCCTTAATACTAGTAATTCTTGGAATACCCTAGCTTAAAAAGCATAACCTAAAACCAGACTTCCCTACTCTAGAGCTTAAGTTTAACTCCAATTACTATGCCTATAACTATCTCCTATGGTATATTCCTAACTATAACTAAGTGGCACTACGCGGACGTATTGCACGGCTAACGCTTAGATACCGTTAGCTAACAGTAAAAGAGGTGCCTAATACTAGTAAGCTAATATACGCAGTAAATAAAGCCGAGATTCTAGAAGACTAAACTACTGCCCTATTCCTAAAAAAACAAACACCGCTAGAACTATAAGTCCCCTATATACACCTGCTTAACCTAGGTTAGCCAATAAGACACCTAACTTTAAGTTACCTACCGTACGTATATGTAACCGCACGTATAATAGCTAAGGGCATTATAGCTAAGACCAAAACCAGAGCAATTAAGACCTCCCCCCTGTAACGCCTAACCTTATATCCGTCTCCTACGCGTATCGTGTAAGGCCGCCGCCTTATTTCCGCCCGCCTAGGCCAACTAAGCCGTGCTAGCCTAGCCGTAGCACTAGAGAACCAGACACGCCCTAACCTAGACAATATTAAATGCACTTATACCGTTAATTTTACCCAGTTCTGTAAATAAAAAGGCGTAAAGGTAATAAGGATCTATATAGCGGAGCTAGTAGAACTAGTTAAATAAAAAGAATACTAATAGCTGCTTAAGAAGCTACCTATAGGCCTAATAGAAGTACCGAACCTGTTAGAAAGGTCTTTCCGCCGGCTAATAGAAGGCAACTATATAATAGAGGAAGCCTGTAAAGCGCTACCCCCTTATTTCTATAACTTCCTTAAAATAAACCTAAAAACTAAGTCCGAGTTTCTACGTCAGAAGATAGTTAATACTAATATTAAGAAATTTCTAAAAGGCAAACTAGGATTAACCTATAAGAATATTTTATAACGCTTACTAAAAGAGCTTTATAAATATATTAAACACTTTTTCCCTAAGAATATAGATAAGCTGCCCCTTTACTAACCATAGGACCACAAAATTAAGATTATACCAGGAAAGTAGGCCCTATACTATAAAAACAGACCACTCTTACCCGCTAAACTTAGCTGTGTAAAGAAGTAGATTAACGAGATACTAGATAAGGGTTTTATCCGCGAATTAACCTTACTAGCTGCCATACTACTCCTCCTTGCAGCGAAACCTAGTGGTGGTATATAAATCTGCTATAACTACCAAGGCCTAAATATAGTTACTATTAAGAACTAATACCTACTGCCACTAGTCTATAAGATACTTAACGCACTCTATAGTACTAAGTACTTTACTAAGCTTAACATAATTGCTGCGTTTGACTGGATCCGGATTGCGGAAGGCCATAAGTGGCTTATAGTATTTATTACCCAGTTTGGACTCTATAAGATGCTAGTTATACTATTTAGTCTCTATAATACGCCCACCATATTTTAAAACTATATTAACTATGTTTTATATAACGCCCTTAATAACTACTACACTGCGTATTTTAATAATGTCCTTATCTTCTTAAAAACACGCGCTAAGCATATAAAATACGTAAATAAAATTATCTAGAGACTTAGTAATACCTGACTCTAGATTAATATTAATAAGCCTAAGTTTTATGCTACCAAAACAAAATACCTTAGCTTAATTATCTTAACTAACGGCATAACTATAGACCCTAAGAAGGTGCAGGCCTTATAGAAATAGAAGGACCCAACGTTAGTTAAGGAACTATAGTAATTTCTTAGCTTCGCGAACTTCTACCAATAATTTATTTAAGGCTATTCTAAGGTAGTTAAGCCTATAACTAGGCTACTAAAAAAGAACATTAGCTGGTTATAGGGCCCTAATTAAGCACAGGCATTCTAGACCCTAAAAACAGCGTTTATTACAGCACCGGTTCTAGCGTATTACAACTACATAAAGAAGACTGTGGTAGAGACAGATGCCTTAAACTAGGCTTTAAGTAGAGTGCTTTATTAAGCCAATAAAAGTAACAAGCTTAAGCCAGTCGCATTCTTCTCTACTAAGCACTTAGCCCCTAAATATAACTATAAAATATATAATAAAGAGCTCCTGGCAATTGTTAAGGCACTAGAAGAATGGCGTCCCAAACTACAAGAAACTAAGCAGCCGTTTAAAATTATTACGGACTATAAGAACCTCTAGACCTTTATAATAATAAAATAACTAAACTAGTATTAAGTCCACTAGGCTAAGTTCCTTTCCCAATTTAACTTTGTTATTACCTATAGGCCTAGCACTAAAGCTACAATCCTAGACGCTCTTAGCCGCCTTTTAGGCGTTGTACCTGCTAATGCTAATAACAAATGTCTACAACACTAAGACCGCGTTATCTTACTACTAAAGAAAGTCAACCCTACTATCCTAGAAGAACTACTAAGTAAATCCCAAGACCAGAGTATTAAAGACTTTATTATAGTAATGGACCTAAAGCCTAAGAAAAAACCCCTTAAGGAGCTTATTAAGAATGCCTATAAAGAGAACAAACTTACTAGAAATATATTGGCTGCGCTACGCGAATAGGAAGGCCGTAAAGCACGCTATTAACCTAAGTAGATTAGGAAGCTGCTCCGCTATAATAAATCTAAATATTTAATTATTAATGGCCTAATCTACTATAGGAATTAAGTATTTATCCCTAATTTGCCTAAACTCTAACTAGAAGTTGTACACCGTATATATAGTTCGGGCCCTACGGGTTACCTAGGCCGCGTTAAGACACTAGACCTCCTTAATTAAACGTATTAATAGCTAGGTATTTCATAGTTTATAGCTACCTTTATAAAAGACTACGCTCTCTACTTCCGCATAAAGACCCTACGCTTAGCACCACCTAGTTTTCTAAAACTACTAGAACTACCAGTCCACCCATAAACCGATATCTCTATTAACCACATCGTTGACTTGCCTAAATGCCTTTATAACGGCAAAACATATACATATATCTTTATCGTTATTAACCGCCTAATAAAGATAAGATACTTTATTCCTATTACTAGCCTAGATACTAAGGAGCTTATTAAAGCATTTATCTATACTATCTATAAGTTACACGGCGCTCTAAATACTATTATTTCTAATAGAGGCTCCTTATTTATTTCTAACTTCTGGCGTTGCCTAAACTAGCACCTAAAGGTAACCCTAAGCCCCAGCTCTGCATGGCACCCTAAAACAGATAGTTAAACCGAGATTATTAATACAGCAATAAATAAGTACCTATACGCCTTTATAAGCTTCACCCAAGACAACTAGGTAGATTGGCTTCCCCTTACCAAGTTTACTATAAATAACTAGGTTAATAAGACTATGGAAATCTTACCATTCTTTACCAACTATAGCTATAACCCACGTCTAGGCGTTGAACCAGTAGGCCCCTAGCTATTAGCCCTATCTGTATATGTAAAGAAGGAGTACCTATAAGCTAATACTATTGCTAACCGCTTTAAGCGCATCTTAACCTAGCTTAAAGCCCTAGCTTATATCTTCTAGCGACAATATAAAGACAACGCTAATATAAAACGAGATAAAGGTATAATATTTAAAAAGGATAACATAGTTATAGTTAGCCTTAAAAATATAAAGACTAATCAGCTTAAGAGAAAGTAGGATAATAACTAGGACGGACCCTAGCCCGTTCTAGCTGCCTATAGAGAAGCGGTTATAGTTAACCTTCTAGACCACATCTGTGTTAATAAGTCTTTCTATACTTTAAAGGTCCGCCTCTAGTTCCCTAAAGAGATCTCTAGTTAAGCACGCATTAACAAAGAGGAACGTTATAATGTCACAAGCAGGATAGCCGAAAGGGATAACAACGGCAATATTACGGATAAGTAGGAATTTAAAAAGATCCTTAATATATATAATAAACAAATGGACGAGCATGGCTTAACATACTGTATTAAATGGAAATATCATAATAAGAAAACCTGGGAACCTAAGAAATCCCTAAAAGGGTGCAAGCGCGTACTACTAAAGTTCTATAAACAACACCCTAAGAAGCTAGGACCCCTAGACTAGGTATAAAATAAGGGAGAGCCACGCCAAGGCCGTGGCCAACCACAAAGATAATTTATAGTGGTTAAGATCTTATAGAACTTTAACCGCCGGTTAAAGTTATTTAATTAATTTTCCATACCCGGCATAGAAAATCGCTATTGGCTCGGTTGAGGGCGGTAAGCAGAAGTAACATCTTTATAACGAAAATAGGTTACTTGTTCGGTTTAGGGACCAAACCTTCTGGGGAGAGGAGTACTGTTATAGCACTGTCCTGACGCGTACTGTCTCGTACTATCTTGTACTGTCTCGTACTGTTTCCTACTGTTGGCTAGCCCACCACTAGCGCCTTGGCGGCTGCTACTACTATTTATATACGATACCCCCTTTTACCTCCTTCTCCTCTTCATACCACAATGTAGTTATTCAGCCTATTAGCATTATAGCACTATGACAGTAACGGGTATTATAACACCGTTAGATACGGCATTTGTCACTTTATAAGACGGAAGGAGTAATATCTAGAGACGATTAAGCAAGCAGACAACTACTAGTACTAGCTTACTACTTATAAAAGGCAAAAGGCTATAGGTCTAAGATTCTTATAAGGAGATAAGGAAAGCTCTAGAGTCGCAGGACGTGACGAGAATAGCTTAAGAACCCACAACGAATAAAAACCGATAGGAAAGAGCAGCAACTTAGTTTAGTGACAAACAAATAAGGACCATAGCAATTCTAGGTAAACACGGTGTTCAGCCTAAAGATTAAAAAGTTAATACTAAGATTAAGAAGCAAGACGACTTTGAGGATTTAGCTACAAGACGCAGAAAATAAGAAACTATAGATAAGTTTAGATAAAGAATTATCGCATAGCAAGAGCAAAAGCTAGATAAGAGGTTAGCTATGCTAGGTCGTATAAGGGACAGAGCACCTATATAAAGAGTTACCAATAGGCCTAGTATAGGGACGCCTAAAGTAAATAGTTAGACGAACTAGAACAAGAAAAGGATCTAGATATTTTAGTTAGGTTTAAAAAAAGATATACTAAAGGATATTACGACGCAGTAATAATAAGGTACTTTTTTATAGACAGACTATATACACTAAACCAGTTATACGGAAAGTGGTATAGGTAACGATATAATAATAAATAGGAAGACTTTTACGTGTAGCTAGATAAAAAAGTTGTTTAAGACTAACCTATTATAGAAAAACACATGAGTTATATTAAAGGAGCGTTAATTATAATATTAAGGAACCTAGAAGAGGGATCTAGGGACTAAAGAGGAGAATAATAAATCTTAGTACCCATAGCGGAAATACTAGTAGTTAGGACGACTAGGTATCGGTTTAAACTTAAGAACAAAGACAAGTTAAGAGTTAACCTAAGTTACCTAGCGCATTATACGTTATTGTGGATAGCTTATATGGATAATGTATGTAATATATATAGGGCACTAAAAGACAAAAACCGGAAATACTTAGTAAGGATATATTAGGCACCAGAGGAAAAACGGTTTAGAGACGCTAAGTATATATATAGATGGCACCTAGTAGAAGTACAGAGTTAAGGGGACCTAATACTTTAACCCGGAAGATTCCTTACGGAAGAATGCCTAGATAGATAATAGTGGTAGGACTGCCTAGAGAATACTTGTCTATAGTATATAGAGGAAAAGAAACGAACTAAGTATTAGCTAAAAGTGGACTAAGTATAGAAAGGATCTAGTAGCTAATAGTTATGAAAAGGGGAGGCCTATAGGACCAGAGGGAACTAGTAGTAGAGCCTTAAACCCTTAAAGGAATTTAAGGATAATATCTAAACTTATAAGTTAAATAGCAAGATTAACAGTTTAAAGCACTAATAGATAGTAGAGTAATAAGAAACTATATATTACTAGTAGCAGTGGAAAGGATGGGGTTACTATATAGACAAAAAGAATACCTGTATCCACTTACGACAATTTTAGGAGATTAGATAGCCTATAGAGGAGGTATTATTAATCTTAAAATAGGACCTATTTAGTTAACTATTAAAGGGAGACCAGTTAGAGTGTCTTTTAATATCTTACCGTTAGGAAAAGACAAGGCGATACTAGGAATGCCTTAGTTACAGAAATATAATCTAAAGGTTAATTGGGTTATAGGTTAGGTTAATATTAGAGATACTTAATAACGTAAAGTGCGACAGTAAACTAAGTTGGTATAGTACTAAGTCGGAGCGACGTACGAAAAGACTGAGTAAGGCTTAAGTTATGGTTACTAGAAAGTAAAAAGCTGTTAGAGTATGTAGCATAGGACTATAAGATAGAGTTAGAACCAGAAATAAGTCTAAGGTTCTTTCTAGTCCATAAGCTTACTAAAACAGAGTTAATGGCACTTAAAAAGTTTGTCCAGGAGAACTTATAAAAGGGATATATTAGACTATTACAGTTATTAGTAGGATATCTAGTACTATTCGTCCTAAAGAAAAACGGAAAACTTAGGATGTGTATAGACTACAGACAGTTAAACAGCATTACTAGAAAGGATAGGTATCCTTTACCCTTAATTAGCGAAATCTAAGACAGGATAGGTAACGCAAAGATCTTTACGAAGATAGATCTAAGATAGGCGTACTATTAGATTAGGATTAAGGAAGGCAATAAATAGAAGGCAGCCTTTAGGTTAAAAGAAGGACTATATAAGCTATTAGTTATGCAGTTTAGGCTTATAAACGTACCAGTAACGTTCTAGAAGCGAATTAATAGTATATTAGGAAAACACCTTAATGAGTTTATTATAGTATATCTTGACAATATTATTATCTACTTAGAAAGTGAGAAAGAACATAAAGAACATATTAAATGGGTCTTAAAGAGACTATAAGAAGAATAGATGCTAGTAGCTATTAAGAAATGCGAGTTCTTTATAAGAAAGACTAATTTTGTAGGATTTATTATTAAACTAGGAAGAATTAGCATGGACCTAAAGAAAGTTAAAGCTATAGTAAGTTAGTAAGAACTAGAGAACGTTATATAGTTAAAATCGTTTCTAGGGTTTTGCAACTACTATAGGAGGTTTATAGCACAATGGTTAAAGAATATTAAGCCGTTTATAAGGCTAATAAAGAAGGAGGAACCGTGGGTATAGGAAAATAAGTAAAGGAAGTTGTTTAAGGAACTTAAGGAGTTGTTCACCTAGGAACTAATCCTTAAGATCTACTAACCAAAGTTAGAGACGGTTGTTGAGATAGATGTATTAGACTTCGTACTAGGAGTATATTTACTATAAAAGCATTAGGACGCGTGGCATCTAGTAGCGTATTATAGTCGAAAGATAACACTACTAGAACTAAACTATAACATCTACAATAAAGAGTTGTTAGGTATAGTTACAGTATTAAAGGAATAGAGAGCATTCTTGCAAGGCATAGAGAAACTATTTATAGTTAAGATGGATTATAAGAACCTTATAGAATTCCTAACAATAAAGGAACTCAACCGAAGACAGGTTAGGTGGGCGGAAATGCTTACGGAATACTATTTCGAAATTTAGTATACTAAGGGTATAGATAATACATGAGCGGATGCTCTAAGTAGGAAAGCTAAACTATAAAGTAACAAAAAGCCGTTAGAGGCTTTACTGCGAAAGGATTAAAACGGATTAATTAGGTATAATTACCCAAAAATTGTAGTAACTAGAGAAGGTTAGATCCATAAGTTACTAGAGAGTAATTAGACATAGAAGATTTAAAAGGTATAGGCAGAGGATCTAGATATAGAATAGTATAAGAATAGAGAAGCAACCTATATTCTAAGGTCTATTACAAAAGAGTTTATTAAGTTATTCTATAAGGGACTAACTTAAGGACATAATGGAGCTATAGGCTTAGTGTTAAGACTTTAAGAGAAATACGTTATTTAAGGAATCTAGGGACTAGCGAGATAAGTTGTAAAAGAGTGTTTAAATTGCTAAAGAAATAAACCAATAAGGCATAAGCCGTATGGAGGGCTATAACCTGTTAAGATACTAGAAAGACTATAGGAAGTTATATTATAGGACTTTATTATTAAGTTACTAAAGTTAAAAGATCCTATTATAGGGTAAGACTATAATACAATCTTAGTAATAGTAGATAAGCTTATAAAGTAGGGGTACTTTATAGCGTGCATAGAAGAAATGTTAGCAGAAGATGTTGCTAGAATTTATATTAAGGAAGTGTTTATAAGACACGAAGCACTAAGCAAGATTATATTAGACTGAGATCTGAGATTTATAGCAGCATTTTAGGAGGTATTTTTTAGCGGAATAAGGAGTTTACGCAGTAACCTTAATAGCATATTATCCGCAGACGGATGGATAAATAGAAAGATTAAACTAGATACTAGAATAGTATTTAAGGCACTATATTAATTACGCATAAAATAATTAGATATTGTTACTACTAGTTATATAGTTTACATATAATACAACACTATAAGAAGGAATGGGAACGTTACTATTTAAGGCGAATTACGGGTATAAGCTAAGATTATCGTTATCGCCACATTAAGTAAAGAATGGAGACTTTAATAAATCTTTATGTAGACCTTAAGGAAATAGCGAAACTAGTATAAGAATAAATAAAAAGGTACTACAATACTAAGAAATCTAAGGGACTAGATCTTAAGGAGGGAGATAAAGTATAGCTACTATATAAAAGTTTTAAGAGTTGATGACTAAGTAAGAAGTTGGACTATGTTAGACTAGGACCTTTTAAAATTACGTAAAGGATTTTATTGGTTATGTATAAGCTAAACCTACTAGCCAAAATAAGAATTTACCCTATATAGCATGTCGCAATACTAGAGCTAGCATATAAAAGTGTTAAGTTACTAGTCTATAAGGCAGACACGTATAGAGGGCAAGAAGAAAATAAATAGTAAGTTTTAAAGATTATTAGTTACAAGGATGTAGATAATAAAACATAGTATAAAGTAAAGTGGATAGGCTATAGTAAGACTACCTAGGAACTACTAAGCAACCTAGAGAACGTTATGGGAAAGGTATAAGAGTATTAAAAGAAAGTAGGTTAGGGAGCATTAAAAAAAATTGCTAAAGGATAAGTTAACTAAAGGGGACCTAAGAGGAGCAACTACTACGTTACTTAGAGTTATTTCCTTTTCTAGAAACTTTACTCTCTTATTACCTAGCTTAGATAAACCCTATTAAATAAGTTTCTACTTTTTAGAATAAACCTTTTTATAAACCTTCTTAAGACGGAGTAACTGAGCGGATGCTATAATCTAAGCATTTAAGGCTTTCTGCTCCGTATTCTAAGAACGCTTAAGCTTAGCTAGGGCCTACGCTAGGTTACTATTAAGCTTTATAGCAGTAGATTAAACGCGAGACCCTATAATAAGTTACTTAGGGAACTTAAAGACTGTTAAGAGTTATAGAATGCGTATACTTAGCGTTAAAAGTAGAGCGAACGTTATAGAACAATTAAATGTTTGCTTTAGTGCACTCTAAATAAAAAGAGGGTTGTTAAGACAAAGGACTCGCTAGCATAATATAAACTAACCCCTTTTTCACACAACAAGAACACAGAGACGGCATTATTTCACCTAGCGATAGTATAGCAGTAATAGTGCGAGTGTAACATTATACATGTAAAGAAGAAGAAGCTTTAGGTATAATAAGTAAAGATATTAACTAGATTAATTAGACGGACATTATACCTCTAGTGGACGACTTAGAGATGTTAGGAATCTTTAAGGACGAAGATAAAGAGAAGGGAGATAGTGTTACGGACAGCTTAAATATAATATTATAACTACTTGGGGAAGAGTTGGAAGAAGCTAGTTAGTTAATATAGACACGGTCTAGGATAGAGCTGGTGAAGCTATGTAATAAGGAATGGTAACTAAGGTTATGTGGTGTGCTATGTATTAAACGCGAGGAATAGGAGGAACTTATGTACCTTATATATAACACGTACCTTACGTATAAAAGAGGATTTCTTAGGTGTATGGTTATGTATTTAAAGGACCTCAGTCTCTACCGTAGATAGTTCTCTCCTTGTAGTAAATCTTAGAATATAATTGGAGTTAATCTGTTGGGTAACTACTCCACCAGTTATTATTACGTTGTTGACTTCTTGTTTACCTATACACCCAGCCTAATAATAGGACCCACCGTAGTTCTTGCTATAAGGTTCCGTTATAAATGGAAAAAAAGAAAATCTTAATAATATATTAAAGATACGTCCAAATTTGGATGAAGGGTGATAATAGGAAGTAAGGTATTAAAGAAAAGGAGCAGCTTAATAAGCAAGGTGTCTCTATACTTCACCTTCCAATACCCTTTTAGTAAATAGCCGCAACCTTGCCGATATAACTCCGTTACAATAGCGTAATTTAGAAGGAAGGAAACACGCGTATAAGCTATTTGGTTATTACTTCCTTATAAAAACTAATTACGCGGCTGGGGAAGGCAATTAAGACGTTAATTATAGAGGCATATAGGTGAAATTATACCTAAACAATACTACGGTATTAAAAAATAATGTTATAGACGTTTTTAACAAATCACATAATAGCTAGAGGCGCTATTGCGAAGTGTCCCTTCTATTTACTAGGTAGTAGAGCTACACTAAATATATAGCACAGAACTAACGAGAAAGGATTATAGATCAATATCTTAAAAGTTAAAGATGACGGCAAGCTAAGGCTCTATATATTAAATCCCATACTAAAAGGTTCTACGGAACCATATTAGGAACACTAAATTACCTATAATACTCGCGATTAATTGCAAACCGGCATAAAGGCTTAGAAGTAGAGTTGTATAAAAATCCTTAGGTTAGCCCAGGTAGTTACCAGCACGTTTCCGGTAGGCTTTTAAGGGGTCTCCTAGCAATCCTTATGTCTTTTCTCCAGTTATATTTTTTCCTTATTAAGGTTTTTAGGAGTTTAAAGCAGGGGTTAGATAGATAGATGATATATAGTGGCATACTAATATCTCCCTAATATCTCTCCGAACCCCTTTTAGGACAAGCCCTTATAATCTCCCTACTGCAAGGTAATAGCAATTAGGGGCCGACCGCAAGAAGGGAGGGGGGGGGGGGGGGGGGCAATATAAGGGATATTATTACGGACACCTTAGGTTGCCCTTAGGACAACCTCCGGACGCCCCTTAAATAGTCGCTGGTTACGTGCCAGAGGCACGTGCCCATAGTATATAGTCTCTACGATCCCAGAGGCCTTACCTCCTTAAGGATTCGTCTCTCTCACTAATCTATCCTGTTCCACAATTGTGTCCTTATAGCCCCCTATCTACAAAGTCCCCTCACATATCTTAATTTATCTTTCTTTAATAGTTATTTAAATAGGTCCTATTTTAAGATTAATAATGCCTCCTTTATAGGCTATTAGATCTCCTAAAAATTATTATTAATGGATATAGGTACTTCTTCTATTTATATAGTAGCCCCATCCTTTTTACTACTAACGTACTCTATAAGCGAGCTGCCACCCCAAGCAAGCCACTACCCTTAAAAACTAACCAAAAATTAGAAAATTCGCATATTAATATCTTAACAACGACTTAATAATAAATTCTAATAATTTAGATTTAGACTGTTATATATACTCTATAGCGTCTATTAAAGTTATATAGTAACTAGTGTAATGGTTTTTAAGATATAGTAAGATATAGTATTTTAGCCTTATTTTAGCCCCCAAATTTTAATATTTTAAAAACTACTAAACTGTTTACTATATAACTTTAATAGAAGCTATAAAGTATATATAAAAGTCCAAATCTAAATTATTAGAATTTATTATTAAGTGGTTGTTAAGATATTAATATACGAATTTTCTAGTTTTTAGTGAGTTTTTAAGGGTGGCGGCTCGCTTAGGGTGGCAGCTCGCTTACTGTGGTTTGCAAAAGTATTGCGAAAATCAAATTAAGCGAGCCACGCACACACAACATCAACTTTTGGTCAGTTTACCATACAAATCGTATGACTACCACGCCTAATACGCTTATATTTGCCTTTTATGCCAAAACAAATCCCTTAATGGCAGCTTTATTAAATTCTAGTAGCTTTTCTATTTGATTGGTCTATTAAGTGTATTGCAGCAGCTACTAAGTTACACCTTTTAATTATATACCGATTTCAGCTTAATCTTAACCTCTATGGGGAGGCATACCCCCCCCCTAATCTTAAGATTGGGCGGCTAAGAGCTATAGATAAGGCATATGAGAAAGTTCGTGATATATAATATTATGGTGTTAAGTGTACTAATATTTATATAGGCCCTTATTGCTTACCTAGAGGACCGCCCAACTGCCTTCCTTAACGAAATGGCCTGGTTCCTATGGGATAATTGTAACATTATAGTATCCTTCTTATTAATTTGGCGAACTCTCCAACGTAATAGGTGGAGTAAAAAGGCCGTATAAAGGAGAGCGCAGGAGCGCTTTAAGGACTTACATGCTGTATAGAAAGGACGCCAATATACATGGGACGTTGATCGCCTTATATTTATTAACAAATTAGGCGCCAATAAGAGGACTAGGTATAGGAAGTTCAGCTAGAGCCCCGTAAATGTTCCTACGATTAATACTGTATTAATTAAGCAATTAGAACGCTGGAGTATTCTTCCTACCTATATAATTAACGGCTACCTCCCTAGGACTCTTATCTGGCAGGGCTTAATTACTACCAAAATATTTAACGCCTAGATTAAATCTACAGTTCTACTATATTATATTCCTGGCCATACAATCTTAGTATTAGATAATGCTTTAATACATAAAAGCCAGGTAAGGAAATGATTGCGTATATAGTAAAGCTATATATTCTAACTAGTAGATATAGGAATTTATAAACCTCTGTGCAGCCGCCCAAATCTATATTAAGTATCTTCCTCCTTATTACCCAGAGTTTAACCTAATTAAACTTTCTTTTCATAATCTAAAGGCGTAGATTTAATTAAGCTTTAATATAATTAAGGACTATTAAAGCTTTGGTGTATTCCTACAGTCCGGTATACAGTGCATAGGATTATATCGCTCAGCAGAAGAATACTTTTGGCGGGCTGGCTACCTAGTAGAGAACTAGTTAGGGACACAATCTTTTATAATCTGGTGCTGGGTATATAGAAATCAATAACTTACTACCCCTTTTATATTGCTTAAAACGTCTTAAGCTTACGCCTTAGTCATAGTAGGAGGCCTACTGCAAGGCCTAACTTCTCCTCTTATACCTGCCCACTTATCCCTATACACAAGGCCTCTAAGTCATAGAAGTTCTTAATAAGTATATTAAGAATAAATTCAAGCTTAGTTTAAAGCTTTGGTATTATCTAGTTAGGCCGTTTTCTTACCTAGTTAAAGAATTCGCGAAGCCTTTCCTTAAAATTAGAGTCGCTAGTGATAGAACTAGTTGGCTGCACTAGCGGCGGTGTACGGGGGGTAGCTACTAAAGCCGGAGCTACCGGAGGTGGCTAAGGTGGTTGCTAAGGTGGTTAAAATAAGTTCTGTTGTCCTCCGGTGTTGGTATAGTAGTTAGGGGGAGGTCCTATAGGGGGGGGGGGGCATATTGGCCTTAGGTAGGATAATAGCCATAATCATTAACTCCTAATTAAAAATATCCTCCTAGCCCGTGCGCCCGCCACCCACCCCCTCTCCCCACACCCCCCACAGCTCCATTCTTAACTAAAAGATGGACGGCAATAGCAGCAGGAGGTTCCTTCTCAGTAGCTTTACTATCTTTAATTTAATTGCCCTAAGCCCTTATCACAAGGTAATTAACCAGGTGGTAAGAACGAGGAAGCTCTAGGTTCCCATTTACCTAGCAGGTCCCCCCACTATTAATGTATATTTTTACGCTGCAAGGCCACCGGAAGGCCACTAAAGGAGCTAGATTACCTAAAAGAACTTCTGCTAAGATGCTTTTAGGTAGGGTAAGACGCTAGGCAACAGTTACACTTATATTACCCTTCTTTTTAGGTGTATTAGATACACCTAGGTTAAGAATATTTAATAGATGCGCGTTTATCTGCGTACTACCCGGTAAGGCAATACCAGAAGTATAAGGAGAGGCGTATTCCGGAGCAGGTAGAGGCGTCTTAGTTAATATAACTACTACTTCTATGTGTAGTCCTTTCTTCTTATTTGTATACTAGGTCCTCATAATTTCATCAAGCTCGTAAATATATACTTTAGTGTAGATATCTTGCGGGACAATATCGCGAGCTATTATATAATTGTAGGAAGTGGCTGCCCTAATAGAGTACTTATCCTTAAAAAAGGATCTGTTTGGATAATTGGCTTTAACTTCATTAATCCAGTAGTCGATTTTGGTAAGAAGCTCTCTACCAATGATACGCTGCGCGGAAGTTGAAGCAAGGTCTGCCTCTGCTACGCGGGCTTTCCAAATTGCCATATAGTATGTCTATACTATATTAGGCTCCGAGGGAGTTGGCGAGCTTAAATCTACGCTAATAACTTAATTGGGTGTATTTTTACGTCTTGGCGGAGGCCTCAAAGGATTGGTAGCTTTGGTAGGCTTCTTCCTAAATGTCAACTTTAGATTTGAACTATTCTGGCTTAAATGCCTAGTAGGCTTTTAAGTACGCTGGGCGACTCTGGCAGCTGCAGGAGCTTCTGCAGCACCTCTAGTTGGATAAACTATACGCCTACTAGCTGTTTAAAAGCCTTCCTCTTCCTCCGGAGGCTCACGAGGCTCCCGCTTAATAGTTGGATCAACTAGCTCTGCATCCTTATCCTCATTGTCTTCCTTATCTAAGTCCTTATCCGACTCCTGCGACTCTAACTCTACCTCTTCCTCCCCTACCTCCTCCTCCTCCTCCTTAACGTCCTCGTTGCAACCAGGCTGCGGAGGCAGGTAGTGTGCTAGAACTGTACGCAGGCCTACATGAACAGGCGTCTTGGGTTGAGTAATAGTATTCCGCTTGATTAGTTGAGAACCTTGTGTAGATTAACTGGCGGCTCGTTTTCGGAGGCTCCTGTGGGCTACCATGGCGCCTATAACACTCAAAAATTGACCTAGATGGATGATATAATATAAATATAAAACCTTACTATTTTGGAAGTAAAAATAATACGTGTAGGCGTGGCAGGCATACGATTTGTATGGTGAACTGACCAAAAGTCGATGTTGTGTATGCGTGGCTCGCTTAATTTGATTTTCGCAATACTTTTACAAACTACAGTATAGAGTGCGTTACTAGTAATACGTAGTTCCTTATTACTCCACTATCTATTAATACTTTAAACTTTTAATCCTACTAAGCCATTTATAAATTTAGGTATTATTCTTAAATTCCTTTAAGAGTTTAAGACTCTATTACTAGCTCCCTCCAGTTTTATAAGCCTCTCCTTTTCCTAACTATTAGTTACTAAATTTTAACTATACTTAGTCCGCTTTTAGCTAATACTTAGTTTACTTCTTTTCCTTAACATGCTATAAATACGTATTTTTTAGGCACTTCTACCATTATTATCCGTCTAGGCATTTTTCTATAAGGAATCTTCCTAATTAAAGTATTAAGTTATCTAACTCCTGAACTTCTACTAGATGCTATTTATATATATACTTAGTATTCCTAAACCTTCTTTTATCCAGTGCCTAATATATCCTTATTAGGTACTTATAGTTCTTTTTTTTTGTGCTTTATATATACTATATATATTATCCACATACGCGATCTATGCCAATATGTAATATACTAGGTACTTTAGGTTAACTTATAGCTTATCTTTGCCTTTAAGTTTAAACTTTTGCCCTATTAATCTAAGTATTACTATATTACTTACTAGTACTAATATTTATATTATTTCTCTCTAGTCTACAGCCTATTTCTCTAGATTTTTTAATATTATAATTAATGCACCTTTAATATAAACCATCTAGTATAGCTTTCTCGTCTAGCCATATATAGAAGTCTTTTTACTTATTGTTTCTTTATTATCTATACTACTTTTAGTATAGCTCTATAAGTATATACAATCTATTTATAAAGAAGTATCTTTTTATTACTACATTGTTATAACCTTTTGTATATCGTTCTGTGAATCTAGTTAAGATCCCTAGATCTTCTTCCTATTCTAATTTACTTAACTATTTAGCTCTTAGCGTTCCTACCCTTGGCCTATTAGTGACTTTTTATATAGATACTCTATCCCTTATATATCCTAGTACACTAAATCTCTGGTCTAGTTTCTATTTTTACTATATAAAGACCTGTGATCTAAACTCCTCTATAGTTTTTCTTATTCCTCATCTTATTAGTAGATCCTCAAAGTCTTCGTACCTCTTAATTATTATAGTAACTTTTTAACCTTTAGGTTAAATACTGTGTTTACCTAGGATTACTATAGACCTTATTCGTTTACCAAAACTTTAGCTCTTTAAAAATCTTTCTCCTAGTTCTACTCCGTAGTTGAGGTTTTAAATCTTAAAGTAATTACACTAATCCTTTACATTTCTAGCTTTAATCCATTCTTATTAATAACTAGCCTATATTCTTATTCGTTTTTCAAAATCTTAAATCTTTCTTATTTCTTCTTAAGAATCTTAGACCCCTTGCTTTTTACCTTTATTAAGTGGTAAGCTAGTACTAGTAGTTATCTACTTGCTTAATCCCTTTTAGATACTTCTCCTTCCGTCTTATAAAGCGATAGATACCGTATCTAACAGTATTATAATACCCGTTACTAACCCTTACTCTATAGCAGTCTCAGTCTCTATTTCTAGTATAACTTCTTTAAGGTCTATATACTTCCAGTAAGCTGACCTTATTACCTTATTATTAGTATATTCCGCATTTATACTAAATAGGTTTATTAGATCTTTAGGTACGTTATTTCTATATACGTCTTTCCTATAATATAGCCTATCTTACTTATTATCCAATTTATTAGTTTCTTTAAGTTTTTATAACTCTAGCTCTTATAGCCAATAGCTTACGCCATACTTAGCGTCCTTATAAATTCGGTATATATTGTTATAATAAAACGCGAAGTGCTTAATTAAACACTCCTTAGTTCCGCGTAACACACTTATATCTCTATTATTGTTCTCTAATAACCTAGTGCCTTTTACTACGTAACTACTCTAACTACCTCTGCAATCTTTAGTAAAATAACCCTATTTTCCGCAATTTATATAAGCTCCTTTTTTAAACCATTCTTCTTCCTATAGAGTCCGCCTAAATATCTTCTACTACTAAGATCCCTAGTTTAGCCTCTACTCCTTAGTCCTATAATTACTTAATCCTTAACCTCTAGGTTTCTATAGTTTCTTATTTGTTAGCGACTCAGTTAATTAAGGCACGAGTACGGCAAGAGGGACGCGTAAGCCTATATAATTGGTAGTCTATAAACGAGGATCCAAAGCTAGAGAAAGGAAAGGGGAAGAACGGAAGCACCGCTTAAAGTTATGTACAATTCTCTAGTCACGTGACGGCAATTTGCGGCAATTTGCGGCAATGTGCCAGCGCTGTAACATTACCCCCCCCCCCTTCCAAAAAAGCCTGTCCTTAGGCTTTGTATATCCATATTATGTCTATAGGGTGTTCTTATCTATATGCTTGATAGGTAGCTTATCGTCTTTACTATACTAGCACTCCATCTACTTGTCTAGATACTTTAGGGGTCCTAGCTTGTTAGGGTATTAGTTATGGAACTCTTTAAGCTTCTGGGGGCAACCTATAAAGTTCTAGGTAGGGTACTAGGTTGGGTCTGGATTGTAACCTTTCTATTAGACACAGTATTTTAGCGTTCCTCGTACTAGTTTACAGGCTAGTATTTTATTAACTTCCTATTTGTTGTCGCTATTAACTTAAATCGGCAGTAGAGGCTCATTCTTTTGTCTAGGTAGTAGGTTATTTGTAGCTTTCCGTAGCTTATCTGGTAAGAAAATAGGATAGACTTTAATTAAGTCTGGGAGTTTAACCTTATATAAGTTGCCTTCTTTATTAAGGATCTTATACAGTCCTACTATCTTATAGTCTAGCTTATAGCTAGGCCGTTCTGTCTTCTAGTTCTTTGTTATAACCTAGACCTTATCGCCTATAGTAAAGTCGGGCTCGCGTCTATGCTTATTTACCTACTATTCCATTAATTTTTAGGCCTTCTCTAGGTTCTTATAGGCTATTGCCCATATTTCTTCTAAGCGTCTAGCATACTGCTATGCTTCCTCATAAAATAGTTTTTCGCGTACGGTTTATAGTCCTTCCGGTCTCTCCCAGTCGAAGCTTATATAGGGTAAGTATCCCATTTCTAGTTAAATAGGTGCAAACCCTGTAGAGTTATAGGGTAGGGTTGCCTGGGCGTAGTTTATTATAAGTAGTAGTTTGCCCTAGTTGTCCTAAAAGTAGTTAATAAAGGGCCGGAGTCTCTAGTCTAAGCATTAATTTATAATCTTTGTCTAACCGTCTATCTGGGGGTAGTATGCCATAAAGAGCTTTAGCCTAATACCTAGGATTTAGGTAAACTTGTTCTAGAAGGCTAATATAAACTGCGGCCTGTAGTTAGATACGATAGTATCTGGTGGTCTATAAATTCGGTAGACATAATAGATATACAGTCGGGCTGCCTCTTTAGCATCAATATTTTTATAACAGGGGATTAAGAACGGGCGCTTGCCAAAGCGGTTAACTAGGATTATAACCATATTATATCCGTCGTGGTCCGTAGGTAACTTGTAAAAGTCTATAAAGATATGCTGCCAGGGGCGTTCTAGTATTAGGAGTGGCTTTAATAGCCCTAGGGTCTTATCTTATGGAATTATAGACCTACAGCAGTTATCGCAGTTTTGTATATAGCGGTCAATATCTATAACCATTCTAGGCCAGTAGTAACGGTTACCGATAATCTTATAGGTCTTATTCTTTCTAGGGTGGGCCATAGAGATCTAAGTATATGCTTTAGCGATAAGCTAAGTCCATAAGTTCTATTCCTCTGCTACTACTAACCGTTCCTAGTACTTAAGCAGCCCGTTTTCTAGGGACCATAGGCCAGTAGAATCCTTTGCCTTTTTATAGTACTCCTATAAAGAAGGGGCTATACGGTTTACCTACAGCAGTTTATTAATAAGGTTAAGTTCCATAGAATTAACAGGATATATCTTAGCGCTTAAAGGGTCTGTATTTAGTTCTGCCCGTATTTAGGGGTTAAGGCATTCTAGTTATAGTAGTATCTAAGTCTATAATAAGATCTTTACAGCTGCCTGGTCATTTAGGTCCTATTTACGCCTTATAAGAGCATCTGCACGGTTAGTAGCACCTGGCCTGTATATAATTAGGAAGTTAAACTAGAATAGGACCTCCGCCTAGCGTGCCTGCCAGGCTATAAGGGCCTTTATTGTTATAAAATATTCTAGGGCTTTATAGTCCAAAACTACTTAAATAGGCTTAGGGGCTCCTTCTAACTGTGTTCGCCAGTACTAAAAGCTAGAGATAATGGCCAGCATTTCTTTATCGTAAATTGGGTAGTTTAGCTTAGCATCTATTATAGTCTTCGAATAGTAAGTAATAGGGTGCCATTTTTCGTCCGTCTACTTCTGGGAGTAAACGCTAGCTATAACGCCGTCTAAGGTATCAGTTTCTAGCATTAAGGGCCGTTCTAGGTTAAAGTGGGCGAGTAAGGGAGTAGAAACCAGTTGTTTCTTAAGCTTATTAAAGGCCTGCCTATATACGGTATTAAAGTAAAAGGGCCGGTCCTTGTAGGTAAGTTGGCTTAGGGGCTAGGTAATTCTACTATAGTTCTTAATAAAGTGTTGGTAGAAGTTGCAGAACCCTAAGAATAACTATACCCCCTTTACGGTCCTTAGGGGTATCTATTAGTTAATTATAGCTGTCTTTTCTAGGTCTGCCTTAATTCTATTTATACTAACAATAAACCCTAGGTACTTTATACGCTTAACACTAAATTCTAATTTCCTAATATTAGCCTGGAGGCTAGCCTCGCGGAGTTATTATAAGACTTTATAGACATACTCCTCGTGTTCCAACTTATTCTTAGAGTAAATTATAATGTTATCTAGGTAGGCTATACAGAAGTCGTTAAGGTAGTTAAAGAGTATATTGTTTATGTATTGCTAGTACGTAGCTGGTCCGTTGGTCAGTCTAAAGGGAAGTACTTTGTATTTATATATTCCGTAATAGGTCCGAAATGTAATAAGGTCTTCTAATCTAGGGTCCATCTTAATCTAGTAAAAAGCCCAACGGATATTAAGCTTAGTAAAGATTTTAGCTCTACTTATTTAGGCTAGAGTCTTATTAAGTAAGGGTAAGGGGTAGCGGTCCTTGCAGGTTATATTATTAAGTTTACGGTAGTTAATGCAGAAACAAAGTCCTCTATTTAGCTTCTTAGTAAAGAGGATAGGCGAGTTAAAAGGGGCTTAACTAGGCTTAATAAAGCCCTTATTTAGGTTATTAATAAAGTACTACTTTATAGCCTATAATTTGGCTATAGACTGCTAATAAAGGGGGCTATAATTAAGGGTGTCTTCCTTGTCTGGCTCAATTTTAATCTTATAGTTGTACGGTTAGTAAGGTGGGAGTATATTGGACGCTGCCTTGGAGAATATATCCTTGAATTTCTGGTGTTAATAAGGCAGTTTCTGTTCTACTAGCTCTTTATCTATAAGCTCACTTTTCTATCCACTAAGCTTGCTTTCCTTTTCCTTAATTATTTAATTAATTTTATATAAGCTGGTGGTAAAGGCAATGGTATTAGGTTAGACCAAGTTCTGGTAGAATTCTACGGCGCTAATATAGTAGATATTAACTAGGGGAAGGTCCGTAGGTTTCTTTACGGACTTTTATTAGGCCGTATTTTGCGGTATAGGGTTTATAGTCTTCCTTAGCTTACGTTTTATTTTCCGTAAGTTATCCTTCTAGTCTATTAGTTTAGTATAGCGTCTGGTATTCCTGGCCTTCCTTTATAGCTATATAGGGCCTATGTTCTCCATAGGGGACTTAGCTAGGTTACTACTGTGGTGGTATAGATTGGACGTCGCCTACTGTCTTAGCATTTTCCTGTATTTATAGAGCCTTCGGCTTCCCTCCTTTTTAATCATCACGAACCTACCAGAATATATTCTTTTCTTTCCTTTCTTACAGACTGCTTTACTGATTACTTTTGACTGATTATAACCGACCGACCAACCAACAGACAGATAGACTGACTAACTAACTAACAGCATTGTGACTTCCTATCTAAGGGACACCGTACCCTTCTACATTTTGGCATTCCACGTGGGGACGACGGCAAGCTCTTTAGATTAGAAGTCTAGTGCTACATATATATAAGACACGCAAGAATATATTACGACTATAGAAGGATGACTAGCTGCAGAAGAACGACCAGCTAGGTAGACGAGACAGCAGTAGAGAACTAGGTAGTATCGGATAGTAAGGGGAACTAGATAGACCCTAAACAGAAAGACTGCGGAAAAGAAAGGATAGCTAGACTTGACGCATAGGCTAAGGAGTGGCAAAGGTCTCGGAAAGTTATGTGTAAGGACATCAAGCAAACTAGTGAGCCAATCAGACAACTTTGACCTGCGGCTAGAGGTACCCAATATTTCTACTACCTACGCACGGACATGGCCAGAGCTTTGTTAAGGATGCAGAGATGATAAGCCAAGGACTAGTTAATTAAATGGAAACGAGACTTAAGGGATCTAGCGGCAGAGGAAGTTAATACTGCCCTTTAAGAATAAAGACAATACTGAGCAAGGTCGCAAGTATATAAGATTAGGTCTCTCCTTAAAAGCCTCCTATTCCAGCTTAGCTTTATCTTCTTTTAAGTTATCTGGATTATATTAGCGGCAGCTTTAGAGGCATTCCGTAAAGAAGTAGATATAGGCGGAAGCGTAAGGCTTAGTAGCACCCTACTGCGTAGAATAACGGTAGACCAAAGCAGATGGACATATCGAGACCTAGCAGTGGCTGTAGATAATAAAGACACCGTGCTCTCTTAGGAAAACCAACCTCTAGGCATTAAAAAGTAGCCAGAAGGAACAGAAGCCTATACTTCTTTTACTAAGTATAAACCAACACCAGGACGGCTATCTAGGACATCCTCTGTTAAAACTACAGCTATGCAAGAAGATCTACCGTAGCGTTTACCTATAACACCTAGGACCGATAACTCTTAGCAGACAAAGGATAAGAGCCATAAGGACCACCTATAAGCTTCTAAGGAAGCTCTAAATGCACGTAACCAGCAGTTAACGGCTTAAGACAAGATCTACGTTATGGTTTAGCCTATGCCAGCCCCAGAAACTATTGGAGCCCCTTACTTTATAGAATAGAACGTGTTGTAGTTTATCAAGCAGTACAAACGGCTATGCACCCAATATCGTGTAATAAGTAAAAAGAAGCACCAGGGCCTTCCAGAGTACTGTGATTACTAGATAGGGATGTGGATCTAAAGCCTACCTAAGTTTACAATTGGTAATTGGACGGAGCTTATTAGAAAGCTTAGGACCAAGTATTAAACCAAGGACTACTACCAACGCATGGAGATATAAGACTTTGTAGAAGCTTTTATTTAAAAATCTGTGGAACAACTAGGCGAATTGCGTTACTATATACAGGACTTCACTACCATCTTAGATAAAGCGATAGCCGCAGGAAACCTTACTAAGCAAGATAAGGGGTGGTTGTTTATATAAGGACTTCCTATTAAATACCGCAGGCACGCAATAGAAAAGACAGGAGCTATAGCAGATAAGCCTAGCACCCTTATATTTAAAAGACTAAAGGAGGCCATAGAGTTAAGGATAGTGACTATAGAGGGCGCTAAGCGAATAGATATCTTTCTAGAAGAAGACGCCCTAAATGTCCAGCTTATACAGGAGCTACGGCAGCAAAGAGATAAGCTTGACCGCAGGAGAGAAGGAAGGCTTCTGGACCTAGGTATACACAGAGGAGCCCTAACGCAGCAGCAGTCACCCCCTACTATAGATCAGGAGATGGACGAAATGGTAAGCCAGTTAAAGAGACTAAGGTTAAGCAAGACGGAGCTTGCAGTAGCCATATAGTTAATGCCGTTCCTTAACCAAATTCAAAAGGACCTAGAAAGGTTTACAACACTACTAAATTAGGCTGCAGTTCAAAGCTCAGCACAAGGATACGGCCCAGCACTAGGATATAAAGACTAGCAAAATAGTACCCAAGCTCCCTTTACTCCGCAAGACTTTTGATATCCGCACGATTTTCAATATCCGCAAGGCTCTCAATGTCCGTAAGATTCTACTGCCTTTGGGCGGCCGCAGTAGAACGTACAAGGTCAGCAAGGTACGCGAGAACAAGGCCTATAAACCTGTTTTAGATACGGAGAAGGTCACCGTTTCACCTAGTACAAATACCAAGGGCTTAAGGATCTTATTTAGTAAGGATTTATACATCTGTCTAATTAAGGAAGACTAGTAGCTGGGATATATAAACGACCTAGACCTGAACTGCCGTGGCTCAGCAATAAAGGATGATTAAAGGGCATTAAGAACTGGCTGCGTACGTACTAAGGAACTAACCTAGATAGACCAAAGGGAGAATAGACGCAGTAACAGGCCCCTACTATACAAACGGATTTTACTGCTTTCCACAACGGAGTAGTACTAAAGAACAGTGACAAAATACGTACGAGCTAGGAGGACTACTATCAAGTACAGCCCACGGACTCAGTAACGTTCAGCCAGCAACATCCGCAGACTCACCCGACCCCTAGAGACAGCCGTACAACTAGGACAATTGTTAAGCCGCAGGCTCTGCCGCAGGAGAATGTACAACCAGGAGATTATATCCAGATTATATCACGGCCTGCAGATAAAACAGCTAAAGCTAGGAAGAATAAATTGTCTAATCCTTGGAGACAGTTATAGAGACAGACGCTTAAGGCCAGCCGTTAACCCGCAGGCTCCGCAGCAGGCTCCGCAGTAGGTATAGGATGTTTGACTAGGGGACAGTCAAGTTCTAAAATAGGGGAGGGGACGCAGGTGACGACCGTATAAAAGATTTCTATTTTATCTACTTAATTACTGTATTTCCTAAAGCTCCTTTTCTTATTTACTTTCTTAATCGCAACGCGTCAGTCGCAACAACCTACTATAAAGATGTTAGTTTAGCTTACCGCCTATTACTAAGCTAATAGCGATTTTCCATACCCGGCACGGAAAATCCTAATTAGTCTATTTAGCAATAGAGCCAGCAGAACTCTACACTGCCCCTAGAATTTGATAATGCACTAGATGCACCAGCTATACGATAAAAACAGTATCAGGAGCCTTAATTAATTGCACGGATATAGAGCCGATTATACAATATAGAGACAGATGTAGAGCTATACGCAGAGCCTTAGCCAAATGACTACACGGAAGCCTTAATTGAATGACTGTATAGAAGCCGCGGTTAGTCAAAGAGTCGAATTAAGCCAGAGCCTTAATATTAGCACGTTACTGACACTAAATCAAGTCAGTTGAGTGTCATCAAATTAGAGCCTTTAACCGGGCCGACCTTGTTCCTTATTTGAACGACAGCTGATCGTAGCTCCGCAACCGCCATCTAAATTCAGCACTGCACCAGCTACACGACGAGAACAGACACTGCGGCAAGGAAGGGACCTACACAAGGGCGGCAGCATGACATTGGAAATCAAGTACTACGGAAACGGTAAAGCAGTATACAAAGAGGCACTGACAAAGATACTCCGCAAAAGATCGGACAGGGCATAGCTAACCATATTAAGCCTGAACTATCCTCATATAACTAAAGACAGGGCTAAGCTATATCTGGCTAAGCTAGTAAAGGACCTTGTTAAGGGTTACAAGGGGAATAGGAATTGGACGTATAGGAACCAGCGCTTTTTCTTAGAGATCTTCTTAACAAAAGGACTGTATTGTGGACACAAGGGCAAGATATATGCGACGGAGGCAGTTACAACAGCTAAGAAGCTGCCACTGGGTGACCTTGGAGGTATTAAGGACAACTTAGGCGAAGCGCAGAACCAGCAGGACAATGACAAAGAGACTAAAAGCAGAAGACAATCCCAGAAAGGCTCTTAAGCTGGAAGAAGATCAAGGATACGCAAGCGTACTACCAGCAGCAGGGGTAAAGAAGCAGCCGTAAAAGCCTAAGGATGCGCCGAAGAAGCTAAGAGCAAAGACGGCTCTAAAAGGAAGGAAAGCAGCTATTAAGGACGTCTTATAAAAGCACCGGGCCCGCGGAAATGGTCTACTAGAAGCTGCCGTTTATGCTTATAAGGAAGGAAGTCTTAGGACAGGTCTCTGGTTTAGACATCTGGTAAACACTAAGAGCCTTAATTAACTACGGATATAGAGCCCCAATTAATCGACTATATGGATATAGAGCTTTAACCGAACAACTGCACAGCCAGAGTCTTAATCAGCTGTCCGCAGATACAGAGCCTACGGATGCAGAGCCTTAATTAAACGTCAACAGGTTTAAAGCCTTAATTAAGCGTACGACAATGCAAAACCCAAGTCGTACATATAGCAGAAGACATTATGAGTCAAGCCAGAGCCTTAGTTAAATCTTAATCAATTAGACGCCGCCTCTATAGTTAAGCTGGATTAAATAGAGCCTTTGGTTAGGCCGACCTAATACCCTATTTAAACATTAGTTGATTGTATATTATCACAGTTAAATTAAATCAGTCACCATTGCTGTTAGATATCTTTAATTAGCAGTTAAAGATTCTACAGTGGCAGACAGACTGGCACTAGGCCTAACTAGGAAATTAGTATACGGTTAATAGAACGTTAGAAACACGGTTAATTAACGTCTTAGAGCCTCTGCGGGAGTCCCTCCCTTAACCGCCTTATCGATCAATTACCGCCTGTCTTAACGCCTATGGATTGGTTAACCAGAACGATCTTTCCTACAGACATAGATACGGAGCTTTACACGGAGTCTCGTACGGAGTCATACACGGAGTCTTGCACGGAGTCTCGCACGGAGTCGTACACGGAGTTGCGGATATAGAGCATACAGGTGCAGGGCCTTAATTAGACAACAGTACGGCAGCTTAACTGGACGCCTATATATACGAAACCTTGAATGAACGGTAGATGCGGAGCTTTGACCAATCGCACGTCTGCACGGAAGTTTTGATTAATTGTCTACGGATGCAAAGCCTCAGTTATACATGCAGCAGAAGACACTGTGAGTTAAGCCAGGGCACCACCAAATCTTAATTAGTTAAACGCCGTCTCTATATTCAAATTAGAACAATTAGAGCCTTTAACCGGGCCAACTTTCTGCCTTAATTAAACGACCGAACGATCAGTTGCAGCACGTCGTCGCCGACTAGTTAGACAGTCTTCGGCCAGCAGTCAAAGCAGGAATACAGGCACGCACGCAGACACGGACGCAGAATATGCAATGCAGAGCTACTGATGCATAGCCAGATGCACAGCCAGACGCAGAGCTAGATGCAGAGTCTTGATATTAAACGACCAGCTGAACGACTAAGTTAAGCAAGAGTCTCTGCTGTTTTAATTAACTGCCCTACCGCCGCCGCCGCCGCCGCTATTCCGTCCGACTGCTTTGTCCCTACTGTCTTGACCAACTGCTCTGTCTCTACTGTTCTAGATCTGTACCGTTGCTAGATCTATTTACTGCTGGATCTACTAGATCTATTATGCTGTTCCGCCTAACTGTTCCGACCGACCTGTTCCATTCGACTGTTTCCACCGACTGCTACTCCGACTGACCGCCGCCGACCGATTGTTCTACTGCTACTGCTACTGCTACTGCTACTACTGTTCCAATCAGCTATTCTACTGCTACTGTTCAACCGTTCCGTTCTGCTGTCTTAACCTACCGTTCTACCGCTGCCGCTGTTATAGCCGCTGTTTTGTCTGATTGACTGCTGCTCTTCCAACCGTTCTATTCCGCTGTTCTGATTATTCTGCCGCTACTGCCTTAACTGACTGCTACCGACCGTTCCGCTTTTACTAAGTGTTCTACTATTAAAAGTTCTGCTGCTAGATGTCCTACTGCTTACTAACTGCTACCGAGTTCTTCTACTGAGTGTTCTACCGCTGACTATTCTGTTTTATTTTACTGCACCAAATGTCTACTTTTACTACTACTTCTATTACTGTTACTATTACTGCTGTTACTGCTGCCGTTATTATTTCTGGTTTACTGTTCTGGTTACTAGTAGGAAGATTGGATCTTAGCTATGGATAACAGAAGGATATCGTGGAATAGTTCTGTAGGGCTGTAACGGCTGCAGAATTACGCTTTTGACTAGTACCGCTAGTAGGTGTAGTACACAGGCGATTAAGGCGGCTAGTGCGTGCATTTATGCTTTCGACTAGTAACGCTAGTGAGTATAGCGCATAGGCAACTAGTACGGCTAATGGGTGTATTTATTCAGCGCGTGTCTGATAGGTATCTTACTAGGAGAAGAGGTTTCCTACGTTCTATTATGTGCTTTCCTTTTTCTATTCTGCTTTTACTATACTTTTGTTTGGCTATTCTTCTATGGTATAGAACGTTAGGGGACAACGTTCTTGGTGGGGGAGGTATGTGGTGGTGTAGATTGGACGTCGCCTACTGTCTTGGCATTTTCCTGTATTTATGGAGCCTTCGGCTTCCCTCCTTCTTAATTATCACGAACCTACCGGAATACATTCTTTTCTTTCCTTTCTTACAGACTGCTTTACTGATTACTTTTAACTGATTATGACCGACCGACCGACCGACAGACAGACTGACTGACTGACTAACTGACAGCATTGTGACTTCCTATCTGAGGGACACCGTACCCTTCTACACTACTAATTTCCTAGATCTCTGGTGCGGGTGGCGTAATATAGGTAGTTTAGGGGCGGCGTAGTATACAAATCCATTACGGATTAAGCTGTATATCTTTCTTAAAGACCTGGTCCCTATATATAGCGTTAGCCTAATAAACGGTGTCTATAGCCGTATAAGGTTTTCCATTATAATGCTGATTTCTTTTATAAAGGAAGGGGTTAGGGGTAGGGTTTTAGGCTAGATTAGCCGTCTACTCTATACGTCAAGCTATAAGCCTAAATAGGCTAGCTATTTTCTTTCTAAAATTATATTGTGGCTTTCTAGGTCTGTAATAAGCAAGGGGATATTATACTGCCTTTATCCGTTAACACGGAGGTAAATCCATAAGATAATTGTGATAGGTGGCCCTATCTGTCCATTATATCCGCGAATAGGAATTAGTTTAGGCAGTTCTTTAAGGGGTGTATTTAGAAAATTAGCTAGCTTTATAGTATACTGGGTGTCTATTAAGGCAAAGGCATTTACTCCAGAGTTAGCTAAAGCAGAGGTTAAAACTTAATATCTATTATAGAATAAAGTATAAGGGATAGTGTAGCTTCTTTTACTAACTAGCTGACCCAGATTAATATATGATATATTAATTCCTTTTAACCCTAGAGAGGAGTCTTTCTCTAGGGTTCCTCTTTTTCCAGCTCTATACTATCCTCCTAAATTAACAGAACCTCGCCCGTTTTTACCTTTGTCTGGCAATTCTTTATAAAGTAGTTTTTCTAGCTATATAAGAAGCAAGCTCCTTAATTACTAAGGGCCTATTTATAGGGGTTGTTGTATATAGGCTAAGTATACACCGGACCCATAATAGGACTAGCTGCATAGCTAGCTGCTAAATTAACGGCGGGCTGTACAGCTGGTGCCGTAGGAGTTACAGATTATGCTAGAGTGTTACGGGCTATTTATATAGTGCTTGCAGTTTAGTTTAGAGAGTTTCTAGCTTTATACCGTTTAGCTTATGCCTTAATCCAATGGAGGCCTTAGTTAATAGATAGGCAGTAGTCTATAAGTACCTTCAGCGTCTATACAGTAGTAAAAACTAGTAGTATAGCGCGCTATAGGTCTAGGGTAAGCTTGTTAAAGAGGTCTGGCATTAGGTCTTTATGGGGAATTTAGGCTTAGCCGGCTAGGTGCAGAAAGCGGGTCTAGAAGGCTAAAAAGGTCTCCGTTGTCTTTATGTTAAGAGCTTTATAATTAAGGCGGGCGTTCTATACCTTAAAGGGGTCCTTATAGATAGAAGATAAGTAGTTAATTATCTTATCTCCAGAAAGGAAGTGATCTGCTAAGTCCTAGGCGTATTGCGGACGTAGGTGCGTCTATGCGTCTCCACCAGTACAGCCGAAGACGTAGGCCATCTTAGCTTAAGTAGTGGGGAAGTGGTCCGTATTAACTTTAAGCTTATCCTGTAATTAAAGCTTCCAGTTATTAAATATAGGGTTAGTTCTGTCTATAAGTAACAGGGGGTCTATAACCTTTGCGGACCACAACAATGCTAATGCTGTGTGTTATACTAGGGCCTTAAGGACCATAGCAAGTCTCTAGGTGTTTAATAACTCCTTATTAGGTGTAGGGGTGTCTCTAGTTTTAAGCAGCTCTTAAAGCCATTTAATTTCGGCATTAGCTGCTGTAAGCTCTTCCTGGGGGGTTAAGATGGCGACTGTTTTGCTATTAGAGGTATTTGCGGGTCCTACAGCGGCTTTGCCAGCTACTGTACTTCTTAGCATAGTAGTAAGGGTTTTGGGTAATTTCCGGTGTTTATTTATTTTTTAGGGGTTCTGGTCTGTGTGTGTCCTATTCTTAGGTTTCGCGTTCCATTTGTATTTTTTTAGTTCTTAGGTCTGTCCTGTCCTTATAGTCCTAGTAATGTCCTTAGGGTCCTATTCTGTGTCCTTGTCCTATTTATAGTCTTATAGATAGATATATTTAAGTTCCTTCTTAGGAAGAAAGAGTAGTAAGGAGCTTTAGATAATGTTAGTGACTTAGTTAATTAAGGCACGAGCACGGCAAGAGGGACGCGTAAGCCTGTATAATTGGTAGTCTATAAATAAGGATCTAAAGCTAGAGAAAGGAAAGGGGAAGAACGGAAGCACCGCTTGAAGTTATGTACAATTCTCTGGTTACGTGACGGCAATTTGCGGCAATCTGCGGCAATGTGCCAGCGCCGTAACATTATTCTATTTTCCAGATTCTTTAATACCACTTAGGTCTATTAGCTCTAGTCCGCCATTCTATAGTTTTTAATTCTAACTTTATTAATGCGTGCTCTGCGCCTTATATAGCTGCAGAACTCTATCTTACCCCTTTTTACCTTATTCCTTTTAATAGATCCTATTATCTATCTTAATTACCTAATTAATTAATTTTCGTATAGTAGTCGCATCCTAGACTTTTACCTTAAGTCCCTAGTTATACTATGCTATAAGCGCCCTATTATTCTATTTAACCTATATAGTAAGTTTTTAAAACTGTGTTGTATACTTAATTACTAAAGTTTATTACACTAGATTTTAGAGTTTTCTTTCCGCTATTATCGTTGCCTTAGGGTCTCTAAATATCTACGTTAACTATTCCGCGAACCCGTTCTAGCTGGAGAATATATATTATACCTCTAATTAGTAGTTAATATTTCGTTTACTTATATCTTAGTAAGGTAAGATTTAAACCATTTTAATGCTCTTTTTAATAGGAACAGTTCTATATATGCCACTTAATCTATAACTATTATCAGTTTCGCTTTTTCTTATATAATCTTAAAATGCATTTTATATAAGGAATCCTTTAAGTTTTAACTTCTCCCCTAAGAATCGCTTAATTAAGAGTAACTTAACCTTAGCTGCTCTAATACCATTAATACTATCTTTAAGTGCCTTATTATTATCTTATGGTCGGTCTACTATTTTTAATAACTATTTAACCGTAACTAGTTACGAGTTAGTATCCCTTATACTTATATTCTTACCTAACCTTAAGGTTATTACTGCCGTTAATAGCGTTATAATTAGTGCTTTTAGTGGTATATTATTTGACTTTATTAATACCGTAACTGGGTAGTAAATATATAATAAAGCCTTATAGGAAATACTACGGTAGACTCGCTAATAGGCTAAGTATATGGTAAATAAGAAGTTAATAATATAATAATAACTAGTGGAGTAATTGCCTAACAAATTAACTCCAATTATATTCTAAGATTTACTATAAAGAGAAGAACTATCTAAGTAGGGACTATGGTCCTTTAAATACACAATATAACTCCTATAAAAGTTACTGCTCTATTTACTCTATCTGCTCTATCTACTCTATCTACTTTATAGCAGATCCTATAGATTATATCTTATAACATATTATATAACTCAGTTACCCCTTATTCTATAGTTTAACTAGTTCTAGCGTCTCCCGCGCTTCCACTACTAGTTTGTTTATATTCTCTCTTAGTAGCCGTACTACTGCTAATATAAGGCCCGTAACACTAATTTCTTCTAATACTCCTCTACCCTTTTTATAGCGTTTTTTTAGGTTATCTAGTAGCTCCTAGGTAGTCTTATTATAGCCTATCTACTTAACCTTAACGTAGTTCACAGTCGTGCAGCCCATACAGTTGTGCAGCCCACCTTAAACCCCATCAAAAACTAGAGAATTTATGCCTTAATATCTCAACAACCACTTTATAATAAATTCCAATAATTTAGATTTAGACTTTTATATATACTCTATAGCCTCTATTAAAGCTATAGAGTAATAGTTTAGTAGTTTTTAAGACATTAAATTTTATATAATTTAGGGGCTAAAACGAAGTTAAATCACTATATCTTAAAAACTACTAAACTATTTACTATATAACTTTAAGAAAAGCTATAAAGTATATATAAAAGTCTAAATCTAAATTATTGGAATTTATTATAAAGTGGTTGTTGAGATATTAAGGCATGAATTCTCTAGTTTTTGGTGGGGTTTAAGGTGGGCCGCACGACCGTGAACCACGTTATATATTTTATTATTAATTTCCTTATAACTAATAATTCTTTAAACTTCCTATTTATCTTCTTCTTACCCTCTATACGCATCCGCTTCGTAGGCAAGTGACTTAATATTCCCATATACTAGCTCTAGTATCGTAATATATTATATAAGGCAGATCTTAATTTTTTCTTAGTAAGCCTAACTTATATATAACTTTTAAGATATTTACTATAATTTTAAATAGTTCTAGTCTAACGTAGTTTGACTTCTTACTTAGCTATTAACTCTTAAAAATTTTGTATAGTAGCCATACTTTATCTCCCTCCTTAAGATCTAGTCCCTTAGATCTCTTAATATTATAGTACCTTTTTATTCTTTCTTATTCTAATTTAGCGGTTTTTATAAGGTCCTTATAAAGATTTATTAAATTCTCCATTCTTTCTTTAGCTGTGCTACTTATTTTCTTTACTTATTATAGCAATAACGATATTCTTAATTTATATCCGTAATTTACCTTAAATAGTAACGTTCTCATTTCTTCCTATAGTATTACATTGTATATAAATTATATAACTAGTAACAGCAATACCTAATTATTTTATCCATAATTAATATAATGCCTTAGGTATTGTTCCAATATTTAGTTTAGTCTCTCTATTTAACCGTCTGTCTATAGGTAATATACAGTTAATATCACTACTTAAACCTCTTATTCTACTAAAAATACCTCCTAAAATACTGCTATAAATCTTAGATCTCTATCCAATATAATCTTTATTAGTGCTCTATATCTTATAAATACTTCTTTAATATAAACTCTAGCTATATTCTCCGTTAAGATTTCTTCTATATATACTATAAAGTAGCCCTATTTACTTAACTTATCCACTATTACTAAGATCGCGTTATAGTTTTATCCAGTAATAGAATCTTTTAACTTTAGCAACTTTATAATAAAGTCCTATAATATAACCTCCCATAGTCTTTCTAGTATTTTAATAGATTATAGCCCTCTGTATAGCTTATGCCTTATTAGTTTATTTCTCTAGCAATCTAGACATTTCTTTATAACTTATCTTGCTAAGCCCTAGATTCCTTAAATAATATACTCCTTTTAGAGTTTTAATACCAAGCCTATAGCTCCATTATATCCTTGGGTTATTCCCTTATAAAATTCCTTAATAAATTCTCTTGCGACTAATTTTGGAATATATATCGCTTTTTAGTTAATATAGTCTTCGTAGCTTAGGTCTTCTAGTTATACTTCTAGAATTCTCTATACCTAAAGGCTCTCTAGTATTTTATAAACTTACTCTTCTTTTACGGTTACTACTAGCTTTAGGTAATTATACATAATTAATCCGTCTTCGTCTTTCCGTAATATTGCTCCTAACAGCTTTTTATTATTTTATAATTTAGCCTTTCTACTAAGTACGTCTCCTCTTGCATTTTTAGTGCCCTTAGTATACTAAATCTTAAAATGGTATTCTATAAGCATCTCTACCTATTTAACTTATCTTTAGTTAGGTTTTTATAGTCCATCTTAACTATATATAGTTTATTTATACCTTATAAGAATGCTCTCTATTTCTTAAGCACTGTAACCATACCTAACAACTCCTTATTATAGATGTTATAGTTTAGTTCCAGTAGTATTATCTTTTAACTATAGTATACTACTAGGTACTATATGTCCTAATACTTTAATAGCAAATATACTCCTAGTGTAAAGTCTAATATATCCGTTTCTATAACCGTCTTTAGCTTTAGTTAATAGATTTTAAGGATTAGATCCTAGGGAAACAATTCCTTAAGTTCTTTAAATAGCTTTTTTTATTTACTTCCCTATACCTACGGTTCCTCTTTCTTTATTAATTATATAAATAGCTTAATGTTCTTTAACTATTATATAATAAACCTTCTATAGTAGTTGCGAAACCCTAAAAATAATCTTAACTATATAACGTTCTCTAGTTCTTACCAACTTACTATAGCTTTAACTTTCTTTAAATCTATACGGATCTTGCCTAGTTCAATAATAAATTTAATAAAACTAATCTTCCTTATAAAACACTTGTATTTTTTAATTACTATTAGCATCTATTCTTCCTATAGTTTTCTTAAAACCTATTTAATATATTCTCTATATTCTTCCTTACTTATAAAGTAGATAATCATATCGTTAAAATATTCTATAATAAATTTATTAAGATATTCTCCTAATACGTTGTTAATTTACTTCTAGAATATTACTAGTATATTTATAAGTGTAACGGGACTAGCTCAGTTATAGTAGGAATGTCCCAGTAAAACACTTAACAGATAAATTCTAACGCTTTAATCGAATTCTACCGAAGTCCGTCGAAGACCACGTGCGTATATACGCATGCATCGACCACCAAGACCCCTGACTATTTAATTATAAGATTCTTTCATTATTCCTTTCTCTTCTTTACGCAACGTCTTGTTCTCTGCAAGAGCTATATACTCTTAGATTTAGATAGAATTTATATTGTTCCTTCGAATCTTCCCTAAAGCCTCTTCGCGCCCTTATAATAAGTCTAAATTATATAACTAATAGTTTATATAGTCCTTCCTTTAATCTAAAGGCTGCCTTCTATTTATCGCTTTCTTTAATGCTAATTTAGTGGTACGTATAAGGCCATTGCCTAGGTATACGGGAGGGAGTAGGTAAGCCAAGCATGAGTTACAGGAAAGTCGATGGAAGAGGACAATATAGTAAAGAGTAGGTATGGCAATACCCTAAGTATAGAGAGAGACGAACCGATAAGGAGGGAAGGGCTGTAGGCCCGAGGAGCTTATAAGGAGGTGCTAAGGGCTAGCCGAAGGCTAGCCTTGGCAGCTCCTGAGAGCCCTTAGGCGTATACCCAAGTAATGGGCCAAAAGATCCCTTATAGTACGCCTATTTTAGATCTATTTTTATAAAGATTTAGGGTATGTTCGGTTGCAAATTGCCTCCAGATCAGAATTATCTTGATCCGTGCATCCTTTAGCGTCAATTAGTAAGGGACTAGTGGCGCCTAATTTAATGGCTTCGTTTGATCTGTAATTTAGTTGATTGTTCGGTAAGGCTCCAGAAGAGGCTCCAGAAGAGGCTCCAAATCATTAATCAATTTATGAGCCCACATTTGAGCCCACCTTTGAGCCCACCTTTGAGCCCACCTTTGAGCCCACCTTTGAGCCCACCTTTGAGCCCACCTTTGAGCCCACCTTTGAGCCCACCTTTGCGCCTACCCCTGCCCTCACTCAGGCCTTTATCGCGACTTCCTCCCTTAGTGTCGTAATACAATGGAGTCTCCTATCAAGTCGATTGAGGCCCTCTACCCCGTCACCCGTATCACGCCCGGCTCGCCGCGCGTGCGCAGGAAGACTCTAATTACGAGAGTAATAAGGACGTCATATATAACGTACAGGTGCTGTGTGAGGGTCGTGTACGCAGGTGGAGTCGCCATATTTGACAAAGGCGTCGTCGCGTAGAGCTCCAGATTGATTCTGAATCTGGAGATAGAGGTCAAGGCCTCTAGAATATTCTGGTGCCAAGAGCTCCAGAACAACTACCTCATACGGTAAAGCGTGCAAATTTGACGCGACTGCCGATCTGGAGGAGCTCCAGATTGAAAAGTCGTCAGAATCACCGAACGATCGCGTCAGATTCAGATTTGACCTCCAGATCAGATTGATTCTGGAGCCTCCAGATTAACTAGTAGTATAGCGCGCTATAGGTCTAGGGTAAGCTTATTAAAGAGGTCTAGTATAAGGTCTTTATGGGGAATTTAGGCTTAGCTGGCTAGGTATAGAAAGCGGGTCTAGAAAGCCAAAAAGGTCTCTATTATTTTTATATTAAGGGTTTTATAATTAAGGCGGGCGTTTTATATCTTAAAGGGGTCCTTATAAATGGAAGATAGGTAGTTAATTATCTTTTCTCTAGAGAGGAAGGAGTCTGCTAAGTCCTAGGTATATCGCGGATATAGATATATCTATATATCCTTACTAATATGGCTAAAGACATAGGCCATCTTAGCTTAAATAGTAGGGAAGTAGTCCGCATTAACTTTAAGCTTATCTTGCAGTTAAAGCTTTTAATTATTAAATATAGGGTTAGTTTCGTTTATAAGCAAAGAAGGGTCTATAACCTTTATAGATTGCAATAATACTAATACTATGCGTTGGGCTAGGGTCTTAAGGACTATAGTAAGTTTTTAGGTATCTAATAACTCTTTATTAGGTATAGGGGTGTCTCTAGTTTCAAGCAGCTCTTAAAGCCGTTTAATTTTAGTATTAGCTGCTATAAGCTCTTCCTAGGGGGTTAAGACGGCAACTATTTCACTATTAGAGGTATTTATAGGTCCTACAGCGGCTTTGCCAACTGCTATATTTCTTAGCATAGTAGTAGGGTTTTTAGGTAATTTCTAGTATTTATTTATTTTCTAGGGGTTCTGGTCTATACGTGTTCTATTCTTAGGTTTCGCGTCCTATTTATATTCTTTTGGTTCTATCCTATCCTTATAGTCCTAGTAATGTCCTTAAGGTCCTATTTTATGTCTTAGGGTCCTATTCTATATCCTTATAAATATATTTAAGTTCCTTTTTAGGAAGAAAGAGTAGTAATAAGCTTTAGATAATATTAGCAACTTAGTTAATTAAGGCATAAGTACGGCAAGAGGGTCGCGCAGGCCTATATAATTGGGTTGTCTATAAACAAGGATCTAAAGCTAAAGAAGGGAAAAGGGAAGAACGGAAGCACCGCTTAAAGTTATATACAATTCTCTAGTTACGTAACGGCACTTTGCCATTACGTAACAGCAATTTGCGGCAATTTGCAGCAATATGCCAGTGCCGTAACAATAGGCCGCAGTTTATATTAGCCTTTTAGAACAAGTTTACCTAGATCCTAGGTATTAGGCTAAAGCTCTCTATAGCATACTACCCCTAGACAGATAGTTAGACGGAGATTATAAATTAATACTTAGACTAGAGACTCCGGCCTTTTATTAACTACTTTTAGAATAACTAGAGCGAACTACTACTTATAATAGACTACGCCTAGGCAACCCTACCCTATAACTCTATGGGATTTGCACCTATTTAGCTAGAAATAGGATACTTACCCTATATAAGCTTCGACTAGGAGAAACCGGAAGGACTATAGACTATATACAAAAAACCATCTTATAAGGAAGCATAGCAGTATACTAGACGCTTAGAAGAAGTATAAATAGTAGCCTATAAGAACCTAGAGAAGGCCTAAAAATTAATAAAGTAATAGGCAAATAAGTATAGGCGCGAGCCTAACTTTACCATAGGCGATAAGGTCTAGGTTATAATAAAAAACTAAAAGATAGAACGGCCTAGCTATAAGCTAGACTATAAGATAGTAAGACTATATAAAATCCTTAATAAAGAAGGCAACTTATATAAGGTTAAACTCCTAAACTTAATTAAAGTCTACCCTGTTTTCTTACTAGATAAGCTATAAAAAGCTATAAATAACCTACTACCTAGATAAAAGAATGAGGCCCTACTACTAATTTAAGTTAATAGCAACAATAAATAGGAAGTTAATAAAATACTAGCCTATAAACTAGTATAAGGAACGCTAAAATACTATATCTAATAGAAAGGTTACGATCTAGACCCAACCTAGTACCCTACCTAGAACTTTATAAGTTGCCTCTAAAAGCTTAAAGAATTTTATAACTAATACCCTAATAAGCCAAGACCCCTAAAGTATCTAAATAAGTAGATAAAGTGCTAGTATAGCGAAGATAATAAGCTACCTGTTAAGTATAAAGATAAGAATACCCTATAGACATAATACGGATATACAAAGCCTAAGGGCAGGCTTTTTTTGGAGGGGGGGGTAATGTTACGGCGCTAGTGGAAAATGGTGGATTGTGGCGGACGGTCGCAGACAGTTTCTTACTGTTTCAGACAGTCGTAGTCACGTGACCAGACGATCGTATAAAACCTTGAGCGGCGCTACCCTTCTTCTCTTTTCCTTTCTCTAGCTTTGGATCCTCGTTTATAGACTACCAATTGTACAGGCTTGCGCGTCTCTTGCCGTGCACGTGCCTCGATTGACTGAGTCGCTAACAATATACCGCTGGAACCACTTCTTGCCTACTAGCTTCTTATTCTTTAATAGCAGTATTATATTGGCGGTGTCCTCCACCATCTACTTATAAGGTGGAAAACCATGAGAGGCAAGATCGAGAATCCATTCTGTTAATAAGGCTTCTTCGTTATAATTAACATTGCGGCCGTTTGCAAGGGTATCTGCTTAACATGCGCGTCTATTTATGCGACATTTGAGGGTATTATAGTTCACGCGATAAATGCGCGACGCCTGGTAGGCATAGGGAATTTGGCCGTTTTATAACGTGTCAATAGCTAAAAGGAGCCTGCCTTCCCTTTCTTGAGAAGTATTAAGGCGTTTTGGAGGCATGGCGTTGATGCAGAGAGAGAGTATTGAATGTTTGGTGATGGCTTGGCATGCGCTCACGGTTCGGTGTTCTTCACGGTTCGGTGATCAACGGAGGTGCAGCTCGCAGGGGTCACGGAAAAGTTAAACGGGGTCACCGATGGGGTCGGCGAAAGCTAAACGGGGTCACCGATGGAGCGCCGGAAAAAGGTCGGCGGGGTCACACTTTTAGCCATACAGAACGCGCATTGGTAGCTACATTTAACTTAAGCAACCGCACAAACCAAAATATCTAGGGCATATGCTACGCATACGTATATAGGCACTTGGATATACACATATATATACACATACATATATTATATATATGCATATATATATACGCGAATTTATATATATCTCGCTACACTAATAATAAGTAAAAACTATATTAAGGCAAACGAGAGCATAGCAGGATAGTTAAACGGCCTACTAGTTAGTATAGACAACCATATGCTACGCATATGCTAAGTATACGCAGGTATTCTAGAGCGTACCTAATATTAAACATAAAGACGATAGTTCTTAAGATAATATAATCGGCAGGGAGAGTATTAAAGATAAGGAGAATAAGGAGAATAAGGAGAATAAGAAGAATAAGGAGGGCAAGGAGGGTAAGGGCTAAGATAGTACACAATAGCGGTTTCTATTTTATATAGGTCTCTCCGAGGTAACACTATATATAACTTTATGCATATGCTATATATATGCTTAGAATAGCTAGGGCATACTCTAAAACTATAGAGCACTTATTAGCTCTAACAGTAAGCATTAAGTTATTATCTAAGAGGTAATAGACTATATTATAATGCCAGAATATCTAGTAACTAGAAAAGAAGAAATTGCACACTTTATCTATAAAGTAACACCTCTGCTGTCTATAGATGCAGATAAAAAAATAGTATATAAGGTTATTAATTGGTATATATTAAAGGTAAGCAATACATATACAGAGTATATGCTGTACTTATATATCTAGCAGATTTAATTCTTATTCTATTAAACTGGTAACTCTAAGATTATATAACTATAGCTTCTTAGAGAAAATAATAATTGGGAGAATAGAAAAGCATTTTATTAAGCGTTTAAATTCAGCGGCATTAGACACTGCGAGTACGCCCATAAGGATATGCTAAGCATATACTTAGCATATAATAGGGTTAAGCCTAAATTAATTAACGACCTCTAAAAGCGTAGTAGTCGTCTATACTAGGCAGTAGAGATTAATGAAAAGCTTAAATAAAGCATAGAGAGGTAAGCATTATCTATATATGTTAGGTATATACTTATAATATATAGCTACTACCACGGTGTTCTATAATTATGGCGGCAGTGTATCTACCCTAGTATACAAGAACGTGTATATAGTGAAAGTAGACTAATAATATTTTTTCGGCATAAAGTACGCATATGGCCCATATATGGTCCGTATATGCGCGATATATGCTTATTATATATAGGTAGAGTTTATTGGTTATTCTAGCAGTAGTAATACTAAACTATAGCATACTGCCTGGCCTTTATCATCAATAACTGCCTAGGTAGATATTTAATACCTTTATTTCCTTATTAAATATAGAGTTTAGGAAGTTAAATAAGAATATACCTATATTGGATATGTAACGTTAAAGCGAAAATATTATGGTATGTAATATATACGTTGTGTATACGCTATACATATACTAAGTCTATATAGGATTTAACCACCCATAAGGCTAAGGTAAGATAGTGGGCCAAATATATAGTGCATAGTTAGATTACTATATTCCTGTTAATATGGCACGGTATTCTTATATTTGCCTTATTACACGGAATTCTTATATATATTATCTACTATATCTAATAAAGCTACTAGTCGACCTTGCTAATAATATAGTTAAAGTAATAAAGTAGGTAGATGTCCTAAGCCTTACTACACATATGCTCTGTATATGCATAGTATATATAAATAAAACTACTTACTATTCTATAGGTCGATTTATCCTATCGCCGCAATACTATATTTTATGTAAGAAGTATAGGACGTAGACACTACGTGCGGTATATAGTAGTCTTAATATTAAGGATTAAATTACTGATTTAATTTAAAAGGAAAGGCTACTACAGTTCCTAGAGGGGATAGTATATATAGGTAAGTATATGTTAAACACACGCCAAGTATATACAGAGGCTAAGCGTAGCAGGTGTACTACGTAAGTTCTCTATTAATTAATATAAAGAGAACACTAAGTAATGGATTTAGGCAATTTATAACTTTAACAATAAGTATTTCCTTATTATATGTTGTATATATGCGCAAGTTAAGGCATTCCAACGCGTAATATGTATTGAAATAGACCTATTATTTAAGATGGTTTAAGGCAAAATAAATATATTCTTAATTGTAGGATAGGACAAGAATTCCAAACGTATATATACCCTATGCTATACATATACTATGCATAAGCTAAACACTTATAATAGGAATTAAGGTTTGGGTATACGCCTTTCTTAACCTAGAAATACGTGCTATGTATACAAAGATGTTTTAGCTAGTATTTAAGGTTTTAGGTAATACTGCTTAATTATCTATATAATTTACGCATATCTACGGAACTGGACTTTGCACTGCTATAGTTAATATATATAAGAAACAAGCTGGCGGTAAGTATACGTTCTATATACGCTTTATATATGCTCTATATATACTTTATATATGCTTATAATATATAGGCTTTGGAGATTACCTATATATAATTAACCTATCCCGTGAATAGGATAAACACCTTTAGTATATACTTGTATTCTGCCTAGTATACATTAAATAAAACTTTATAAAGCGCTTTCCAACTTATAAAGCAAGATATATTATAGAGCAGATATAGAAAGCGGAGACAGAGCAGAAACTAATAGTGCGTATATAAAGTATATACACACTACATCCGGAGCTTATGTCTTGGATAAATAATAAGAAGAAAATATAGATACTAGTTAGGCTTGTAAAGGAAAAGTTAAAGGTCCCTTATAAGTAGTGGGTATATGTACGGAAGCATACTAGACTTGGTAAAAGTAGTCACTTTTAAGATAATAACTTTACTGGTTAAAAATTATGCGTGCTTACCATAGTACTCTAGTAAAGGTATACGCTCTATATATACACTATATATTCTAATATTTTAGTATAGGCTTAAACTCCGTATATAAGAAATGTTCGATCTATAAGAGCTATATAAAGAAACGGGAATAGATAATACATAGAAAAATTATAGTAACTTAAAGCGGATAGCAGTACAGCTATAGAAACAATGTATGCATATGTGCTGTATATACAAAGTATATACTAAGCTTAAGCAGCGCAGAAGCAGTGAAAATTAGCTAAGCGGTAAGCCAGAAATCCTAGGCTTAATCTTCCTTAGAATCCTTAAAACCTATTTAATACCCCTAGGCCTACTATATCTAGTAGCCAGATTATCTTATAGATAAGTATAGTAGATAATAATATTATATTAGTATTGGATACGTCGCGCGTATCTACCGCATATGTAGTAGAGATGCTACTACTACCGTCACGAAGTTAAACACCCCGGACTATAGGTAAGAGGCATAGGTCTTACCTATCTATAGAGAAGCTAGAAAAGGAGGCATATACACTATATATAGAAAATATAGAGTAATAAATTAATAAATTAAAACAAGCTAAAGACGTATATAATAGAGTAAAAGAACTAGCAGAGCTTAAGAAGTAGGCGTAGGAATATAGTGTTAGCATATAGGGCGCATATGCACGGTATATATATAGAAAGTATTACGTAGAGTTCCATAATAAATAAAGAATTAATTAATATAGGCCTTCCGCCCCATGCCCTATGTTGGGTATATACTTAGCCTATCTACCAAATAAACCCTACCAAAACTCCAATAATGTGTACTGTACGCTACGCATATAGCGTATAGGCCTAGCACATGCTGGGACTTATAGTTTAATACTTAGGCAAGTATAGTGGGTTAAATAGTAAGTTCTACCCGTGGCTTATATAGAGCATAAGTATAATGTACGTAATAGAAGGAACTAAATTTACTAGAGCTTTTACCTCTACTATAATAGCCTGTTGTCTTTCTGCTCGCTAGTGCTAAACATTAGCTGTATATATATAGGGAATGTATAAGGCAAGCTTACTCCTTTAGCGGTGGGTAGATGGTAAGGGGGACTCCTTATAGTCGCCTAGTGGGGTTGGGCCGCGCTGTGTATATAGTTAGCGTATACCAAATATATGTAGGTAAAATACTGACCCTGTGTTTTAAGCTAGTGGAGGGGGTAGATAGGCTAACGCGCTGTTTTTTTCTTATTAGTATACGTCTAGTATAAGCACGTGTTGACCTATGGTTAGTAGAAGACATTGTGGGTTTATATATATAAAGTATATACGCGTATAAGCTAGCAATATAACCAAGTAGTGGTTTTGGTAATGCATATATAGGGCCTATATAAAGTCGGACTTTACCAGTCTCCTAGATATAGAGATAAGCGTTTATTTTTAAATTGGGCAGTAGCCCTAGTAGTAGCTATACTTATTCCTTTTACACGCTACCCTTAGGCCTATAAGTACCCTTAGGTCTGAAATTAAACTTAGGGGGAATAAGTATATAGATAAATAGATAGATAGATAGATATATTAGGGTATGGCGCGTATATATAGAAGTGAAACTAATGCTCTTACCTCGCGATAGAATTGCCTACTAAATTAGGTAGTAAACCCCTAGTCCTAGGCACTGCATCTAGTTAGCTTAGGCTAGATATATACTAGGTATAGGGTAAGTATATATAAACAGAGTGCAGGCGTCTATATACTCCGAAATTTCTTAACCCTAAAGGGCCACGGCTATATGCAGTGTTAGTACTGTATATATATTATATATACATAACCTATTTGGGCTTATATAGGTATCTAGTATCCCGCTAACCACTAAAGAGAACAAAACGCTTTAGAGCGCTATGTTATATTAGCGTTGCATATACGTAGTATATACTGGGTATATACTTCTCCCCCATAATTAACTCCGCAGCCAACATATTAGTGGTAGGAGGGTTGGTTACTGTATATAGTAAGTATATACCTCTACTAAACTGCATAGTAATACTTATAGGCACCGCTGTGCTCGTTACGGATATGGCGGCAGTACTGTAACTATATTAGTAGAAGACGCAGATGCTGTGCATATACGGAATATATGCTTGGCTAGGCCGTAAAGACCTAGCCACACATCTGCGTGCTATTCACTGCAATGTTGCAGCTATGTTTGTTGTCAGTATATGCTGTGTATAAGGTATAGATATGCGACCTACACTATAGAGTTAATGGCAGATAGGATGGAGGTAGGGTTAGGTAGATCTAGTTTATGCTTAGCATATATATACTCTTTATATAGAGCCTTTCTAGCACCTACTTACGTTGTCCTGAACCGTTACAGCTAGGGCTGCATAAGGTTAGTATATGCTATAGGTATATAGCTTTAGATTTACGTATGCCTTCTACCTACTATAGCTGTTATGGCGCGTGCTTTGTCTACTATAAGTATATACCTTATATATGCGTTCTCTATAACTAACCTGGTGTTACCTAGTTGGGGTTAGGGTTGGGGATTAGGCCTATATACTTCTATTAGTATATGCTTCTTCTAGGTATATATAAAGTATATACTTACTATAGTAGTACCTAAAGGCGCTAGGGTTAGTGGCACTAGCCACCTATATATTATTAAAGTCTACAATTATGAGATTGCTTATAGTAAGCGTAGGCAGAGTATATACTAGAGCGAAATTAAGATGTTAATATTGCCCTAGCCAGATGTTAGTATATGCAGCGCTTATATATAGGCTATGTAGTATATACTTGTGGCGTATGCTATAGTGTTATGGAGAAGTTCTAGTACGACCGCTGTTGTTGTGGATATACGACGCGTATACACGGGCCATATTTTAATAACTTAGCTCGCCTTAGTAGCTAGTAGGATATATATGCCCCGTATATACAATCCATGCGTTCTATAATATTCACGATTTATTAAATACTGCGATTTAAAAATAAAAAAATTTATTTTATATATGCGCTGTATATGCAGAAACTAAGCGGGGTCAGAAGCTAAGCAAGGTTAGAAAGGTTGTAACCCCGTTTAACTTTGTAACCCCCCTAAGTTTTTCCGTGACCCCCCCAAGCTGTAAGCCCGTGATCAACTACGTTACAGTCGTTTACAAAATATCGGTAAAAATTTGCCAAGCTGAAAAATTCGCATCGCACCTCACCAAAATTTTGCGGAGGGAGTATGATTTCAATTTTACCACCACAGTCTACTGAGTCTTAATTATAACTGCCTAAAATTGGAGTTAGTAACTTGCCCAATTAAGCCAATTATATATAATTCTTGGTGTTGCCCTCTATGCCCTGGCAGCAACCACTACTACCTACCCGTTAGTCGTCTTCTGCTCCAAAACAATCTGGACAAAAGCGAGCCTAGTCTATGTCTATTCCTGCTACTCCCCAGCCGTCTAAGAAGGTTAAAAGGAAGCTAAAGCTAAAGCCGTAGCCAAAGCTGTATATAGCAAGGAAGGCAAGGAGGCCAAAATCACCGTCGCTGTTGCCGTTACCGGCGCTGCCCCGGTCCCCACCATCGGCTCAACCTATATTTGCAGATTTAGATTTAGATTTAGATAAGGATGGGGTAAGGATGAGAATAAGGATAAGAATGAGAATAAGGATAAGGATAAGGAGGATAAGGATAAGGATGAGGATGAGGATAAGGAGCCAGTAGGGACTGAGCACAAGGATTTAGACATGTTACCGTCGCCGCCGCCGCCTGTACGCTTTATAAGTGTTTGGAAGGTAACTGTTAGTGGTAGAAAAGAGACTCTACCTAGTATGAAGTCAGCTATATATAATACTAATAACCTATACCTATTCCAGTTAAAGAAGTAGAGAGAGCAGATCTTACTAGATCTATTACCGCAAAAGTTTAAGGTTAGCCAGCTCGAAGCTGTCGCATCGTATAAGAAGGCACGGTAAGTTAACTACTGCCCCCAAGAGATTCGCTCTCGCGATAATCTTAGGCAAGCTATTAATGTAGTTAAAGAGTAGTACTAGCGCTGGCCATTAAGATCTTTAGCATTAAACTTTACCTTATATTTAGTTAAGGAAAAGGAGCTAGAGACTTAAGCTCCTACCGCTACTTAAACTTAGCAATTAGGTAAGAGGCCTGCGGGTAGAAGGATAAGTACGTAGGCTTAACTTGCTGCTCTACCTGGCGTATTTGCTGCTGAGGAAGTGTAACGGTGCTAGAGCGCGTCACCTGCCAAGTTCTGCCATATTCTGCCACCTGTTATATTGTCGCATACTGTCGCATACTGTCTGGTACTGTTTCTTACTGTTTCTTACTGTTAGCTCGCCTACTATTGGCTCGCTTGCTATTAGCGCCTTGGCGACCCCTTGTATCTTATTAGTCTCTAATAGTCTTCTTCTCCTTCTTCTCCTTAGCTTAGTATTCTTGTATAGTAGCAATCTATAAGCTTCGGTTTAGAAGCAATTGTATAAGCCCATTACATTATACTAAGCTCTCCCTACATTGCCTGGGAAGGCCTTAATAATATCCCACCCTAAAAGACTTTTATCTGCAACGACGCGTCAACGCATTATACTCAGACATTAAGAAAAAACTCATACTATACGCCTGAGAAGGCCCTAACAATATCCCACTTTATAGGCCAGACTGTACTTAACCTGCACCCCTAAAAGAACCCTAGAATTAAACCCAAGTTATATAATTCTAATAAACCTTAGAAAGCTGACGATGGCACCTAAAGTAAGCTTATCTAAAAGACCTGCCTCTACCTAAGAGGAACCTGAGATCCAGTTAGGATTAGAAATTAAAGATAATAACAACGTTATAGATATATATAAGCAGATTTATGCCCTTGCAGCCAATTAGAAGGTTAATCGTCTTTAAGCCTAAAGTATATAAAAGACTCTAAAGGAGATTCTAGAAAGCCTTACTGCCTTATAAAATAGCCTAGCCTCCCCTTTATAAAGCCTTAGTTAACCCATTTACTTAACTAAATATAATATACTAGAGAGTACGGATATAATAATAAAGTAGTTAAAGTCCGTTAAGCTCCCTAACCCTTAACCGCTATTTAATAGGATAGACCCTACCTTTAAGAATTAAAGGATTTAAGTATAAGGAAAGCTCTATGTTAACTATAACCATTTCCCCTCTAAAGAAGCTAAAATACTCTACCTTTTTGGTTGAACTATTAGGGATGCCTAGCAATACCTCTAGGCCAAGTTTAAGGATGAGTTACCTATTTAGTTTACATCTGTTAACAAGATAATATAGTATCTGGCTACTATCTATATTAATCCAAATAAAGTATAGGATGCCTATTATAACTATAACCGCCTAATAATAAAATTAAACTAATCCTTTGCTAAGTTCTAGACCTAATTCTTATACCTAGCAGGCGAAGGCCAGGTTCCCACTAAGAACTACTGTTTAGACCTATACGACAAGCTAATAGTCCGACTACAAGAGAAGATCGCGGTAGCCTTAGATGACCTACTAACCTACTAAAGACTAGCAGCCTAATGTTTGTTACTGGATTCAGAACTAAAATAAATTAATGCTTATTCTGACCAACTAAAGAAGTCCCGCAGCAACTAGAACCTATCCGCCATACTAACGGGAGCTGGCGTTGGAAGACAAACCATAACCGCCCTTATACTAAAAGCGGTCACAACGTCCTACCTATAAGCCTTATCCAAATCGCCACGTACTATATATCTAGCCAATGCTCGTTATAATACCCTAATTAACACTGCCACGGTCACGTGTTTTAATTACGGAAAGGATAGTTACTTTGCTATATCCTACCTAGAGCCAAAGGATATAGGTGATATTAAAGAAATAGAGAAAGAAGAATTATCTAACGAGTTAGGAAAAGAAGAACCTTAGGGAAAGACTCCCCCCTAGGATATCCTATTAATCTTAAAGAGATTAATCTAAGTCAGCTAATAGGTGGAAAACACTTTATAGTTCTATATATAGTATCTTAAAATGGATATAGAGTTAATACAACTGCCCTTATTAACACTGGAGTAAATAGCTTTGCCTTTATAAATACTGCTTATATAAATAACGTTGCTAAGTTCTTAAATGTAAATGCTACCTAACTAGAGAAGCCTATTTAAGTAAAAGGCTATAACGGCCAAGCCAGTAAGCCGGTTACCTATGTCTTAAAGCTATATATTGCTATTAATAGACAACGCCAGTTTAGTATCCCCTTCTATATCCTAGACCTAGGGTCCCATAATATAATCCTTAGCCAAAAATAGATGTCCTACTTTAATATTTAGCTAAACGTTTAATAAAGATAGTTTATCTAGCTGGAGAATAGACTAAAGTTACCCTCCTTTGTTAGAGAGATCCGTACTAACCGTAAGATATTAGCCGCGAAGGCCGATTCTACCTACTAGCAGGATATTAGGGACCGCGACCTAGCCTTTGCTTAAGAAGATGCCTACTACAAGGCTAGAAAGAACTCCATACTAATAAGGATACTCCCCTGAAGGACTACAGTTAAGGAGGACTCTACTTATAGAAGTGGAATGGACAGTAATGTAGACAACTTCTAAATTGCGGAGATCTGGCTAATAGGGAAGAGGACATACCAATAGAATATAGAGGATAACCTTTGAAAGATATAATAAGAGCTAAAAGGAGTAAAGATAACGCTAATACGCCAAAAGCCCCCAAGGCTACGGACACCCCTACTATTACACGACCCCCCTATAGTAGATATTAGGGCAATTAGCGCTATAGGTTTCCACTTTAATATATATTGGAAGGATAATAAGGTCTTTATAACTAGCTTATATAAAATTAACTGGATTATTAACAAGAAGGAAGAAGGGCTAGTAGAGGAAACTAATAAGGAGCTAGTTAAGCGCCTCCTCCCTATATACCTCTTAGACCATAGAGACGCGTTCTCAAAAGCAGCCTTAGATATACTACCCCCCTACTAAACCTATAATTATAAGATTTAACTAAAGGCCGATAACTCTCTAGGCTACAGCCCCCTTTGCTAGCAAACTATAGAGAAACTAAAAGCAATTAAGTAGTACTTAATTAATAACCTCTATAAGGGGTTTATTAAGCTAAGTTAGGCCCCTTTTACTTCCCCTATTCTCTTTATAAAGAAACCTAATAAAGGCCTCTACTTCTGCATTAACTATTAGAAACTAAACGCTATTACTTAAAAAGATTATTACCCTCTCCCCCTAATTAATGAGACCCTTATACATCTAAGCTAAGCCAAAATCTTTACTAAGCTTAATGTCCATTAAGCTTTCTACTAAATTAGGATGGACCCTATATTAGAGGATCTAATAACATTCTATACCCGCTATAGTTCTTATAAATGCAAAGTTCTTCCTTTTAGACTAATAAATGGGCCAGCCACGTACCAATAGTATATAAATAATGTTCTTTTTAACTACCTTAATGAATTCTACACGGCATACCTAGACAACATTCTTATATACTTAGATAATGAACTTGAGCACCAAGTTTATGTTAAAAAGGTCCTAGAGAGGCTGCGGAATGCAGGCCTACAAGTTAATATTAAGAAATGCGAATTTAGAGTAAAATAAACAAAGTACCTTAGGTTTATTGTTAGCACGGAAGGAATTAAAGTTAACCCTAAGAAGGTTAAGGTAATATATAACTGGAAACCCCTTTATACTGTAAAAGGCATCTAGTCCTTTCTAGGCTTCTGTAACTTCTACCATTAGTTTATCTATAACTATAAGGTTATAGCTAAGCCTCTTATATAACTAATAAAGAACAATACGCCTTTTATTTTTGATAATAATTATATAGAAGCTTTTAAGGAGTTAAAGGACCGACTTACATCCTCCCTAATTCTCTGTTACTATAACCTAGACCTTAAATTAATACTGGAAACGGACGCCTCTAACAAAGTAGTAGCGGGAGTTCTTTTATAGTTACACTTAGATAGTAAGTAGTACCCTATAGCGTTTTTCTTAAAAATAATAGCCCTAGCTAAGTGTAACTATGAGGTACATAATAAGGAAATGCTAGCTATTATATAATTGTTGTCCTAGTAGCGTACAGAGCTTAAAAGCACAGACTCTTAAATTAAAGTCTATACTAATTATAAAGCCCTTAAGTATTTTATAACAATAAAGCAGCTTACTAGTTAACAGGCTAGGTAGGCTAAAATACTCTCCTAATTCTTCTTTATAATTATATACCGCCTGTTAGCAACTCAGTCAATCGAGGCACGAGCACGGGAAGAAGGACGCGCAAGCCTATACGATTGGATTGTCTATAAACGAGGATCCAAAGCTAGAGAAAGGAAGGAGAAGAATAGCAGCGCCGCTCG
>Ga0307507_10001516_pt1 | contig 51893 bp, 14 predicted proteins | sample 7_EM_MG_FD_207223 | JGI IMG/M metagenome (GOLD analysis project Ga0307507, IMG submission 207223) | Populus trichocarpa ectomycorrhiza microbial communities from riparian zone in the Pacific Northwest, United States - 7_EM | ecosystem: Host-associated > Plants > Roots > Unclassified | place... | reverse complement strand
TACTATGCTTTGCGAAAGTATTGCGAAAATCAAATTAAGCGAGCCCCGCCCACACAGCATTGAATTTAGGTGATCTCACCATACAAATTGTATAACTACCACGCATACTACGCTTGCTGTTCTTTAATTACTTATAAAGCTTAAGTATTACATTGTATTGCTTATATAGCTCAATTTTCTGGTGTTGCAGGCGCAATGGTAAACCGCGATAGCCTTTAGAAACGAGCTGCCAGTCAATCTACAGAGTCTCCTTAGGTGACTAAGCGTAATACTACTACCCCTTTGCATATAGGCCTCCGTACTATTCTAGCTCGTTGCCCACTTCAACCGCTTAGTTCTGGTGAGGAGGAAGAGGACGAGGAGGAGGAAGAGGACGAGGACGAGGATAAGGACAAGGAGGAGGAAGAGAACGAGGAGGCCCAAGAGTTAGATAAGGATTTAGATCAGGGCGAAGACAACAAAGACAAAGACGACGCAGGCCTAGTTAATCTAGATATTCACCAGCCACCTCAAGAGCCACCAGATAAGGAAGTAGGCTTTAGAACAGCAAGTAGGCGTGTTGTTCAACCAAGTTAAGGAGCCACTAAAGCTCTTAAAGCTGTTAAAATTATATAAGTTGCTAGAACTACCAAGGCGTCCAAGTCGACTCGGCGTACTCAGAAGCCTACTAGGCGTTCAAGCCAGAAGAGTTCAAATCCAAAGTCGACCTCTAAAAAGAAGCCTACCAAATTAGTGAAGACTTTAAAGGCTTTAAAGCCTCCGCTAAGACAAAAGGATGTACCTAAGGAAGCTCTTATGATATATTCAAGCTCACCAGCTCCCTTGGAGCCTGAGGTAGTATTTCAATACTATATAGCAATTTGGAAAGCTTGGGTAGGAGAGGAAGATCTTACTTCTACTTCTATATAGCGCATAGTCGGTGGAGAGCTTCTTAGTAAGATTAGTTCCTGGATTAATAAGGTTAAAGCTAATGTAGCAGGTAGATCCTTTAAGGATAAGTACTCTATTAGGGCAATAGCTTCCTATAATTGCATTATAGCTTACGATATAGTACCGCAAGACATTTACTCTACTAGGCACATCTACACCCTTTTTTAAATTATAAGAACGTGGTATATAGAGGGCAGGAAAGGGCTATGTATAAAGGTGGTAGTTACATTAACTAAAAAGCCTATACTGGAAACTACATTAACATATACCTTTCCCTACGCCCTTAGTGTTGAGGCGCTTTAGAGAGCCTTGCTAGCAAATACACTTCTATTAAATATTCTTAAGGCTGGAGCTATATCCAGTACACCTAAGAAGAAGGGCAGATTAAGTGCTACTATTGCCCAGCGCCTTTCTCTACCTGATAATATTTTATTAGAAGTTCTTATAGGAAATCTAGCTCCTTTAGTAGCCTTCTAATAGCCCTGCCAATTGAAGATCTATTTAAATAATGGAGGCACTTATTAGGTAAATGGGAATATAGAGCTGCCCTGTTTCCATTACCTAGTTAACCACTTTGTATTAAAGGCCTGGGGCAAGCAAATTAAGGACGGCAAGGCTTCTGAAGAGGAGCCTCCTGCGCCGCTTACTATACGCCTTTTAACCAAGAATGGGGCCACGGGAGGTAGCAGTAGTAGTGGTGGTAGAGGGGGGGGGTTGGCGGGCGCATGGGCTGGGGGGCTATTTTTAAGCAGAAGCCGATGATTTTGGCTATTATCCTCCCTATGGTTAACCCAACTACCCCCCCTAAGGGCCACTACCTACCTATTATATGACTACCGGAGTGCAACAGAATCCATACTAGGCACCTATATAAGCACCTTAGCAGCCTCCGGTAACTCTAACGCTAGTAGCTACTATATAGGCAACGCCGGTAGCGCCGCTAACTAGCCCTATTAATAGCGACTTAGATTCTGAGGAGAGCTTCGCGAATTCTTTAATTGGGTAAAAAGGCGACCTAGCTAGGCAACTCCAAAGCTTGTAGCAGAGCTTGAGACTGTTCTTAATACACTTATTAATAACTTCTATAACTTAGAGGCGCTCCGCTTAGGAATATCCGAGCAGGTATAGGTAGATAAGTTAAGCCTTGCAGCAGGCCTCCTGCCTCAATTAAGGTGTGAGCTTAAGACCTTTTGAGCAAACTAAAAGGGACAGTAAGTTTTTAATTTCTATAAGGGCACTACCTAAATCTAAAAGATCGCACTTCTAACTAGTTTTCTACTAGGTAGCCAGCCTATTAAAAGTGTTCTTAAGCTAAGCAATAGATTCCTATACACTGTAATCTAAATTATAGGAACGTACCAAAGCTTTTATAGTCCTAAATTAAGTAAACGTTTAGTTGAATCCATGCCTTTAAGTTGTAAAAGGAAAGCTCAATTAGGTTAAACTCTGGGTAGTATAGAGGAAGATACTTAATAGAGATATTAGCAGCAGCGTAGAGCTCCACAAATTCCTATACCTAGTTAGGTTATATAGTTATAATATATATATAATTACTCTCTTACCTAACTCTTATGTATTAAGGCGTTATCTAATACCAAGACTGTATAACTGGGTATATATTATAGCAAAATAGAAGACTTAATTTAGGTATTAAATATTTTAGAAGTAATTAAGCCTTGCTATATAAGAGTTCTAGGGAGGAAGCCATTAAGTAAATATATAGGTAAAATACTCCACCGTTCTAAGCGCTTAATTAATACTGTATTAATTGCAGGAAGGTTTGTAGGGCTCTAACCAAACTTCCTATAACTAGTCCTCTTATTGGCGCCTAACTCGTTAATAAATATAAGGCGATTAGAGTCCTATATATATTAGCGTCCCTTCCAGGCAGCACGAAGATCCTTAGATTACTCCCATGCTTTGCGCTATATAACCTTCCTACTCCACCTATTACGCTTAAGAGCCCTCCATATTAATAATATTGATACTGCAATATTGTAATTGTCCTATAGGAACCAGGCCATCTTATTAAGGTAGGCAGTAGGGCGATCCTCTAGATAGGCAAGAAGCGCCTATATATGTGATTAGTACACCCAACACTATAATATTATATATTACGAACTTGCTTATGTTCTGCTTATATATTACTTGGCCGCCCAATTCTAAGATTTGGGGGGGGATATGGCTCTCCATAGAGGTCCAAGTTAAGCTGGATACGGTATATAGTCGAAAGGTGTAACTTTGTAGCTGCCGCAATACATTTAACCGTCTAATTAAATAGAAAAGCTACCAAAATTTAATACAGCTGCCATTTAGGAATCCTTTTAGGCATAGAAGGCAGATATAAGCGTTGCAAGCGTAGTATGCGTGGTAGTTATATAATTTATATGGTGAGATCACCTAAATTCAATGCTGTGTGGGCGGGGCTCGCTTAATTTGATTTTCGCAATACTTTCGTAAAGCATAGTACCAGAACTAGACGACCGTCGCCAGAGCTAGACGACTATTGTCAGATAATCTGTATTCTCTAAAGGCGTGGGTCACGTGCACGAGTCACGTGCACGAAGACACGTCACTGAAGACACGTCAGATCAAGGTCAAAAAGACACGATACAAGATCAATCAACGATCAAGTCAAGATCAATCAATCAATCAACCCATTGCATCAATGAACTCATCTATTTGAACTTCGTGACAGTTATGAGCCCGGTCCGCCGACTCAAGAAGCTATTCAGCTATTACTCAATCGTTTGAAGAAATTCTACCTCATCGTCAAGACGCAGACTCTGACAGAAATCCTACCTCAAGTGTCACAGGACGATTCTGACACGAACCTTCCACGAGATTCTACGAGATTCCACATCAATCGTCACAGGACGACCCTGATGACAAGGACGACCCTGACGACAAGGACGATCCTAACGACAAAATACCATCACAATTCCTCCTTTGCCTATCAGTAAAATGACTCCACCGACATCGAGTTCGTCGACCACAATCATTCTCAATAAACCAGAAGACTGGGAGTAATGGATCTGGCAACTATAAGCCCTTGTAGACAAACGAATTTGGGCCCACATTGACCCAAACAATGCAGCACCTTAACGAGCTCTACTACAAGAACTAGCCTATCTAGAAGTCACTAATTTCAATAAGAATGCAACCTTATATGCACAGCTCTCGACAAATCAACAGAAAGCGTACGAGAACAGCAGACGATACTATAACTAGGATATAAAGTACTTCCTAAAATAGAAAGAGCATCTATAACAGATACGCACCTAGATCACGTCTATAGTATCAATTTAGAAGAAGCTACTGCTTAACCCTTCCCTTATAGTTAAAGAATGGCTGATTTGTTTAAAAGAAGACACTAAGCCCTTGAAGAACTTTATAATAAGGAAGGTACAGCTGCAGTATATAGAGTTACTTAAGGGGCTTAAGCAGACAAAGGTTACCCAGTGGCTTAACCGATGGGAGTATATAATAAAGATGGCAGAGAAGTATAATCTTCTATAGATAACTAATGGGATCTAGCTAATAGACCTTGTAAATATAATACGACCTATAAGCGAACCCTATTTTGTTCTGTATACAAAGTAGGCAAATAATACCAAAAAGGCTCTCTTATTAGAATATTATAAAGTAGTAATAGAGCTATAAGAAGCATTCCAAAACCTTTTTAAAGCTATACCTATAACGGCAAGAGGGAGTGCATTTAACGTAGACTTCGCAGGAGAGCCTAAAGAGGGTATCTCTATTACTGCTAAAGTCTAAAAAGGAAAAGGAAATAGCTTATCTCGTAGCCAAAAAAGGGCAGGTATAAATTTAACTAAAGAGACGTCTTCTAAAAGGTTAAAGAACCTTAAATGCCTAGTATGTAATATAAGGGGACATACCCTTCCTAACTATTGGTATTTATTTAAAAACAAAAGGCCTAAGGGATTTAAAGCTGTAGGTATATATATAAAAAGGGTGCTTATAAAGGTAAAGCAAGACAAGGATTTAGCTGCCTAAGTAGAATAACTTAAGCTTAAGAAATTAAAGGTTAATAAAGCTTAATAATAATAGGAGATAGTTAAAATTAAGGGAGAAGCTAATGCAATATTCCTAGAATTGTATTACACCAGTTAACTCCATCTATTAAAGCTATTAACCATTCTTGACTTAGGAACTACTCTCTATATCTTTAATAACCTCTCTTATTTTTATAATTTCAGGAAAGCTCTAAGACATAAATATATTATCGCCGGCAGCCTAGAAGTGCCTATACTAGGTTATAGCGATGTTACTATCTAGGTTACAAAACCAGACAAAAGTAAGGGAATCCTACGTCTTAAGGACGTTGCCTTTTATATGGACTTTAATACAAATCTAGTGTTGTTCCGTCTACTTTAAAAACAAGGATTCTACTAGGATAATAAAGGAGACAATAATCTGCTAGTTTAGAAGGATAATACAATCCTATATTAAATGGAAGAACGTTACGGATAATAGACTATTAAATACGTCCAACTAGGAAGTCTATTAGTATTTAATACAAGCCAACTGCTACGCTGCTAACGGAAGCGTAGAGTATTGTTAAGAGACGCTTATCTAGATTTAAAAGGTAATGCGTATTTATAGTATTTACGTCTAGGTTATCTAGGACCTATAAGCCTTTATTATCTAGGTCTTAACGCCCTAGGAGTTAAGCTTTAAGGCCCTAAGATGACGGAATATTAATACTATAGTCTCGCTAAAATTAAGCGTTAGGTCTCAAGAAGGTTCTTAAAATAGAAAATTAATAAACCCTATCTTAACCTCTATATTAACTGGACTGACCTTAAGGAAGCGCATGCCGGATTTATACGAGTTATGCTTATCTATAATACCTTCTTAGGAAGATCCTTCCCGTATTTTATAACAACGTATAGTAAGGAGAAGGAGACACTATAAATACTTAAAGATTTTATCTAATGGATTTGTCTGAGGTATAACCTTAAAGTTAACACTATTAGATCAGACAACGAGCTAGGGAGAAGAAGAACCCTTAAATAGCTATAGACGCAAGGGATTACATTTAAGCCTTCGGCGCCATATACTTAAGCTTAGAACGGTACCGCCGAACGCTTAGGGGGTATAATCATTAAGAGAGCATAAGTAATAAGAATTGCTGTTAATCTACTACACAACCTATAGAATGAGATAGTTAACTATGCAGTCTACCTTCGAGATTAAACGCCACGGGAAAGCAATAATTGGAAATCGCTATATAAGAGGTTCTATACCTTCCTAGCTAATGGGTTAAGAAAGCCGTAACTAGCGCACCTAAAAGCCTACAGCTGTAGGGTGTATATAATGACGTCAAATACCTAGCTAAAGAAGAAAAGGCTAAGCAAGCTAGATCCGCAAGCCTATATCGGCTACCTTGTTGGCTATAACTCTACCAATATCTACAGGATCTGGATCCTATATAAAGGTATTATTATCTCTACTAGGGACGTTATCTTTAATAAAAAGACGTTCTTTAATGGTAAGTAAATGGACATCTTAAAGGACCTACACGCTGAATTAGATACGCTAATTGAGAAGATTTAACTCCCTAATACCCTAATTAAGAATAAGGTCCTTCTAAAAGATAATAAAGAAATATTTAAACCGTCAATTTAAGAGGAAGATAACGACGACGTTAATAAGCCAGTTTAAACCTTTAATAAGTTAGCAGATCTTAAGCTTGCAAGAGCTCTTAAAGATGCATACTGTACACCACCTCTAATAGAAGAAGACAAAGAATCTCTATGTGCCTTTTATATTAAGTATCCTACAAAGTTAGGTGTATAAGGTACTGATTAAGACGTCGCTTATTAAGCAGGAGATACGTTTAATACTTAGGGGGTATCTAATGACTTAGTTAAAGACTCGTTTAAGGAAGCCTATAATAATAGGTTTAAAGACTTTGTTACTAAAAGGATTTATATTAGCCTATTAAGGCGCCTTCTTAGTAGGAAGGAAGTTTAACCTTAATAATTAACTTAACGACAGTAAGCTAAAATTAGGCAGAATACGTGATATTAGATTATATAGGAAGAACTTACCTCCGCTACCTTAGTTAATCCGCGACCTTAATATATATTCTCTTCGAGATTAGTTCTAAGAAGCTTAATAAGCCTACCTCCAATCCTATTATTAAATGAGGTTGTTTTAAGAAACAGATAAGAAGTATATAAAGGGACAGCAGGTCCTTAGCTTAATATAGGTGTTCGTCTACAAGACGGATAAGTATAGATTTCTCCAAAAATGCAAGGCACGCTTAGTAGTATGCGGAAATCAATAGGCCCTAGGAGACCTACCTATAAAAGCTACTATATTAGCTAGTACGACCTTCTGAACTCTTATGGCAATTACCGTAAAATTTAACCTGGAGACGACACAGATAGATGTAGTTAATGCGTTTGTCTATTGTAATCTTGACAAGGTTATCTACATAAAGCTACCGCTAGGGTTTAATAAAGGAAAGAAAGATAAAGTACTGCGCTTAAGAAAAGCCTTATATAGACTATAACGATTACTACTATTATGGCAGAAGAATCTTATAAGCTCGTTAAACGAATTGGGCTTTAAAGAGGTACCTTAGGAGCTGTGTATTATGCTAAAAGGTGGAATAGTCGTCTTCTTCTATGTTAATAATATTGTCTTCTGCTACTAAAAGACAGATAAGAAGAAAGCTTAAAAAGTAATTAAGGAGCTATGCAAGGAATACCAGATGAGTATCCTTAGCAAGCTAAAATGGTTCCTAGAAATCCATATGCTATATAATTATAGCTAGAGGCTCCTGTGGCTATCCTAAAAAGCCTATATTAAGAAGATAGCTAACTAGTATAAGATAGATCTCAGAGGGCGTCTTCCAGACACTCCTATAGTAGAATTGGAACTCCTCCCTACTAATTACCAATTAATCCGTCTAATACTTCCATCCCCTAATATAGACCTACTAGTCCGTCCTATATCCCTACTAAGAGAAGCAGCTTCTACAATGCTATATTAGAGAAAAATGGGTTTAATACTTTATATAGCCACTATAACGCGTCCGGATATTGCTTTTATAGTATTATAGCTAGTAAGGTTTAATTAGAACCTAAGCTAAAAGTACTATTAAGCAGTAGACAGAGTAATCTAGTACCTATATAGCATAAGGAGCAGAGTAATCTACTATAGAGGAGACAAGGAAGGAACAAACGGTAAAGGGAGAGATAAAGAAATACGCAACAAAGGACAAGACAATAGAAGAGATAGTAAAGGTAAAGCGCAATTATTTATTTATGCTAGCGATGCATTATTCGCGGACAACTCCGTCGACAGAAAGAGCTTATAAGGATATATTATAAAGCTATTTAGGGGGCCAATCGCCTAGAGAGCAAATAAGTAGGGTATAGTAACGACGTTGAGCATAGAAGCTAAGTTGTTAGCCCTATTACAGACAGCAAAGAAAGCTATCTTTATTAGCAGGCTGTTTAAAGCAATAACGTTACGCCTAAATGAGCCCTTGATTATTAAATGTAATAATATATAAATGCTCTGACTGATTATAGAAGACATAGTAAAGCTAATTATAAAGCTCTAATACGTTAATATTTATTAACACTGGCTATATTAGGAATACGTAATAAGATAAGTATGATTTTAATAGATAGTAATAAAGGAGATGATTGCTAATAGACTTATAAAGGCCCTGCCCAAGTAGAGGTTTTAAAGCTTTGTTAATATGATCGGGATAGTGGATATTAAGGAGTAGCTAGATAAGGAGAAGCAACTAAAGGACCTAAGGGACAGTATTAGAGCAAGACAGAAGGATTTAGATAAGATTACGGTTTAATTGACTTATTGACGGATATAAGAAGGTGGCTAGCTTTGACCTCAAAGAGCTTAAAGCTAAGGGGGTGTGTTAGATAATCTATATTCTCTAAAGGCGTGGGTCACGTGCACGAGTTATATATATAAAGATACATCACTGAAGACACGTTAGATTAAGGTTAAAAAGACATAATATAAGATCAATCAACGATCAAGTCAAGATCAATCAATTAATTAACCTATTGCATTAATGAACTCATCTATTTGAACTTCGTGACAACTATCGCTAGAGCTAGACAACTGTCGCTAGAACTAGATAACCGTCGCCAGAACTAGACGACCGTCGCTAGAGCTAGACGACCGTCGCCAGAACTAGACGACCGTCTCCAGAGTTAGACGACTGTCGCCAAAACTAGACGACCGTCGCTAGAGCTAGACGACCGTCGCTAGAACTAGACGACTGTCGCCAGAGCTAGACGACCGTCGCTAGAACTAGACGACCGTCGCCAGAGCTAGATGACCGTCGCCAGAACCAGACGACCGTCGCTAGAACTAGACGACTGTCGCTAGAACTAGACGACCGTCGCTAGAACCAAACGACCGTCGCCAGAACCAGACGACCGTCGCCAGAACTAGATGACCGTTACCAGAACCAGATAACTGTCGCTAGAACTAGACGACTGTCGCCAGAGCTAGACGACCGTCGCTAGAACCAGACGACCGTCGCTAGAGCCAGACGATAACGACTAGCCAGCGAGCACTATAAACGATTCGATCGATTGATCGAATCAAGGTAGCACAGATAGGTAGGCATAAATAGGGAGATGCTAACGGGTAGGCAGATACAGACAGGTAAGCAGATGTAGATAGGCAAGTAGATGCAGACAGGTAAGCAGATGCAGATAGGCAAGCAGATGCAGACAGGTAGGTAGATGCTGACGGGTAGGCAGATATAGACAGGTAGGCAGATGCAAATAGGTAGGCAATGCAGACAGGTAGGCAATGCAGACAGGTAGGCAATGTAGATAGGTAGGCAATGCAGATAGGTAAGCAGATATAGACAGGCAAGTAGATATAGACAGGTAGGTAGATGCTGATAGGTAGGTAGATATAGACAGGTAGGCAGATGCAAATGGGTAGGCGATGCAGACAGGTAGGCAATATAGATAGGTAAGTAGATATAGACAGGCAAGCAGATATAGACAGGTAGGCAGATGCTAACGGGTAGGTAGATATAGATAGGTAGGCAGATATAAACAGGTAGGCAATATAGATAGGTAGGCGATGTAGGCAGGTAAGTAAGTTAATAGGTAGATAGGTAGAAGAGAACCATCACTATATTATATTAAATTATCTAAAATAATATTATTTATTTTGCTGGCCTTATAAATAGCTTTAAAGTAGCTTTTATTTATTTAAAATATATTATTAGTATAAAAGAGGTAAATATAATTATAGTTGCTAAATGCGTAGATTATTGGCAGGTTGCGCGTAGGTTGCGCGTAGGCTGCGCGCAGGCTGCGTGTTAAAAAAACACGATATAGGCTAGTCGGTCAAGTTGCTAAATGACCTTAACTGCGCGCCAATTGCGTCAACCACCAACCATTGAGGCCATTAAAAGGGTACCATATTTTGCCGATATAATATTAAAAAAATTCTAAAAGGCAAACTAGGACTAACCCACAAAGACATTTTATAACGCCTACTAAAGGAGTTCCGTGAATATATTAAGCATTTCCTCCCTAAGAACGTAAATAAGCTACCCCCTTACTAACTATATCGGGAAAATATTCGCAGGATAAGATTTAAGTAGACTTTAATTTTCGCGTTTCGCGTAATTGATATGCAATTTAACTAACTTAATACGCAATTAACTAACTTAATACGCAATTAACTAACTTAACACGCAATTTAACTAATTTAATATGCAATTGACCAACTTAATATACAATTTAATTAACTTAACATGCAATTAACTAACTTAATACGCAATTTAACTAACTTAATATATAATTAACCAATTTAATACACAATTTAACTAACTTAATATGCAATCAACCAATTTAACACGCAATTTAACTAATTTAATATGTAATTAATTAACTTAATATACAATTTAACTAACTTAATATGCAATTAACTAACTTAATAACTTTAAAAGCTAATTATATATTTCTTAACACGTAATTAACCTACTTGGCAACTTTAAAAGTTAAATAATACGCAGTTAACCTATTTAACAACTTTAAAAGCTAACTATATGTTCCTTAACACGTAGTTAACCTACTTAGTAACTTTAAAAGGTAACTATATATTTCTTGACATGTAATTAAGGTAAAGTTATATACTATATATTTAACTATTATATATTATCTAATATAATCTTATATAATCTTATATAGTTTTATTACTTGGAGGCTCTGCATAAGGCTCTGCACAAGGCTCTATACAAAGCTCTACACAAAGCTCTACACGAAGCTCTGTACGAAGCTCTGCATAAAGCTCTGCACGAGGCTCTACGCGAAGCTCTACATACGGAGGCTCTACACGAAGCTCTACACAAAGCTCTATACGAAGCTCTACGTACAGAGGCTCTGCATAAGGCTCTGCGCGAAACTCTGCATACGGAGGCTCTACACGAAGCTCTGTATTAGGTCCCCGCTATATTCCCAATAGTGTCTATACGTGTCTCTGCCTATATAGCCGCCTTATTTTTTACCCTTCTTTTCTTTCTTACATCCTCCCTACCTAGGGAGGCACTAGAATAGCAGCTAGTAAAGGACCATTGCTAGAACTAGATAACTATTGCTAGAACTAAATAACTGTTGCTAAAGCTAGACAACTATTGCTAGAGCTAGACAACTGTTACTAAAACTAGATAACCGTCGCTAGAACTAGATAACTATTACTAGAGCTAGACAACCGTCGCTAGAACTAGATAACTGTCTCTAGAGTTAGACAACTATCGCCAAAACTAGATAACTATTACCAGAGCTAAACGACCGTCGCTAGAACTAAACAACTGTTGCTAGAGCTAGACAACTATTACTAGAACTAGATAACCGTTAATAAAGCTAGACAACTATTACTAAAACTAGACAACCGTTACTAGAACTAGATAACCATTGCTAGAACTAGATAACTGTTACTAAAGCTAAATAACCGTCGCTAGAACTAAACAACCGTCGCTAAAGCTAGACAATAACAACTAGCCAGCGAGCACTATAAACAATTTAATTAATTAATTGAATTAAGGTAGTATAGACAGGTAGGTATAAATAGGGAGATGCTAACAGGTAGGTAGATATAGATAGGTAAGCAGATATAGATAGGCAAGCAGATGCAGATAGGTAGGCAGATGCTAATAGGTAGGCAGATATAGACAGGTAGGCAGATATAAATAGGTAGGCGATGCAGATAGGTAGGCAATATAGATAGGTAGGCAATACAGACAGGTAGGCGATATAGGCAGGTAGGTAAGTTAATAGGTAGATAGGTAGAAGAGAACTATTGCTATATTATATTAAATTATCTAAAATAATATTATTTATTTTGCTAGCCTTATAAATAGCTTTAAAGTAGCTTTTATTTATTTAAAATATGTTATTAGTATAAAAGAGGTAAATATAATTATGGTTACTAAATGCGCAGATTACTAGCAGGTTGCGCGTAGGTTGCGTGCAGGTTGCGCGTAGGCTACGCGCAGGCTGCGTGTCAAAAAAACACGACATAGGCTAGTCGGTCGAGTTGCTAAATGACCTCAACTACGCGCTAATTGCGTCAACCACCAACCATTGAGGCCATTGAAAGGGTACTATATTTTGCCGATGTATAGGACTATAAAATTAAGATTATCTCCGGAAACTAGGCCCTATATTATAAAAATAGACCACTCTTACCTGCTAAACTTAGCTATATAAAGAAATGGATTAATAAGATGCTAGATAAGGGTTTTATCTACAAATTAACCTCACTAGCTGCCGCACTACTTCTTCTTGCTATAAAGCCTGGCGGTGGTGTGCGAATCTACCATAACTACCAAGGCCTAAATATAGTTACTATTAAGAACCGGTACCTATTGTGGGAGGGTACGGTGTCTCTCCGATGGGAAGTCACGGTGTAGTTAGTTAGTCTGTCTGTCTGTCTATAAGAAAGAAAGAAAAGAATGTATTCCGTGAACTGGTAAGGTTGTGATAATCAAGAAGGAGGGAAGCCGAAGGCTTCATAAATATAGGAAAATGCCAAGACAGTAGGCGACGTCCAATCTACATCACTACACTATTACCACTAATCCGCGAGACACTTGACGCACTCTATGGTGCTAAGTACTTTACTAAGCTTAACGTAATCGCTGCGTTTAACTAGATCCGGATCGCGGAAGGCCATAAGTGGCTTATAGCATTTATTACCCGGTTTGGACTCTATAAGATATTAGTTACACTATTTAGTCTCTATAACGCGCCCGCTACGTTTTAGAACTATATTAATGATATTTTATATAACGCCCTTAACGACTACTGCACCGCGTATCTTAATAATGTCCTTATCTTCTTAAAAACACGCGCCGAACACACGAAATATATAAATAAAATTATTTAGAGACTTGGTAATGCTGGACTCCAGATTAACATTAATAAGTCTAAGTTTTATACTACTAAAACAAAATACCTTAGCTTAATTATCTTAACTAACGGCATAACTATAGACCTTAAGAAAGTGCAGGCCCTATAGGAATAGAAGGACCCAACATTAGCTAAGGAACTATAGCAATTTTTTAGCTTCGCGAACTTCTACCAATAATTTATTTAAGGCTATTCTAAGGTAGTTAAGCCTATAACTAGGCTACTAAAAAAAGCATTAGCTGGTTATAGGGCCCCAATTAAGCACAGGTATTCCAGACCCTAAAAACAGCGTTTACTATAGCACTGGTCCTAGCGTATTACGACTACACGAAGAAGACTGTGGTAGAGACAGACGCCTCAAACTGGGCTTTAGGTAGAGTGCTCTACTAAGCCAACGAAAGTAACAAGCTTAAGCCAGTTATATTCTTCTCTGCCAAGCACTCAGCCCCTAAATATAACTATAAAATATACGATAAGGAGCTCCTGGTAATTATTAAAGCACTAGAAGAATGGCGTCCCAAACTATAAGAAACTAAGCAGCCGTTTAAAATTATTATAGACTATAAGAACCTCTAGACCTTTATAATAATAAAACAACTAAACTAGCGCTAAGTCCGCTAGGCTAAGTTCCTTTCCTAATTTAACTTTGTTATTACCTATAGGCCTAGCACTAAAGCTATAATCCTAGACGCTCTTAGCCGCCTCCTAGGCGTTGCACCTGCTAATGCTAATAACGAATATCTATAACACTAAGACCGTGTCGTCTTACTACTAAAAAAAGTTAACCCTACCATTCTAGAAGAACTACTAAGCGAATCCTAAGACCAGAGTATTAAAGACTTTATTGCAGTAATGGACCCAAAGCCTAAGAAAAAAACCCTTAAGGAGCTTATTAAGAATGCCTATAAAGAAAACAAACTCGCTAGGAATATATTGGCTGCGCTACGCGAACGGGAAGACCGTAAAGTATGCCGTTGGCCCAAGTAGATTAGGAAGCTGCTCCGCTGCAATAAATCCAAATATTTAATTGTTAATGGCCTAATCTACTATAGGAATTGAGTATTTGTCCCTAATTTACCTAAACTCTAACTAGAAGTTATATACTGCACGCATAGTTCGGGCCCCGCGGGCTACCTAGGCTGAGTTAAGATACTAGACCTCCTTAATTAAACGTATTAGTGGCTAGGTATTTTATAGTTTATGGCTACCTTTATAAAAGACTGCGCTCTTTGCTTCTAGATAAAGACCCTACGCTTAGTACCGCCTAGCTTCCTAAAACCACTAGAACTACTAGTCTGCCTATAGACCAATATCTCTATTAACCACATTATTAACCTGCCTAAGTGCCTTTATAACAGAAAAACATATAGATATATCTTTGTTATTATTAACCGCCTAATAAAGATAAGACACTTTATTCCCGTTACTAGCCTAAATACTAAGGAGCTTATTAAAGTATTTATCTATACTATCTATAAGTTACACAGCGCTCTAAATACTATTGTTTCTAATAGAGGCTCTTTATTCGTTTCTAACTTCTAGCGTTATCTAAACTAGCGCCTAAAGGTAACCCTAAGCCCTAGCTCCGCATGGCATCCTAAAATAGATAGCTAAACTAAAATTATTAATGCAGCAATGAACAAGTACCTACGCGCCTTTATGAGCTTTACCTAAGACAACTAAGTAGATTAGCTCCCCCTTATTAAGTTTGCCATAAATAATTAGGTTAATAAAACTACGGGAATCTTACCGTTCTTTTCCAACTATGGCTATAACCTACGTCTAAGTATTAAACTAGCAGGCCCCTAGCCATTAGCCCTGTCTATATATATAAAGAAGGAGTATTTATAAGCTAATACTATTGCTAACTGCTTTAAGCGCATCTTAACCCAGCTTAAAGCCCTAGCTTATATCTCCCAGCAATAATATAAAGATAACGCTAATATAAAATGAGATAAAGGTATAATATTTAAAAATGATGACATGGTTATAGTTAGCCTTAAAAATATAAAGACTAACCGGCCTAAGAGGAAGTGGGATAATAACTAGGATGGACCCTGGCCTGTCCTAGCTGCCTATAGAGGAGTAGTTATAGTTAACCTCTTAAACTATATCCATGTTAATAAGTCTTTCTATACTTTAAAAGTCCGCCTCTGGTTTCCTAAAGAGATCTCTAGTTAAGCACGCATTAATAAAGAGGAATGTTGTAATATTATAGGCAGGATAGCCGAAAGGGATGACGACGGCAATATTATAGATAAGTAGGAATTTAAAAAGATCCTTAATATATATAATAAACAAATAGACAAGCACGGCTTAATATATTATATTAAATAGAAATATTATAATAAGAAAACCTAGGAACCTAAGAAATCCCTAAAAGGGTATAAGCGTATACTACTAAAGTTTTATAAACAATACCCTAAGAAGCTAGGACCCCTAGACTGGGTACGAGATAAGGGAGAGCCACGCCGAGGCCATGGCCAACCATAAAGGTAATTTGTGGTGGTTAAGATCTTATAGAACTTTAACCGCCGGTCAAAGTTATCTAATTAGCCAGTTTTTTGCTAAGAAGCGCCATGTGGTAGTGGTGTGGAGTTCTGCCAACTTTATTTGTTAAGCTAACCAATTAAAATTTTCTATGCCTGGCATAGAAAATCGCTATTAGCTCGGTTAAGGGCGGTAAGTGGAAGTGATATCTTTATAGCGAAAATAAGTTACCTATTTGGTTTAGGGACCAAACCTTCTAGGGAGGGGAGTACTATCACGGCACTATCTTAACGCATACTGTCTCGTACTGTCTCGTACTGTTTCCTACTATTGGCTAGCCCACCACTAGCGCCTTAGCGGCTGCCCCTACTATTTATGTACAATACCCCCTTTCACCTCCTTCTCCTCTTCATACCACAATGTAGTTATTTAGCCTACTTGTATTACAGCACTGTGACAGCACTCTATCTACTTATTTAAGTACTTTAGCGGTCTAGGTTTTTAAGATAATGCTATAGAACTCTTATAACTTATAGGGGCTACCTATAAAATTCTATATGGAGTACTAGGTAGGGTCTAGATTATATCCTTTCCAACTTATACAGTACTTTAGTATTTCTTATACAAGTTTATAGGCTAGTATTTTTTTAATTTCCTATTTATTGTTGCTATTAACTTAAATTGGCAGGGGTGGTTTATACTTTTATTTAGGTAATAGGTTGTTTATAGCTTTCTATAGCTTATCTAGTAAGAATTTAGGGTGGACCTTAATTAAATCTAGTAGCTTTACTTTATATAAGTTGCCTCTCTTTTTAAGAACTTTATATAGTCCTACCATCTAATAGTCTAGCTTATAGCTAGGCCGCTTTATCTTCTAGTTCTTTATTATAACCTAGACCTTATCGCCCATAGTAAAGTTAGGCTTACGCCTATACTTATTTACCTACTATTTTATTAATTTTTAGGCCTTTTCTAGGTTTATACAGGCTATTATCTAAGTTTCTTCTAAGTACTTGGCGTACTACTAGGCTTCCTTATAAGATAGTTTTTTGTATATAGTCTGGGGTCCTTCTAGTCTTTCCTAGTTAAAGCTTATATAGGGTAAGTAGTCTATTTCTAGCTAAATAAGTGCAAACCCTATAGAGTTATAGGGTAGGGTTGCCTAAGTATAGTCTATTAGGGGTAGTAGTTTAGCCTAGTTATTTTAGAAGTAGTTAATAAAGGGCTAAAGTCTTTGGTCTAAATATTAATTTATAATCTCCATCTAACTATCTATTTGGGGGTAGTATGCTATAAAAAGCTTTAGCTTAATACCTAAGATTTAGGTAAACTTATTCTAGAAAGCCGATATAAATTACGGCCTATAATTGGATATAATAGTATTTAGTAGTCCATAAATTTAGTAGACGTAGTGGATATATAGTTAGGCCGCCTCTTTAGCATTAATATTTTTGTAATAAGGGATTAAGAATGGGCGCTTGCTAAAGCGGTTAATTATAACTATAGCTATATTATATCCGCTATAGTCTATAGGTAGCTTATAGAAATTTATAGAGATATATTATTAGGGGCGCTCTAGTATTAGGAGTGGTTTTAATAATCTTAGGGCCTTATCTTATAGGATTGTAGATCTATAGCAGCTATCGCAGTTCTATACGTATTGGTTAATATTTATAACTATTCTGGGCTAGTAGTAGCGGTTACTAATAATCCTATAGGTTTTATTTTTTCTAGGGTGGGCCGTAAAGACCTAGGTATGTGCCTTAGCAATAAGCTGAGTCCGTAAGTTTTATTCCTCTACTACTACTAGCCGTTTTTAATACTTAAGTAATATATTTTTAATAGACTAAGGGCTGGTAACATCCTTTGCCTTTTTATGGCACTCCTATAGAGAAGGGGCTGTATAATTTACTTATAGTAGCTTATTAATAAGGTTAAGTTCTATAGGGTTAATAGGACATATTTTAGTGTCTAAAGGGTCTGTATTTAGTTCTGCCTATATTTAGGGGTTGAGGTACTCTAGTTATAGTAGTGTTTGGGTCTATAATAAAATCTTCGCAGCTATCTAGTTATCTAGGTCTTGTTTGCGCCTTATAAGGGCATCTATATAGTTAGTTGCGCCTAGCCTATATATAATTAGGAAGTAGAACTAAGATAGGATATCTACCTAGCGTGCCTACTAGGCTATAAGGGCCTTTGTTATTATAAAGTATTTTAAGGCCTTATAATTTAAAACCACCTTAATAGGCTTAGGGGTCCCTTCTAGCTATATATACTAGTGCTAAAAGCTAAAGATAATAGCCAGCATTTCTTTATTATGGATATAGTAGTTTAGCTTAGCATCTATTATAGTCTTTAAATAGTATATAATAGGGTGCTATTCTTTATCCAGTTGCTTCTAGGAAAAGATACTAGCTATTATACTATTTAAGGTATTAGTTTCTAGTATTAAGGGCTGTTCTGGGTTAAAGTGGGTAAGTAGGGGGGCTAATACTAGCCGTTTTTTAAGCTTAGTAAAGGCCTGTCTATATATAGCGTTAAAGTAAAAGGGCTAGTCTTTCCTAGTAAGGTAGTTAAGGGACTAGGTAATTTTACTATAGTTCTTAATAAAGTGTTAGTAGAAGTTATAGAAACCTAAAAATAATTATACCCCCTTTATAGTCCATAGGGGTATCCACTAGTTAATTATAGCCGTTTTTTCTGGGTCTGCCTTAATTCCGTCTATACTAATAATAAACCTTAGGTACTTAGTGTGCTTAACACTAAATTCTAACTTTCTAATATTGGCCTAGAGGCTAGCTTCGCGGAGCTGTTATAGGACTTTATAGATATGCTCCTTATATTCTAGTTTATTCTCTAAGTAAATTATAATATTATTTAGGTAGGCTATATAGAAGTTACTAAGGTAGTTAAAGAGTACGTTATTTATATACCGTTGGTATGTAGCTGGTCTATTAATTAGTCTAAAAGGTAGTACTTTGCATTTATATAATTTATAGTAGGTCTAAAATATAGTAAAATCCTTAAATCTAGGGTTTATTTTAATTTGGTAAAAGGCCTAGCGGATATTAAGCTTTATAAAAATCTTAGCCTTATTTATATAGGCTAGTGTTTCTTTAAGTAAGGGTAGCGGATATTGGTCTTTATAGGTTATATAGTTTAGTTTATAGTAGTTAATATAGAAACAGAGTCCGCTATTTGGCTTTTTAGTAAAGAGAATAGGTAAGGTAAAGGGGACTTAGCTAGGCTTAATAAAGCCCTTATTAAGGTTATTAATAATATACTGCTTAGTGGCCTATAGCTTATTAGTAAATTGCTAGCGGAGGGGGCTATAATTAAGGGTGTTTTCTTTATCGGGCTTAATCTTAATCTTATGATTATACAGTTAGTAAGGCGGGAGTATATTGGATACTGCCTTAGAGAATATATCCCTAAATTCCTGATATTAGTAGAGTAGTTTCTATTCCACCAGCTCCTTATCTATAAGCTTACTTTCCCTACTAAGCTAGTTATAGGCTAGGGCTTTCTTATCTTTAATTATCTAGTTAATTTTATATAAGGTAGTTATAAAGGCAACAGTATTAGTATAAGGGGAACTTGTAGACAGGGGGCTATAAGGACACGATTGTGGAACAAGATAGATTGGTAAGAGAGACAAATCCTTGAGGAGGTAAGGCCTTAAGGATCGTGGAGACTATATACTACGGGCACGTGCCTCCGGCATATAACCAACGGCCATCCAAGGGGTGTCTGGGGGTTGTCCTAAGGGCAACCTAAGGTGACCTGCAATAATATCCCTTACATTACCCCCCCCTTTCTTGCGGTTAGCCCCCAATCGCCATTACCTTACAGTAAAGGAAGATTATAAGGGCTCATCCTGGAAGGGGTTCAGAGAGATGTCGGTATGCTACTATATATCATCTATCTATCTAACCCCTGCTTTAAACTCCTAAAAACCTTAATAAGAAAAAACATGACTGGAGAAAAGATATAAGGATTGCTAGAAGACCCATTAGAAGCCTACTGAAAGTATGCCGGTGACTACCTAGGCTAACCTAAGGATTTTTATACAACTTTACTTTTAAGCCTTTATGCTAGTTTACAATCAATCGCAAGTGTTATAGGCAATTTGGTATTCCTAATATAGTTCCGTAGAACCTTTTAGTATGGGATTTGACGTATAGGGCCTTAGCTTACCATCGCCTTTAACTATTAAGATATAATCTGTAATTCTTTCTCCTAATCCCCTGCGTTACTAACATATTACTCCCATATTTGCCCTTAGGCTGCTATATGCAGTTAGGTAATTAATTAGTTAATTAAAGAGACTTGTCTCTTAAGATTTAGTGTATATAGTTTTAAATCTAGTGGTCCTGTGCTATATAATTGGCGTAGCTTTACTACCTAGCAAACAGGAGACACTTTACAATAGCGCCTATAGCTATTATACGACTGTTAAAAACGTTTATAACGTTGTTCTTTTAATATTGTAGTATCGTTTAGGTATAATTTAACCTATATACATCTTTAATTGACGTCTTAATTGCCTTCCCCAGCCGCGTAATCAGTTTTTATAAGGAAGTGATGGTTAAATAACTTATACGCGTGTTTCCTTCCTTCTAAATAACGCTATTATAACGGAGTTATATCGGCAAGGTTGCGGCTATTCACCAGAAGGGTATTAGACAGTAAAGTATAAGAACACCTTGCTTATTAAGCTGTTCCTTTTCCTCAACACCTTACTTCCTATTATTAACCTTCGTCTAATTTTGGACGTATCTTTAATATATCATTAAGATTTTCTTCTTTTCCATTATTATTTTAGTATACCTCTTTATTCTCCTGCTGACTACTCTTCTAAGCCAATTCCTTAGTGTATTTTGGCTCTGCCGCTGCATATAGAACCTCAACCTCTACTAACCCGCAACTGGTGCTGGTTCTACCTAAATGATTTTGCCTACACGTCCTTAAAAGACTAGAAGTCTAATAAGAGGATTCTAGAGGCTTATAATAAGACGCACTGCGTTAAATCTAATACCTTTAGTTCTTATAATTAATACATGCGTACTAAGAGCGGCAGTTGCGTTAAGGTAAGTTTTTCTATTCTTAATAGATTTCCATTACTGACTTTAAGCTTTAATAGCCTAGGCCTAAGTGGTGACGTTCCTTTAATGTCCTTAACTACTACATTACCTAGGCTCTCTCTCATTCTAGCGCAAACGCTAAACAACTTAGTTAAATTCAAGACTATGCCACGGCCATCTATACTGCCTATAATTCCTAGTAAGCTAGCTAGCAACGCCTTATATAAAAGTAAGGTTAGTACACTAAGGATAGGGTAAGAGATAGGGGTAATAAGAAGAAGGTTGCCGTCTACTATAAAAAGGAGTTCGCGTATACGCGTTAAGTTTTAAAAGAGCATAATATAATGCGGTATTAGGTAGGTTACCCTTTAGGTACCTAACGGATAGGTAACTAACAGTTGCCATAGTAAGGTCTTAGTGGTTCCGGACTATACCAGCCAGCTAATATCTCTGTTCATTCTGGGCTTAAGTGTATCTTTATTGACTATAAGCTAACGCCGCAAGAGCTTTATTAGTATTGGTTTAGACCTAATATTAGTATTAAGCGTTTAAGGATCTCTGCCCTAGCTACACCTTATTATCCTACCCCTATTTTTATGCCTACTTATACCCCTACTAAGGGGTCTGGATCCCATTCTTATTAGCCATCACTTAGTAGCCCAATAGATACTAATCCTGCTCCTAAGGATAAGGCATAGTGGCTTTTTAGATTAGGCATTTGGGATTTATTCTTGTATATAGTAGCAATTAAGAACCTTAATTAGGTACTTAGAAAGGCCTTAAAGGGCTTTTAGGAAGGGCTTAGGAGCCCTAGGAACAATATTCCTAATATAGATTAATAAATGGGAATGCAATTCTAGCAAAATGCCCTATTAACTCTATACTATGTACATAAAAAGGCTGAGGACCTATCCTACCTTGGGCCGTAGCCCTAATCCTTATAGTTTCCGGAGCCTATCCATTCCATATCCAATTTAACCTATTTACTCTTTAGGGCCTTTTACGGTCTACTATAAGCTTTCTTTATAGGTTGCAATAACACTATAGTATTAGAGCGCTTTCTACAATTTGCAGATTATGGACCTTAGTCCTAATATTCTTTTAGAATATCTTTATAATATTTAAGGTAATCCTCTGGTTCCTATATAGAGTCCTTAGTGGGCTAGCCTAGCCATTTAACTTTATATTAAAGCTTATTCTTAATAGACTTATGGCATAGTATAGCTTTAACCTTATACCGCTCGCCCACCACCTTAAGGTGTTTAATTAGGCCTGGACGGAAGTTCTTTTCTAGCGGTAGTCTATGCTATGGCTCTAGTAGGTTTATATAAAACACTAAATGCATATAGGCCATAGATAGGGGTAGCTGGAGACAGTAGGCTAGCTTGCCAATTTATTCCTTGACTTAAAAGGGACCTAGGTATTTTATATTAAGCTTCTTTAATGGTTAACAGGTCTTAATATTTGTTAAATATAATAGAACCTTATTGCCTACTCTGAAATGCTTATCCTAGTGTTTACAGTTATACTAGAGTCTCTGCTGCTCTTAGGCATCTTATAGGCTCTGCTTTATATACTTCTATTACTCCTCCTATTCCTAGAGGTATCCTTATACTCTCTAGTAGATGTCCTTTAACTTCCCGGTAGAATCCTATAATTAATTATGCGGCCTTAGCCAGTAATTACTAGGTACACTATTAAACCCAGATAGTTAGACGCCATAGGCAATCTGGATTGGTGTATACTTATGCGATGCATATTGCTTTAAATTATAAGCGTACTCCGCATACAGAAGTAGCTTACACTAGTTATCTTGCTAGTAGTTTAAATATATTTATAGGTAAGACTCCAATTCCTAGTTCTAACGTTCTATTTACCCATCCATTTATAGATGGAAAGCTGTACTATAACGGTGGTCTATCTTTAAATAAAAGTATAGATCCAACCAGTACTGGCTTATAAAGATACTGCCCCTATTAGTAATAATGGAGTGCGGCTAGTTTACTTTGAGAAAGCATTTCTCCTTAATTAGGCTGGTAAGCGCTTATATATTAATTGTCTTATTAACGGGAAGGTATTAGACGTACTTTAAAAACCTATTAATAAGTATAAGGACTAAATCGTATGTTTGTCCTTAGCTATCTTTAGATAGCGGGAGATCCGTAATAAAGTCCATGGCGTAATGTTGCTATGGCTCACTGGCGGGGGGAACTAATTTAAATAAACCCTATGGCTTGTGCCTACGGATCTTATATACTTAACACTTCTCACAATAGCTGATATACTCCTTTGCTTCCTACTTAAGCTTTAGCCAATAGTATTTACGCTAAAGTAATTCTACTATCTTAGCTTAACCATAGTGGCCGCCTAGAGGATTGTTGTAATTCCTTATAAGGATCTTCTGTTATAGATTTGCTTTATATAGCACCCAAACCTTACCATTTCTGCGCAGTAGGCCCATTAGGTCTAGTTCCTAATTTTAGCGCCTTGCAGCTTCCTTTCTATCACGTTTCCAGTCTACTTCTGCATTAAAGATGGTATAGGAAGTGTCCCTCTATTATACCTTATAGATGAGATCCATTAACCTTTTAGATAGTTCCTGGGTGAAAGCTATTTCATCTTATACTACTCTAAGTATAAGACTTAATGGTACCATAGATCTTGTAACTCTTTAATACGTATGCGTCAGGAAGGCCGCTACGAGGTTAAAGTCCTTTGGTTATTATAGGGCTCTAAATTCCGATTGCTCTATAGCTTTGCTTTTGGCTTAAGGGGATAGCTTAGCAATTAGAGGTGGCGTATTGCCAGGTTCCAAAGTTATGTTGGGGACGTCCTATCCAGGTATATTTGGACCCTTATTGGCCACAAACTGGGTACTAGCTAGAACGTCAGTAGAAGCCAATGGGGTTTACACCGCCTAAAACTCAGTATATAGAGCTATAGGTACTTAAGCATCCTACACCTAGAGCTTGTTCTGCAATATAGGGAGTAAAATATCTATTATCTGTTTTCCTTCTCCCGTTTTAAAGCCTTTGGTATAGTCTGGCCGTCATAACAGTTTATTAGTAGGGTTGTTCTCCCCTAGCTTGTATTTAATTTTAAAATTAAATCATATAAGCTCCTTTACCTATCTAGCTTGTTAAGGTATAAGCTCCTTTATAGTTATAAAGTAGCGTAGATTGTGATAATCTAAGAGTACACAAGTGGTATAGCTTGCGTGCTCAAGGTAATATCGCTACTATTTAAAGCAGTTAACTATAGCTAGTAGTTCCTTATCATGGGTATAATACCTAACTTTAGGCCCCTAGAATTTTCTGCTATAGAATGCTACTAGTCTCTAGTAGAGGTGGGTAGCGTCCGGATCCCTATTAGGTTACAGTAGGATACTAGTAAAGGCAAAATTTAATACATCAGTAATCATTATTAATGGCTAATCTAGGTTAAAATGCCGCAGTAATAGAGCTTCTGTGAACTTTGCTTATAGTTCCTAGAAGGCATCCTAAACCTTTCCAGGCCATGACTATGGTTTATACCATTTAGTTAGTCCCTTCTTAGTTTTCTTCCTTTCTACCTTTAAGCTTTTTGCTCCTTAGGCCGGGTCTTAAAAAGCTTCTGTAATATAGTTAAATAGGTGTTAGGTAACGTCTAAGTAGTCATAGATAAAGCGCCTATAAAAATTAGCAAAGCCTAGGAACACTTAAATATCCTAGTAGCTCTCTAGCTCCAGCCACTCTTAGATCATTTATACCTATACTAGGTCTATAACTACGCCTATAGGCGTTATAATATAACCCAGGAACTCAACCTGCTTAGTATTAAAGGTATACTTTAACGCCTTAGCGTAGAGGCCCTAATCATCCAAACATTCCAGCACTTAGCAGATATGTTGCTTATACTAATCCTTATCTTTTAAGTAGATTAGGATGTTATCTAAATAGATAATATATATGCAGTTAACTAGTCCCCCTAAGGCTCTGTAAATATATAATTGGAATATTATAGGCGCATTAGCTAGCCTAAAAGGCATTACTATATACTTAAAGTGGCCGTATTAGGTCTTAAAAGCAGTCTTCCACTTATCCCCTTTTTTAATATAGAGCCTATAATAGGCGTCTTATAGATCTAGCTTCGTAAAGATCTTTACCCTAGATAGTTAATCCAGCATTTCACTAACTAGTGGTAGTGGGTAATAGTTCTTAATTGTGACTTTATTAAGACCATAATAGTCTACATATAGCCTTATAGTTCCATCTGGTTTTAGAATAAAGAGGATTAGTGCACCTACTAGCGACTTACTAGGCTAGATCCATCCCTTTTTCTATGCACTATTGAGGTATTCCCATAGGATCTTAAGCTCTTTACAAGAGAGGTTATAAATAGAAAGGTTTAGGGGTTGTTTACCCTCTTCCAGATTAATTGCATAATTGTATTCTAAGTTCTACGCTATAATTTTAGCTTACCTACCTAAGAATACCCTTAGTAAGTCCCTTAGGCCTAATAGAATATTTAATAGATTAGGGTCGCGTTCATCCTCTATATTATTGTTAGGTAGGTCCCAGAGCTCCCTTAAGACACTTACAGGTAGCGTCGCGCACTATAGTAGTTATTCATACATGGTTGCTACTATACATTAAACCGTTTCATGTAGTAGCTAGTAGAGAGTAGGGAACTCTTTAACGCAGCGTTTAAGGTACCATAGCATATTCTCTGTATATTACTTAAGCCAGAGTAACCTATAGCAGTAAAAGTATCTCGTAAGATCTTTAAGATCGCCGCCTTTCTATAGTGTCTCCGTAACCTGTCTAGCAGCTCCCTATAGGGTCTCTATTATAGAGGGGTTATTACCTATACTAGGCTCTATACCCATCTTGCTATAAAATAGGGGTTCAATCCAATACTCCTTTAGGTATAGAGCGTATACTATTTTACCTGGAGCCATATCTTCTAGGATATCTTTTAAGCTTACTAGTAATATACGCCCTTCCAATTCTTTATCGTTTTACTATTTAAAGGCTCCTGTCTTAAAGCGTATCTTAAGGTCTACTTCTATAAGCCAAGGGTATCTAAGAATAAGGTTATAGCCTTTAAAGTCAGCCGCCTAGAAGGGTTACAGGCTAACCACCTTAGTACAGTTGTGTATATCAGCCACTAACACTATAAGCTTATAGGCACTGTATAGTTTAATCCAATGCTTATCCAGGAACCCTGTAATAGGTTTCCACTACCTTAGCAACAGGATAAGCTTATACTCTTTTACCAAATTGTATTATATAAGATTAATTTTGGCGCCGCTGTTATATAGTGCTTAGAACTAATATACCTCGCCTATAGGGAGTACTATTTCTAGCTTAACAGTAATACAGAGAGTCTCTCCTTCTATATCTTGCCCTAGTTGCAGCCAAAAGAGGTCCACAACTAGGGCTTTTCTTTTTTTGGATTATTAGTGCGGTTGTTACCCTGCTTATTTTTCTAATTAGGTTTACCTCTAGAGAAGTTTTCTCTTAACCTTTTAGAGTGTTTCTATAAGGGTGTCAGATAGGTGTTAGGTTGGCCCTAGGAGTCTTTCCCATTGCTTAAGGTCCCTAACTTTAACCCTTCCGAATTTCTCTTTAAGAATGGCTTCTTTAAAGTTTAGGTCTGCCCTACATTGCTACTAGAGTGCCCGCGCTTTTAGTAACCCCCTGGCTTCCTACTAGAAGAGGTCTGGTTCCTTACCACATCCTTAGTATTTAGAACTGCTCGTTTAAAATCCATATATACGGTAATCCGCGGTAGGGCTCCTACGCGCTTTATTTTATCACAAATTGCTAGCTTAATTCTAGCCTAGATGAATCCAATCTTCTCCTTCTTATAGACGCTACCGTCCTCGTTTTTAAAGGGCTCTAGATCTATTAGTTAAGCACAAGTTTCCACAAAGTTTATAAACTGGTGGAAATCGTGGCGGTTAAGCTGTGTCCCATTCCAGAATAGTTCTGCATGATTATATTATACAATATACAGATCTTAAGTCCACTTCTTTAGGAAGGTTTACAGCTGCGGCTATAAGGTAATTTACTCTTTATTAAGCTGATTAAATGCAATCTAGTTTAGTAATTGGTTTTTAATCTTACTAATAATCCAGCGTGTACGCTCTTTAGTATTATTTTATATTATCAGTATCTTAAAGAAGTTGTCTACCTTACAAACCCAATCGTCTAGCTGTTAGGCGTTAGGTCTATAACGGAGTTCTAGGCTGTTGGAGGCCTTAGCCAATTAGTCCATATCCTTTTTCCATTTATGGCGTAGATAACTCTCTAAGTCTTCTATACTTCCTCAGGTAAATACTAGGTAGCCCCTAGGAAGCCCTTAGCCTTAGCCAAGTTATAAAAAAGTTTATCTAGCCTGGATTAATCCCTGCCAGATTTAGATTTGCCCTTAAAGGGTTCTAATATATTTACTAGTGGCCTCCTCCCGCATGGCTTCTAAGAGCCTTACAACAGCTTCCTAATATCTATCTTAAAGGATATCAGTATAGGGCTCTTAACTTTCCAAACTTGGGCCTAGGGAAGCTCCAGCTATAGAAGTAGTGTTGGCACTAGTAACTGGTATAGGCTTCCTAACGAGGCTTGGGTTTTAAGTTAGTGTTTAGGTTAGGTTACTAAAAGGGGTAGGCCCGCTTAGCTTATAAGCAGTCTGTGTACCGCTACTATGCCAATTATAGGCTAATGGTCTTCTAGGAGGGTTCCGGTTAGATCCCTAATTAGATATATTAGTGTATTTCTCTAGCATTTCTAGCTTAGGGGAAGATCTTAGAGTTGCTTTTGGCGCTTAATCTTCCAATTAGCCTAGGTGGGGCTGGAGGGGTTCCAGTTGCTTTCTGGCAGTGTTATAACCGTTATAGAGGGTGTCTGTGTTTTCCTCTGCGTTATTGGTGACCGTAGGTATACAAGAGTCTTTGAGCTCCTGGCGCATCTGGGTATTAGGGCTTGTTCGGCCATCTTGCCTAGAGGTTTGTATTGTCGCAATCTCTTGCTATTAGAGGGACCTTCCTGCCTTAGCGTAACGGCTTTCCATAAGGTATTTGTGGAGTTTCTATTTAGGTCGTCGCGAGATTTTCAAGGGAGGATAGTAGGTGTAAATAAAAATGTAAACAATCTGGTTCTTAAAGCCAGCTGCCCTTCTAAAAAGAGTAGGAAGGATTCAAATATAAGGGGAACTTGTAAATAGGGGGCTATAAGGACATGATTATGGAACAAGATAGATTGATAAGAGAGACAAATCCTTAAGGAGGTAAGGCCTTGAGGATTATGGAGACTATATACTACGGGCACGTGCCTCCGGCACGTAACTAACGGCCATCTAAGGGGTGTCCAGGGGTTGTCCTAAGGGCAACCTAAGGTGACCTGCAATAATATCCCTTATAATTAGGCCGTTTTAAGTTCTGGTAGAACCCTATAGCACTAATATAGCAGATATTAACTAGTGGGAGGTTTATAGGTTTCTTTACAGACATTTTATAGACTATATTTTGTAGTAGAGGGTTTATACCCCTTTTTAGCTCCTATTCTATTTTCTATAAGTTATCCTTTTAGTCTATATATTTAGTATAGCGTCTAATATTTCTTGCTGTTTTTTATAGCTATATAGGGCCTAAGCTAGCTAGCTTATTACTAACTTCCTAGGTTTTTAGTGCTAGTGGCACAATATTAGTAGTCTAGGGGCGGTGTAGTATACGGACTTATTGCGGATTAAGCTATATATCTTTCTTAAAGGCCTAGTCCCTATATATAGCATTAGTCTAGTAAATAGTGTCTATCTATAGCTGTATAAGATTTTCTATTATAATGCTAATTTTCTTTATAAAAGAAGGTGTTGGGGGTAGGGTTTTAGGCTAAATAAGCCGTCTACTCTATATATTAAGCTATAAGCCTAGATAGGCTAGCCATTTTCTTTCTAAGATTATATTATAGCTTTCTAGGTCTATAATAAGAAAGGGGATGTTATACTACCTTTATCTATCTACACGGAGGTAAATCTATAAGATAGTCATAATAGGTGGTCCTATTTGTCTATTATACCTATAAATAGGAATTGGTTTAGGTAGTTCCTTAAGGGGTGTATTTAAAAATTCAGCTAGCTTTATAGCATACTGGGTATCTATTAAGGTAAAGGCATTTGCTTTAGAGTTAGCTAAAGTAGAGGTTAAAACTTAATATCTATTATAGAATAAAGTATAAGGGATAGTGTAGCTTTTTTTACCAACTAGCCGACCTAAATTAATATATAATATATTAATTCCTTTTAACCCTAGAGAGGAGTCTTGCTCTAGGGTTCCTCTTTTTCTAACTCTATATTATTCTTCTAAATTAACAGGACCTTATTTGTCTTTACTGTTATTAGGTAGTCCTTTATAAAGTAGTCTCTCTAGCCATATAAAAAGTAGGCTTCTTAATTGCTAAGGGCCTATTTATAGGGGTTGCTATATATAGGTTAAGTATTTACTAGACCTATAGTGGGGCTAGCTGTATAGCTAGCTGCTAGGTTAATAGTAGGTGGTATAGTTAGTGTTATAGGGGTTGTAGATCTTACTAGGGCGCTATGGCCTATTCTTGCAGTACTTATATTCTGGTTAGTAGAGCTTTTAGTCTTATACTGCTTAGCACATACCTTAATTTAGCGGAGGCCTTAATTAATAGCTAGGTAGTGGTCTATAAGTACCTTTAGCGTCTATATAGTAGTAAAAACTGGCAGTATGGCATACTATAGGTCTAGGGTAAGCTTGTTAAAGAGATCTAGTATTAGGTCTTTATAAGGAATATAGGCTTAGCCAGCTAGATATAGAAAGTAGATCTAAAAGGCTAAGAAGGTTTCCGTTATTTTTATATTAAGGGCTTTATAATTAAGGCGGGCGTTTTATATCTTAAAGGGGTTCTTATAAATAAAAGATAGGTAGTTAATTATCTCTTCTCTAGAAAGGAAGGGGTCTGCTAAGTCCTAGGTATATTGCAGACGTAGATATATCTATACGTCCCTACTAGTACAGCCAAAGATATAGGCCATTTTGGCTTAAGTAGTAGGGAAGTAGTCCGTATTAACTTTAAGCTTATCTTATAGTTAAAGCTTCTAATTATTAAATACAGGGTTAGTTCCATTTATAAGTAATAGGGGGTTTATAACCTTTACGGACCGCAATAATGCTAATACTATATATTAGGCTAGGGCCTTAAGGACCATAGTAAGTCTTTAGGTGTTTAATAACTCCTTAGAGGGTGTAGGGGTATCTCTGGTTTTAAGCAGCTCTTAAAGTTGTTTAATTTTAGTATTAGCTGCTATAAGTTCTTTCTAGGGGGTTAAGATAGCGACTGTTTTACTATTAGAGGTATTTGTAGGTCCTATAGCGGCTTTGCTAGCTGCTGTATTTCTTAGTATAGTAGTAGGGGTATTAGGTAATTTCTAGTGTTTATTTATTTCCTAGGGGTTCTAGTCTATATATATCCTATTCTTAGGTTTCGCGTTTTATTTATATTCTTTTAGTTCTTAGGGTTTATTCTATCCTTATAGTCCTAGTAATGTCCTTAGGGTCCTATTCTATATCTTTGTCCTATTTATAGCCTTATAGATATATTTAAGTTCCTTCTTAGGAAGAAAGAGTAGTAATAAGCTTTAGATAATATTAGCGACTTAGTTAATTAAGGTATAAGCATAGTAAGAGGGATACGCAAGCCTATATAATTAGATTGTCTATAAATAAGGATCTAAAGCTAAAGAAAGGAAATAAAAAGAACGGAAGCACCGCTTAAAGTTATATATAATCTTCTGGTTATATAATAGCAACTTACCGCAACTTGTCACGAAATGTATATAGAACAGTTTATTAATGAAATGGGTTGATAGATTAATGATCTGGTATCGTGTCTTAAGTGACGTGTCTTGGGGGCCCTAGAGCTTCGAGCTTATCTCATAAATCAGACCCCCGGGGAGAAATTGCGCCACGACGTAGCTAAGGGCTAGCGCTACGCTTGTGGACCTTACCCTAGTCCTGTGGACTCCTGGACTAATCAGATCGCACCAAGAGGAATTTCTCCCTGAGGGTCTGAGAGCTTATAGGCGCCCTTTATATGCGAAATTAATGTTTCTTATTAGGCGATAACTCTTCTATTACAACGCTGTATCTTAACACTTTTATAATGTCTAGTTATTATAAAAATACTATAAGGTAGGAGCTCTTTAATTTCTCTATCTATTGCAATAAATAACAACGTCGTGGCTATATTAGTCAGTCGTATTTTTGTTGGTTATATTTTTATCGGTCGCAAAAATCGTCAGTCGCAAAACTCGTTGGTCGCAAAACTCGTTGGTCGCAATCTTACCTCACTACTCTGCTCGAAGCTCTGCACGAGGCTCTGCTCGAAGCTCTGCACGAGGCTTTTCTTAAAGCTCTACACGAGGCTTTTCTCGAAGCTCTGCATGAGGCTTTTCTCGAAGCTCTGCTCGAAGCTTCGCTCGAAGCTCTATACCTTATATACTTCTCTACGTCTAATTATCTCTAAAATACTAAAAGCTAAAAGCTCTTTACCTTCTCTATCGCCTCTACGTTATAGCAGTATTATAGCTTTATTTTATAGGAAGTTATATATAGGTAGTCAGTTAGTTTGCTGGTTTTATTATAATTTTGCCTCACTACTAAAACTTACATACTTCTCTAGATCTAATTATCTCTAAAATACTACGAGGTAAAAGCTCTTTGTCTTCTCTATCGCCTCCACATTATGGCGATATTGTAGCTCTATTATATAAAAAGTTGGATATAGGTAGTCAGTTAAGTTTTAGTGAAGATTCCGTTAAGAATCTAACTTACGTTTTACGACGATGTATCTCGTCTCTTAGTATTCTAGATATAGGGTTATAGTATATATTTATAAAGATATAATTACCTAAAGAACCTATTACATCGATAAAATATATTATAACTATTGTGGTTAGGATGTAGTTCGTAGAAGAGGACAAAATTTAATTTTTAAAACATTCATTTCGCACTAAAGCGACGCCCATAAGCTCTCAGACGCTCCGCAGAAGATTTTGTCAGGTGATAGGGGTGCGCAGGGGGCTGCAGTTAGTGCGCTGTTCTAATTGGCCTAGGAGTTAGCAGGAGTATCTATGCGTTATCCCATGTCACGGAATAAATCTTTTGCGGAGCGTCTGATTTATGAGATAACTTCGAGCTACGAAGAGATTTTATAATGCACGTGCTCCGTGCATGTGACTCGTGCACGTAACCCACGCCTTTAGAGAATATAGATTATCTAACACACCCCCTTAGCTTTGAGCTCTTTAAGGTCAAAGCTAGCCACCTTCTTGTGTCCATTAATAAGTTAATTAAACCGTAATCTTATCTAAATCCTTCCGTCTTGCTCTAATACTGTCCCTTAGATCCTTTAGTTGCTTCTCCTTATCTAGCTACTCCTTAATATCTACTATCCCGATTATATTAATAAAGCTTTAAAACCTCTACTTAGGTAGGGCCTTTGTAAGTCTATTAGTAATTATCTCCTTTATTACTATCTATTAAAATTATACTTGTCTTATTATATATTCCTAACATAGCCAGTATTAATAGATGTCAACGTATTAGAGCTTTGTAATTAGCTTTACCATATCTTCTATAATTAGTTAGAGCGTCTGCGTATTATCACATTTAATAATTAAGGGCTTATTTAGGCGTAACGTTATTGCTTTAAATAGCCTACTAATAAAGATAGCTTCCTTTGCTGTCTGTAATAGGGCTAATAACTCGGCTTTTATACTTAACGTCGTTACTATACCCTACTTATTTGCTCTCTAGGCGATCGGCCCCCTAAATAGCTTTATAATATATCCTTACGAGCTCTTTCTATTAACGGAGTTGTCCGCAAATAATGCATCGCTAGTATAGATAAATAATTCCGCTTTACCTCTACCGTCTCTTCCGTCGTCTTGTCCTTTGTTATGTATTCCTTTATCTCTTTCTCTACCGTTTATTCCTTCCTTATCTCCTCTATAGTAGATTACTCTACTCCTCGTGCTATATAGGTACTAGATTACTCTATTTACCCCTTAATAGTACTTTTAGCTTAAGTTCTAATTAAACCTTACTAGTTATAATACTGTAAAAGCAATATCTAGACGCGTTATAGTGGCTATATAAAGTATTGTAGAAGCTGCTTCTCTTAGTAGGGACATAGGACGGACTAGTAGGTCTATATTAGGGGATGGATGTGTTAGACAGATTAATTGGTAATTAGTAGGGAAGAGTTCCAATTTTGCTATAGGAGTGTCTAAAAGACGCCCTCTAAGATCTATCTTATACTAGTTAGCTATCTTCTTAATATAGGCTTTCTAAGATAGCTATAGGAGCCTTTAGCTATAATTGTATAGCATATAGATTTTTAGGAACTATTTTAGCTCGCTAAGGGTACTTATCTAGTATTCCTTGCATAGCTCCTTAATTGCTTCTTAAGCTTTCTTCTTATCTATCTTTTAGTAGCAGAAGATAATATCGTCAATATAGAAGAAGACGACTATTTTACCTTTTAGCATAATATATGGCTTTTAAGGTACCTCTTTAAAGCCTAATTCGTTTAATAAGCTCGTGATATTCTTCTACTATAATAGTGGTAATCGTTATAGTCTGTATAAGGCTTTTCTTAAGCGTAGTACTTTGTCTTTCTTTCCTTTATTAAACCCTAGCGGTAGCTTTATATAGACGACTTTGTTAAGATCGTAATAGACAAATATATTAACTATATTTATCTATAACGGAATCCCCCAGGAGGTACATATTAGATAAGACAGTAGGAGGTTTTATTAATGTCCTGCCTACGTCCTATGTATGTTCCAGAAGAGATATAGTCAGATAGATAGGGGCGAAAGGTTTTACTAGTGTCTTAAAAGGTTTATATAGGAAGCTGGTTCTCCTCTAGAGAAGAACCAGCGATTAGTCTCTAAATGGAAGTAGTTAGAAGCATTTATCCTTTAATACGTAAAATTTATTCTACCTTTAACTTACCTTTAACTCACCTTCTACTTACTTGTAACACTGTTAATTAGATAATTATACGTTCTGGTTAAGCTGGCCTCTTATAATTCTAATTGCTTACAATCCGTTAGGAACATACGGCTATTAATTAATAATAACGGGCCATACTCCTTTACCCTACGAAGCAACGCCCTTACCTTAAGAGGCTTAGAGAGTCTCTCCAAAGGAGCGCATTCCCTCTACTTATAAAGGAGTAGACTAGGAAGCTATAGCTAGTCCGTCTAACCTTCTAAGACCCTTAGGAACGATCACCGCTGGGAAGTCATTAGAGCGGTCGCTACGCGAGACCCTACAAAAGACAAAGGAGTTGGGGATACAATTAAGATAAGCATATTAAGACTACCAAGGACAATTATAAGAACAATTGGGAGAAGCATAGACACCCCATACACAAAGCGGACTTAGAGGGGCAACGCTATACTATACTATAATGTTAGACAAACCTAAATTCCGTATAAAGGAACCTAATAAGTATAATAGTGATAGTCTCAGGAACTGCAATCATTTTATCCGTTAATACGAAACTAAGTTTTGGCTAGATCCGAAACGTTACTCTAACAAGTATAATTAGACACTGATTGCTTCTACCTTCCTATATAGCACTATTAAGAGTTTATAGACACGCTATAAGAAGAAACTTACTATATCCCTTAAATTCAGCGAACTTAAGTTCTGGTTGGTTAATTAGGTCCAAGACCCTACTAATTAAGGGATAGATTATAACTAGCAATACTATAATACAAAACAGCAAGAAGGCCAGAGTGTAGTCTAGTTTATAAACTACTTAGAAGAGCTAGAAGACAATATACCCTACTTAGACTTATAGGACAACGCTATATAACTCCATTAGCTACTTGCCAAGTTACAACCTAAGATTTGATAGGCTATATAGGAGAAGGGGGAAATTCCTACCTTTTAAGAAAAGCTTATCTCTAAAGCTACTCAGATCAAGAACGCTAAAAGAGACTATCTAGAGAAGCGAAAGGAACAAGACGCTAATAATAAAGAGCGTAGAACTAGACCTAGCTTTAATAAAAGGGGCAGATCCCGACCTAACCACTCTATGGAAGAACAACGCAAGCAGGCTTTACAACCCTAGAGCAACGCTGGTTAACCCTAGAATAATAATAGGCAGAAACCGTGGAACCAAGAGTCACGTAGCTATTATAACTACGGCAAGAAAGGCCATATACAGCACTTCTACCAACAGAAGAAGCAAGAGGATGCTTAATTAGGAAAAGAGAGAGCCTAGTAGATCTTCACTCCCTCACACTAGGCCAGTAAGAGAAGAAGGGAGTAAGCTGCCGTATAGTTGTTCCTGTCTCCATTTAAGTTAATAACAAATGGGTAACGCAAGACTGCCTTATAGACAGCGGCGTAACCATAGGGTTCATTTCTTAATTACTAGTAAAGGAATTGGATTTGGACCTTAGTAGCTTATAGGTACGCACTATTTAAAGCATTAGAGGCTACTAGATTCCATACTATAGGGAATAAACTTTTTCCGTGGCCAGCCAGGACCGCGATAGTCTATAGGACACGTAGGAGATGCGCTTCTACGCTGTAGAAATCAAGGGGTATAACCTTATTTTAGAATACCTATGGCTTTAATAGGTCAATCTAGATATTAATTAGCCTTTAGCCTCGTATTAACACCAGAAGTCTTAACCGCACATTATAGTTAAAGATTAAAAGACTTTCTTAAACCATGTACAAGAGGAAGGGTGGGCGTATACTATATATGCCACTCTTAACACTAAGAATAGGGACGCGGAGTATTTATTTTCGGATATCCGGCTATACGCGGTTAAGAAACCAGAGATTTTACAGGAATATATAGACCTAAAGGATGTTGCTAATAAGGAAGCTGCGCACACCTTACCTAACCCTATGTTGGTGGAGCATAAGATAGACACAGGAGACAAGAAACCTCCTTTTAGACCACTATACAACCTATTAGAAAACAAGCTGGCAGTATTACATCAGTATATAGTAGACAATCTTTAGAGAGGATGGATTTGGCCTTCTATAAGCTAGGTAGGGGTACTAATTATATTTATACCTAAGAAGGATAAGACCCTTCGCCTCTATGTTAACTATTAGGCGCTAAACAAGATTACTATAAAGAATTGCTACCCGCTACTCTTAATAGGGGAGCTTATTAACAGGCTGTCGGGTATAAAGATATTCACGAAATTAAATCTAAAAGATATATACTATTAAATCCGGATCAAAGCCGGCGATGAATGGAAAACAGCATTCTAAATATAGTACGGCCACTTTAAGTACCTAGTAATGCCATTTAGGCTTACCAACGCACCAGCGACATTTTAGGCCTATATTAATAAGGCATTGTCGGGCCTATTAGATATAATATATATGGTCTACCTTAATAACATTATAGTCTACTCTAATAACTACAAAGCATATATGTACTATATGCAAATAGTACTAGAAAGACTGTAGGAATATAAGCTCTATATAAACCTAAAAAAATGCTCGTTCTATATCACTAGCATTAATTTTCTGGGCTTTATTGTTAGCGTTAACGGAGTATCAATAGAGAAAAGCCGGGTAGACGCTATTAGGGAATAGCCATACCCTATAACGTTTAGGGAAGTACAGGTTTTTATAGGCACGGCGAACTTCTACTAAAGGTTTATTATTTATTACTTATAAGTAATACTCCTAATTACTAATCTACTAAAGGGATCTAAGGATGGCAAGAAGTCAGGACCCTTTATATTTAGGGAAGCTGCTAAGCAGGCTATAGACTGGTTAAAGAATTTGTTTACGTTGGCGCCTATCCTAATACACTTCTACTAGAAGCTATATATACACCTTAAAACGGATGCATCCGGCTTCGCCCTAGGGGCAATTATATCTTAATTAAAAGACGGAGAATGGCATCCTATAGCGTTTTAGTTAAGGAAAATGACCCCTATAGAGCAGCGTTATATAACGCACGACCAGGAGCTGCTCGCAATAGTTACAGCAATAAAGCACTGGCGACATTATTATATAAGAAGTAATTATCCTATTAAAGTCCTCACAGATCATAACAACCTAGAATACTTTATAACTATAAAGGTATTAAGCGGTCGATAAGCTAAATAGGCGGAGGCACTATTACAGTACAACTTTAAAATTACGTACCGCCCAGGAAAGACAAATCCCGCTAATAGGTTGTTAAAATGTTTAGATTATAAGACTAGGAGAATCCAGGACAGCACAGGGGAAATAATTCCTATATTGCAAAATTTACTTAGGAAGAAAGAAGAGTCTTTCCCTAGAACTATAGAATTCCGCAGCAGGGTAGAGGTCCCAGCGATACAGCTATAAAGCACTATAATAATGGAGCCGCAGGATATAGTTACGGACTAGGTTATAGACTAAGCAGACATTATAAAGTTAGCGTACTGTTACGGCGCTGGTGGAAAACGGTACTGGCAAATTGCCGCAACTTGCCGCAAGTTGCCGTCATGTAATGGCAAGTTGCCATCACGTGACCAGATAATTGTATATAGCTTCAAGCGGTGCTTCCGTTCTTCCCCTTTCCTTTCTCTAGCTTTGGATCCTTGTTTATAGACAATCCAATTATATAGGCTTACGCGACCCTCTTGCCGTACTTGTGCCTTAATTAACCGAGTTGCTAACATTATCCAAAGCTCGTCACCACTCTTCTTTCCTAAGAAGGAACTTAAAAAATATCTACAAGGCCACGAATAGGACAAGGACATAGAATAGGACCCTAAGGACATTACTAGGACCACAAGGACAGGACAGACCCCTAAGAACTAAAAGAACACGAACAGAATGCGAAACCTAAGAATAGAACACGTATAGACTAGAACCCCTAGGAAATAAACAAATACTAGAAATTACCTAATACCCCTACCACTATGCCAAGAAATACAGCAGCTGGCAAAGCCGCTATAGGACCCGCAAATACCTCTAATAGTGAAATAGTCGCCGTCTTAACCCCCTAGAAAGAGCTCGCAGCAGCTAATACCAAAATTAAACGGCTTTAAGAGCTGCTTAAAACCAAAGACACCTCTGCACCTAGCAAGAAGTTATTAGACACCTAGAGACTTACTATAGTCCTTAAGGCCCTAGCCTAACGTACTGCATTAGCATTATTGCGGTCCGCAAAGGTCGCAAACCCCCTATTACTTACAGACGGAACTGACCCTATATTTAACAATTGGAAGATTTAACTGTAAGATAAGCTTAAAGTTAATACAGACCACTTCCCTACTACCCAAGCTAAAATGGCCTACGTCTTCAGCCGTACTAGTAGGGACGTATAGACGCATTTACGTCTGCGATATACCTAGGACTTAGCAGACCCCTTCCTCTCTAGAGAAGAGATGATTGACTACCTATCTTCCATTTATGAGGACCCCTATAAGATATAAAACGCCCGCCTTAACTATAAAGCCCTTAATATAAAAACGATAGAGACCTTCTTGGTCTTCTAGACCCGCTTTTTATACCTAGCCGGACAGGCTCGAATCCCCTAAGAAGATTTAATACTAGACCTCTTTAACAAGCTTACCCTAGACCTACAGCGCGCCGTGCTCCCGGTTTATACTACCGTATAGACGCTCAAGGAGCTTACGGACCAGTGCCTAGCTATTAACCAGGGCCTTCGCCAAATTAAGGTATATGCCAAGCGGTATAAGACTAGAAGCTCTACCAACCAGAATATAAGTACTATAAGAACAGGCCATAGCGCCCCAGCAAGATCTGCAACCCCTATAGCACCAACTGTACCGCCTGCCATTAACCCAGCGGCTAGCCGTGCAGCTAGCCCCATAGCGGGTCCGGCGAATACTTAACCTACGTATAACAACCCCTATAGACAGGCCCTTAGTAATTAAGGAGCCTGCTTCTTATACGGCCAAAAAGACCACTTTGCAAAAGACTGCCTAATAGCGGCAAAGACAAACGAGGTCCTATTAATTTAGGAGAATAGCATAGAGTTAGAAAAAGAGGAACCCTAGAGCAAGACTCCTCTTTAGGGTTAAAAGGAATTAATATATCACATATTAATCTAGGTTGGCTAGTTAGTGGAAAAAGCTACACTATCCCTTATACTTTATTCCGTAATAGATATCAAGTTTTAACCTCTACTTTGGCTAACTCTGGAGCAAATGCCTTTGCCTTAATAGATATACAGTATGCTATAAAGCTGGCTGACTTTTTAAATGCACCCCTTAAAGAACTGCCCAAACCAATTCCTATTCACGGGTATAACGGACAGATAGGACCGCCCATTACGACTATCTTGCGGATTTACCTCCGTGTAGACGGACAAAGGTAGTATAATATCCCCTTTCTTATTACGGACCTAGGAAGCTACAATATAATCTTAGAAAGAAAATAGCTAGCCTATCTAGGCTTACAGCTTGATGTATAGAGTAGACGGCTTATCTGGCCCAAAACCCTACCCCCAACACCTTCTTTTATAAAGGAAATTAGCATTACAATGGAAAATCTTATACAGCCATAGATAAACACCGTTTACCAGGCCGATGCTATGCGTAGAGACTAGGCTTTTAAAAAGGACGTATAGCTTAACCCGCAACGGATCCGCATACTACGCCGCCCCTAGACTACCTATATTATACCACCCGCACCAGAGATTAAAAAAGTCAATAAAAAGCTAGCAGAGCTCCCCGTAGGGAACTTAGGCCCTATACAGCCACAAAAAATAGCAAGGAGTATTAAATACTATACTAAACGTATAGACCAGAGGGACAACTTGCAGAAGATAGAATAGGAGCTAAGAAAAATTACAAACCCTAAACCGCAAAATACGGCCTAATAATAGTCCGTAAAGAAACCTATAGACCTCCCACTAGTCGACATCTACTATATTGGCGCTGTAGGATTCTACCGGAACTTGGTTTAACCTAATACTGTTACCTTTACTACCAGCTTATATAAAATTAATTAAATGATTAAGAAAAAGAAAAATAAGCTTAGTAAACAGGAAGGCAAGCTTATAGATAAGGAGCTAGTGGAACAGAAACTACCCTATTAATACTAGAAATTTAAGGACGTGTTCTCTAAGGCAGCGTCTAATATACTTCCGCCTTACCAACCGTACGACTATAAGATTGAGATTGAGCTAGATAAGGAAGACACACTTAGCTATAGCCCCCTTTGTTAGCAGTCTACTGCCGAATTATAGGCTATAAAGCAGTACCTTATTAATAACCTAAATAAGGGCTTTATTAAACCTAGTTAAGCCCCTTTTAACTCGCCTATTTTCTTTACCAAAAAGCTAAATAGAGGACTTTGTTTTTACATCGACTACTATAAACTAAATAATATAACCCACAAGGACCGCTACCCACTGCCCTTATTTAATGAGACTTTAACCCAAATAAGTAGAGCTAAGATCTTTACTAAGCTTAATATCCATTAGGCCTTTTACCGGATTAAAATAGACCCTAGATTAAAAGATCTTACTATATTTTAAACCCGTTACGGAACATATAAATATAAAGTACTTCCTTTTAGACTAACTAACGGACTGGCTACGTACTAGCAATATATAAATAATATACTCTTTAACTACCTTGATAACTTCTATATAGCCTACCTAGATAACATTATAATCTACTCTAAGAATAAGCTAGAATACAAGGAGTATATCTATAAAGTCCTATAACGGCTCCGCGAGGCTGGCCTCCAGGCCGATATTAAGAAATTAGAATTTAGTGTTAAGCGTATAAAGTACCTAGGCTTTATTATTAGTATAGATAGGATTAAGGCCAACCTAGAGAAAATGGCCGCAATTAACCAGTAGACACCGCCATGGACTATAAAGGGGGTGCAATTATTTTTAGGTTTTTGTAACTTCTACTAACACTTTATTAAGAACTATAGTAGGATTGCCTAGCCTCTTAACCGCCTTACTAGGAAAGACCAGCCATTCCACTTTGACGCCATATATATGCAGGCCTTTAATAAGCTTAAAAAACGGCTAATATCGGCTCCCCTACTTGCCTACTTTAACCTAGAATGGCCCTCAATGCTAGAAACTGATACCTTAGACGGCGTAATAGCCGGTATTTTCTCCTAGAAGTAACCGGACGGAGAATAGCACCCTATAGCATACTATTCCAAGACTATAATAGATGCTGAGCTGAACTACCATATCCATAATAAAGAAATGCTGGCTATTATCTCTAGCTTTTAGCACTGGCGTATATAGCTAAAGGGGACCCCTAAGCTTATTAAGGTGGTTTCGGATTATAAGGCCCTAGAATACTTTATAATAACTAAGGCCCTTACGGCCCAGTAGGTACGCTAGGCGGATATCCTATCTTAGTTTAACTTCTTAATTACATATAGACCAGGCGCTATAAACTATGTAGATGCTTTTATAAGGCGTAAACAGGACCTAGGTAATTAGGCGGCTATAAAGATCTTATTACAGACCTAGACCCTACTACGACTAGAGCACCTCAACCCCTAGATATAGGCAGAACTAAATACGGACCCTTTAGACGCCGAAATATGTCCCATTAACTTTACGGAACTTAACCTTATTGATAAACTACTATAGGCAAACCGTACGGCCCCTTCTCTATAGGAGTACCGCGAAAAGGTAAAGGATGCTACTAGCCTATGGTCCCTTGAAAACGGACTACTTAAGCACTAGAAACGGCTAGTGGTAGCAAAGAAATAGAATTTACAGACTTAACTTATCGCCAAAGCATATACCTAGGTCTCTACGGCCCACCCTAAAAAAAATAAGACCCGCAGAATTATTAGCGACCGCTACTACTAGCCCGGAATGGTTATGGATATTAACCGCTATATACAGAACTATAATAACTGCTATAGGTCTATAATTCCACAAGATAAAACCCTAGGGCTATTAAAGCCACTCCTAATACCAGAACGCCCCTAGCAGTATATCTCTATAGACTTCCACAAGTTACCTACGGACTGCGACGGATATAATATGGTTATAATCCTAGTTAACCGCTTTGGCAAGCGCCCATTCTTAATCCCCTATTATAAGAATATTGATGCTAAAGAGGCGGCCTAATTATATATCCACTATATCTACTGAATTTACGGACTACCAGATACTATCATATCCAACTATAGGCCGCAGTTTATATTAGCCTTCTAGAACGAGTTTACCCGGATCCTAGGTATTAGGCTAAAGCTCTCTACGGCATACCACCCCTAGACAGACGGTTAGACGGAGATTATAAATTAATACTTAGACCAAAGACTCTGGCCCTTTGTTAACTACTTTTAGGATAACTAGAGTGGACTACTACTTATAATAGACTACACCTAGGCAACCCTACCCTATAATTCTACAGGGTTTGCACCTATTTAGCTAGAAATGGGATACTTACCCTATATAAGCTTTAACTGGGAGAGACCGGAAGGACCATAGACCATACGCGAAAAACTATCTTATAAGGAAGCACAGCAGTATACTAGACGCTTAGAAGAAGTATAAATAGTAGCCTATAAGAACCTAGAGAAGGCCTAGAAATTAATAGAATAGCAGGCAAATAAGCACAGGCGCGAGCCTGACTTTACCATAGGTAATAAGATCTAGGTTATAACAAAGAACTAGAAAATAGAATGGCCTAGCCATAAGCTAAACTATAAGATAGCAGGACTATATAAAATCCTTAATAAAGAAGGAAACTTATATAAGGTTAAACTCCCAGACTTAATTAAAGTCCACCCTATTTTCTTACCAGATAAGCTATAGAAAGCTGCAAATAACCCACTACCTAAATAAAAGAATAAGCCTCCACTACCGATTTAAGTTAATGGCGACGATGAATAGGAAGTTAATAAAATACTAGCCTATAAACTAGTATGAGGAACGCTGAAATACTATATCTAATAGAAAGGTTATAATCTAGACCTAACCTAGTACCCTGCCTAGAACTTTATAGGTTACCCCTAGAAGCTTAAAGAATTTTATAACTAATACCCTAACAAGCTAGAACCCCCAAAGTATCTAAACAAGTAGATGGAGTGCTAGTATAGCGAAGATAATAAGCTACCTATTAAGCACATAGATAAGAACACCCCACGGACATACAAAGCCTAAGGGCAGGCTTTTTCGGAAGGGGGGGTAATATTACGGCGCTAGTGGAAAACGGTACTGGCAAATTGCCGCAAATTGCCGCAAGTTGCCGTCACGTGATGGCAAGTTGCCATTACGTGACCAGATGATTGTATATAGCTTCGAGCGGTGCTTCCGTTCTTCCCCTTTCCTTTCTCTAGCTTTGGATTCTCGTTTATAGACAATCCAATCGTATAGGCTTGCGCGACCCTCTTGCCGTACTCGTGCCTCGATTGACTGAGTCGCTAACACGTACCCTAGAATTAGCGAGAATTCTGCGGGATGTGCTAGGGGTATCACAGCACCTTTAACTTAACGGCGCACTAGCTGCAAGTTTCCGGATCCAGAGGGGATAGGCAAGATGCCTATCCGCAGTGTAGCACACTGCACAATGGTAGAAGAATCTACTGGCACTAATAGTTTAAAACGTCTTGTGCCATGCCTAGAGTCTGTAATAGTGGCGGGCGAAACAGAAATAAGTAATCTATATAAAACCTTTCTAGATCTTCTTCTTTAAGCATAATAAAGGGACGCCTTTATTTCTAGGGAGAGGTAGAAAGACGTAGTAGAGACTAACTTGGCCGGAGTTACTAAAAAGCTATAGCAACAAGACTAAAAGGGTCTGTTGCGCTTTAAGGGTGCTGTATATATCCTAAAGGACTAAACAGTTTAAGACAAAATTCTAAAGGTCTTCTATAACGACCCTCTTGGGGGTTACTACGGTGCTAATAAGACCCTTAAGGCCGTTTAAAGGAAATACTTTTAGGATAAAATATTTAAAGAAGTTAAGGACTATATATTAAGATATAATACGTGCTAAAGGGTACAGATACCCAGGCATCGCCTATATAGCGAGTTATTAGTGCTTCCTATTCTGTAGGGACCTATATTAGAATTAACAATAGATTTTATAACAGGCTTACCCCCTACTAAAATAAGAACTAGAGAGGTTGCTAATACTATCCTAGTAATTGTTAATAGATATACAAAGTTTTTAGGGTACTTTGCTATTTTAATAACGATTACAGCAGCAGAACTAGCAGACCTGTTTTTGGAGCGGTAGCTCCTATTTGGCACGCTAAGGGGAATTATGTCTAATAGAGGTACCGTATTTAACAGCGCATTTTGGTCTTTATTCTGTCTCTTATTAAAGATACGGTAAAGGATAAGCACTGCCTTCTACCCGCAAATAGATAGGCAAACAGAGCGTCTAAATATGTTATTAGAACACTACCTCCGCTGCTATATTAATTATTAACAGGATAATTGGCCATTATGGTTAGCTCTGGCGCAATATATGTATAATATAAGCATCCACAGCAGCATAAAAATGACCCCTTATAAAGCACTATTTGGGGTAAAAGTAAATAACCCCTAGAATGTTAAGGACATTATTCCTAAAAGAGAGGCACTGGCGGCGTCTAAGAGAATTAAGTAAATAAGAATTCGTAGAGAAGAACTTAAAAAGCACTTACTAGACGCCTAGGCTATATAAAAAAGGTACTATAACAAGGAACATATACCTAAAGAATTTGAAATAGGAGACAAAGTCTTACTATCTATAAAAAATATCTGGATGAAACATATCAAGAAGAAGCTAAACCATAGGTGGCTCAGACCCTTTAAGGTAGTTAGGAAAACTAAAGGAAATTAAGCCTATAAATTAGAATTGCTGAAATTATATCTAATACATCCTACATTTTATGTTTCCTTATTGGAGTTATACTAAAGAAGAGACGGTATAGAACCACCCCTACCTAGCGAAATTAATAGGGAACTAAAATGGAATATAGAAGACATTCTTGATTAAAGATGGCGTTAGAAGAAACGCAAAATTTTGGTTTATTGGGAAGGATACTCCTAGGCGTATAATAGTTAGGAACCTAAGGAGCACCTTTAACTAGGATACAATATAGCAATTAAAACTTTCCTAAAGACCATAAATTAGGATTCAGTAACGGTTCCGGATATGCTATAGGCGAGATGATAGGGAAGACCCCATAAATTAAAACCATAAGGTTAAGCACAGGCATTAGAAACGGGAACATTTTGCTATTATAATAGGGATCCTAGAATCCTGTAAGAGAAAGCTATAAGGATCTATATAAGAACCACTAGGGATGCTATCCAAAGAAGACGCTGTTTAAGAATAAGTAGTAGCACTAGAAGAAGGGGCCCTGGGGACTTAGAAGGATTCCCTAGGGATAAAAGGAGAGTATCCGGTCTGACACTAGAGATATGCAGTAGAGTCAATAATACAAAGAGGACCAAAAAGACATAGAGTAAAGATTCAGAAATTTTAAGAAATTGTAAAGCACCTATAAGAACACCACCCGTTCATTATATACGGAGATTATGGCGGTATGCTGCTTTTACACAGACTGTTACCAAAAATAAGAATAAAGGCATCCCTAAAGTATAAAGTCAATTCCCAGTACTAAGGTATCTTGGAGGTACTAGAGAGGCACCTTATAAAGCTATCTTACAAGAAGAAAGAAAGAATAAGATAACAACTTAAATACTAGAAGTAGTAATGGGAGCCTCCTCCTCTATCTTAATATTATTGTTGGCAGTATTATTAACACTCCTATCCCTGGAAGCATTAGCATTCTTACTAATATTCTTCTTAGAGCAGCGAGAACTAGACAGACCACCATAACTGGGGGACTGGCGGGGAGAATGTTTATCTTTATTACTATCCTTAGTGTTATCCCTAGGCTCCAAATCGGCATCCAGGCTGGGATTAGAAAGTTAATAACTAAAGAGTTAGTATAGTTCCCGAATATGTCACTAAAGAGACTTACCTGGCCAGAAAGGCCCGCGTAAAAGTGCGAATGTTGTTATTTATAAAAACAAGCTGCTTATATATACGCTCCTAGACACTATGTGTCCGAGATCGCTGTATCTCCATAGTAGTAGAAACCCTTATTGAATTAAAAAGGCTGTAAGTAATGGAAGACACCTTTTGTCCCTATCTATTACTATTCTAATATAGACAGAAATCCCTAATAGCGCGTTAGAGCCGGCGAGCCTTATATGCGTAAATAGCGGGGATTTAATATAGTTAGTGAAGTCTAGAATAGGATGGAATAGGAAATACTAGAACATAGGTCTTTTTCTGGCTATAATAGTGGGAACACTTGGATCTGTTCTTGCTAGAGCGCGGCATCTTATAGGCGTGGGACGGGTCCAACGTAAGCACGTAAATGCAACGACGGCAGCACTTTAGAGAAACTACTATAGGAGCAATAGAAGTGGTTTGTAATGCCAATAGAGTAGGGATAACGCCGCCGCCAGTCTAGGGACGCGCAGCATGATCACGAGCCATTATAAGAGAATACTATGGGAAGTTAGTATTATTAAGGAGATGAAATGGGGATTTTGTTACCTATAGACGCGTTATAAGAACAGAATAAAGCAGTGGAAGAAAGAATAGCTAGAGATACAAAAGCTAAAAGCTAAGATATAATAAAAAACGGTCTGCTAAAAGGCGAGATGAATAGTGTTATTAATAGAAAGACGCGTGAGAGACAACAGCTTATAAACTAAAAGAAATTAACATTAAGACGTTATTATCAAGACCTATTTTAGGTGAATAGGGATAGTGGCTAGTTAACGCATTGTATAGGACAACCCCCAGATCAGCTTATAACAAATTCTTATAATAAGAAAGGTAAATCCTATCCAATTTTTATTATTATTATCAAAGTTCTATTATAAAGGCACTATAAGAGCTATAGTGGAAGAAGAGCGGAGGAATAGAAAAATAAAGTAAGGTTCCACGCTAGTAAAGAACCGGTAATAAGCTATATTATAGAGTGCCTTTCCACTGAAGAATTTCCCTAGTGGTTTTAGCCGGAACTCTATAAAAGATTATTAAGAGGCGAAGTCTTAGAGGACCAAGACCCTTAAAGGGGAGGCAATTGTAATAGAATCCCCTAGGAGGTATATATTAGATAAGATAGTAGGAGGTTTTATTAATGTCCTACCTACGTCCCATATATATTCCAGAAGAGACATAGTTAGATAGATAGGGGCGAAAGGTTTTACTAGTGTCTTAGAAGGTTTATATAGGAAGCTGGTTCTCCTTTAGAGAAGAACCAGCGATTAGTCTCTAAATAGAAGTGGTTAGAAGCATTTGTCCTTTAATATGTGAAACTCATTCTACCTTCGACTTACCTTCGACTTACCTTCAACTCACCTTCTACTTACTTGTGACACTGTCGATTAGATAATTATACATTCCGGTTAGGCTGGCCTCTTATATTATCTATATTGTCTCCAGGTCGAATTTTACGGTAATTGCTATAAGGGTTTGGAAGGTCGTACTAGCTAATATAGTAGCTCTTATAGGTAGGTCTCCTGGGGCCTATTAATTTCCGCATACTACTAAGCGTGCCTTGCATTTTTAGAGAAATCCGTACTTGTCTGTCTTATAGATAAACACCTATATTAAGTTAAGGATCTGCTGTCCCTTTATATACTTCTTTTCTATTTCTCAAAATAACCTTATTTAATAATGGGATTAGAGGTAGGCTTGTTAAGCTTCTTAAAACCAATCTTAAAGAGGATGCGTATTAAGGTTGCGGATTAACTAAGGTAGCGGAGGTAAGTTCTTCCTATATAATCTAACATTACGTATTCTACCTAATTTTAGCTTGCTATTATTAAGTTAACTATTAAGGTTGAACTTCCTTCCTGCTAAGAAGGCGCCTTAATAGGCTAATATAATCCTTTTAGTAACAAAGTCTTCAAACCTATTATTATAGGCTTCCTTAAACGAGTCTTTAACTAAGTTGTTAAACACCCTTTAAGTATAAAACCCGTCTTCTACTTGGCTAATGATGTCCTAATTAGTACTTTATATATCTAACTTTATAGGATACTTAATGTAAAAGGCATATAGAGATTCTTTGTCTTCTTCTATTGGAGGTGGCGTATAATATATATCTTTAAGAGCTCTTATAAGGTTAAGATCTACTAACTTATTAAAGGCTTAAACTGGCTTATCGTCAACGTCTTCCTCTTAAATTAATGGTTTAAATACTTTGTTATTGTCTTCTAGGAGAACCTTGTTCTTAGTTAGGGTATTAGGGAGTTAAATCTTCTTAATTAGCGTATCTAATTCGGCGTGTAGATCCTTTAAGATATCCGTTTACTTTCCGTTAAAGAACGTCTTCTTGTTAAAGATGATATCCCTAGTAGAGATAATAATACCTTTATATGGGATCCAGATCCTATAGATATTAGTAGAGTTGTAGCCAACAAAGTAGCTGATATGGGCTCGCGGATCTAGCTTACTTAGCCTTTTCTTCTTTAGCTAGGTATATGACGTTATCGCATACGCCCTACAGCCGTAGGCTTTTAGGTGCGCTAATTGTGGTTTTCTTAATCTCCTATTTGCTAGGTAGGTATAGAACCTCTTATATAGTAATTTCCATCCATTGCTTTCTTATGGCGTTCGATCTTGAAAGTAGACTATATAGTTAACGATCTCGTTCTATAGATTATGCGGTAGCTTAGCAGCAATTCTTATTACTTATGCTCTCTTAATAATTACACCCCCTAAGCGTTTAGTGGTACCGTTCTAAGCTTAGGTATATAGCGCCGAAGGCTTAAATATAATTCCTTAAGTCTGTAGCTATTTAAGAGTTCTTTTTCTCCCTAGCTTATTGTCTAATCTAATAGTATTAACTTTAAGGTTATACCTTAGATAAATCTATTAGATAAAATCTTTAAGCACTTATAGTGTCTCCTTCTCCTTACTATGCGTTATTATAAAATACGGGAAGGTTCTTTCTAAGAAGGTGTTGTAGATAAATATAACTTATATAAATCTAGCATACGCTTTCTTAAGGTCAGTTTAGTTAATATAGAAGTCAAGATAAGGTTTATTAATATTCTGTTTTAAGAACCTTCTTAAGACCTAACACTTAATTTTGGCAAGACTGCAATATTAATATTCCGTCGTCTTTAGGCCTTAAAGCTTAACTCCTAAGGCGTTAAGACCTAGATGGTAAAGGCTTATAGGTCCTAGATAACCTAGATATAGATACTATAGATGCGTATTACCTTTTAAATCTAGATAAGCGTCTCTTAACAATGCTCTACGCTTCTATTGGCGGCGTAGCAGTTGGCTTATATTAAACGCTAATAGACTTCCTAGTTGGATATATTTAATAGTCTATTATCTATAATGTTCTTCTATTTAATATAGGATTGTATTATCCTTTTAAACTAGAAGATTGTTATCTTCTTTATTATCCTAGTAGTACCCTCGTTTTTAAAGTAGACGGAACAACACTAGATTTGTATTAAAGTCTATATAAAAGGCAATGTCCTTAAGACGTAGGTTTCCCTTGCTCTTGTCTAGTTTTGTAACTTAGAGAGTAATATTGCCGTAACCTAGTATAGGCACTTCTGAGCTGCTAATGGTGACGTATTTGTGTTTTAGGGCTTTCCTAAAGTTGTAGAAATAAGAGAGATTATTAAAGATATAGAGAGTGGTTCCTAAGTTAAGAATAGTTAATAGCTTTAATAAATAGAGTTAACCGGTATAATATAATTCTAGGAATATCGCATTGGCTTCTCCCTTAATTTTAACTATCTCCTAGCTCTTGTCCTATTGTTATTAAGCTTTATTAGTCTTTAATTCCTTAAGCTTAAGTCGTTCTACTTAGGCAGCTAGATCCTTATCTTACTCTACCTTTATAAGCACCCTTTTTATATGTGTACCTACGGCTTTAAATCTCTTAGGCCTTTTGCTCTTAAATAGATACCAATAGTTAGGAAGGGTATGTCCCCTTATATTACATACCAGGCATTTAAGGTTCTTTAACCTTTTAGAAAACGTCTCTTTAGTTAAATTTATACCTGCCCTTTTTTAGCTGCGAGATAAGCTGTTTCCTTTTCCTTTTTGGACTTTAGCAGCAATAGAGATACCCTCTTTGGGCTCTTCTACGAAGTCTACATTAAATGCACTCCCTCTTGCCGTCGTAGGTACGGTTTTAGAAAGGTTTTGGAATGCTTCTTATAGCTCTATTACTACTTTATAGTACTCTAATAAGGGAGCCTTTTTGGTATTATTTGCCTGCTTCATATACAGAACAAAATAGGTTTCGCTTATAGGCTGTATTGCATTTATAAGGTCTATTAGCTAGATCCCATTGATTATCTATAAAAGATTATACTTCTCTGCCATCTTCATCGCATGCTCCTATTAGTTAAGCCACTGGGTAACCTTTATCTGCTTAAGCCCTTTAAGTGACTCTATATACTATAGCTGTACCTTCCTTATTATAAAGTTCTTTAAAGGCTTAGTGTCTTCTTTTAACTAAATTAGCCATTTCTTAACTATAAGGGAAGGGTTAAGCAGTAGCTTCTTCTAAATTAATACTATGGACGTAATCTAGGTGCGTATTTGTTGCAGATGCTCTTCCTATTTTAGGAAGTACTTTATATCCTAGTTGTAGTATTGTCTGCTATTCTCGTACGCTTTCTATTAATTTGTTAAGAGCTATATATATAAGGTTGCATTCTTATTAAAATCAGTAACTTCTAGATAGGCTGGTTCTTGTAGTAGAGCTTATTAAGGTGCTATATTATTTGGGTTAACATGGGCCCAAATTCGTTTATCCATAAGGGCTTATAGTTGCTAGATCTATTGCTTCTAGTCTTCTAGTTTATTAAGAATAATCGTGGTTAATAAACTCGACGTTAGTAGAGTCATTTTACTAATAGGCAAAGGAGGAATTGTAATGGTATTTTGTTGTTAGGATCGTCCTTATTGTTAGGATCGTCCTTATTATCAGGGTCGTCCTGTAACGATTAATGTGGAATCTTGTAGAATCTTATGGAATCTCGTGGAAGGTTCGTGTCAGAATCGTCCTATAACACTTAAGGTAGGATTTCTATCAGAGTCTGCGTCCTTGATAATGAGGTGTCAGAGTCTAACAATAAGGTAGAATTTCTTTAAATAATTAAGTAATAGCTGACTAGCTTCTTAAGTCGGCGGACCGGGCTTATAACTGTTATGAAATGCATATAGAACAGTTTATTGATAAAATAGGTTGATAGATTGATGATCTGGTATCGTGTCTTGAGTGACGTGTCTTAGGGGCCCTAGAGCTTCGAGCTACGAAGAGATTTTACAATGTATATGCTCCGTGCACGTGACTTATGCACATAACCCACGCCTTCAGAGAATACAGATTATCTGACACAACTTGCTATTATATAACGGCAGTTTACGGTAATTTAACGGCAATTTGCTAGTGCTATAACACCGGAGCTCTAAGGAGCTCTTAGAGTAAAATGATTTACTAGCTAGATAGAGTGAATTTAAGGCTAGATCTACTCCACCCTAGTTTAAAAAGATTACTGGCTTACTCTTTAAAAAGTTACCTAGGAGATAATAAACTTGCCTAGGATCTGCAGCTAGGAAAAGATTTAACGTTTTTAGGTTATTTAGTTATAAAAGCGTTATATAGAATATAAACTAAAAGTTTGGTAGAAAGAACGTAGTTATTGGCAAAATATAGTACCCTTTTAATGGCCTTAATGGTTGGTGGTTGACGCAATTGGCGCGCAGTTGAGGTTATTTGGCAACTCGACCGACTAGCCTATGTCGTGTTTTTTTAACACGCAGCCTATGTATAGCCTGCGCGCAACCTACGCGCAACCTACCAGTAATCTGCGCATTTGGCAACCATAATTATATTTACCTCTTTTATACTAATAATATATTTTAAATAAAT